>JACXTT010000175.1_pt1 | contig 102035 bp, 107 predicted proteins | sample 9270951 | NCBI WGS metagenome assembly JACXTT01 (sample SAMN15532306, study PRJNA645909) | rock metagenome | isolation source: weathered quartz diorite | place: Puerto Rico | collected 2017-06-21 | reverse complement strand
CCCCAAGAGTTGGAAGGGTTGAAAAGCTTTCGGTTCCGGCAACGACCATGCACAACTACATTGGAGGGTAGGTGATCGGACGTTGCCCCCTCCCGTCACTTCTCGATATCCCCATACCCCTGAGCAGGTGAGACCTGATGATTATATATTTGACAAACCCAAATAGCTTTCGCCACAATCTCCCACCTTTTCAAGGAGGTGGGATATGCCGGACTGGTTGTGGCAGGGATTGGCTGTAAATGCAATCTGGCTTATTGGTGGTCTCATTGTCAGTGTCATTGGGGGTTGGGTTATGGGTCTTTTGAAGTTGCGTCAGTCTCCTTATGCAGGGCCGGTATTGTATGGATTGGCTGGTTTTGCTCTGACCGCCATTATCATAATTTTCCTGACGGCCCCATTTCGCGCGCAACAGACCGCCTCCCAATTGGCCAAGATAGAAGCCAAAATACCAGATCTGCCCACAACACCACCGGATGTGATGCGATTAAGGGCATGGCTGGATGCTGGAGGTTATCCTTCAAAAATGGATGAGATCCAGGGCAAGGAACTCTTTAGACTGCTGGTTGATGCGGGGGATGTTCCCTTTTCAATAACCCAAGAAAAGGGATCGGAAGGCATACTTAAAATAAGTTCAAATCTGGTTGCGAACGATGATGTCGAACAAATGGAGAAGCCAAAGCTTGATCAGCTCAAATCTATCCTGGCGATAGACCTGCTACTGCTCGGAGTTGAATGGTCGTCTGGTATAGATAAAACAACAAGGCGCACGCAGTTTACAATATCGCACTCCTTCCCAATAGATAGCGCCACCACAAAATTAGACTTTCTTCGCAGTGTATTTCTGATTAAAAGAGGTGCGCATCTCATAAAAAAGCAGACAGAATTGTTCAAGCTTCAGCGCGGTCTATGAGCGCTGAGTTATCCACAGGATTTGAAGAGATAACTGAGTCTCCCTCCTGTACCTCAAAAATGAGGTTGCGTAAAATTACTTGGCATGCTACAAGAATGAACCGCCCATTTTCATGAGGGGGTAGCCCATGAGTACAACAATCGATCTGGATACTTTGCAAACTATGTTCAAGGTTCTTGAGGAACGGTTGCGAGACAGTGAAAATGAGATCTCCAACCTCAAACGCGCACATGGGCATTGTCCAGCATGTGGTATGCGGTCGTTGAAACATCTTCCTCCGAAGGAAAGGCAGTTCTCAGATTTAAGCCTCCCTGAAGCCGTTATGAATGTGCTTTTAGATATCACTGAGCCAATCGGTATTAGAGCGTTGAAGCTTCGCCTATTGGAACGAGGGTATTCCGAGAAGCAGCTTGGTCGATATGGGAACCGTCTCCATACCACGGTATGGCGACTTAGCGATGGAGACAATCCGCGAATTAAAAGGTTGGAAGGAGATGAAATAATCGCAATTCAATAAAACGGGAAGGGCAACCAGTACGGGCCCGCTATAGGTGAGTCCTTAACCAGGCATGAACGGGCGACGGCAATGGGGCCGTTGCGCCTGGAAAGGAGGAATCTATGGGTACGGGTAAGAGAAAGGGTCCGAAGCGCCCCACGCCTCGGACCCCAAGACTCCCGATCTGGCTAAATTCTATGCGCCGGTAAGGAGCGGGAAACCGGCTGGTTGTCCCTTCCCTCAAACCAGTGGGAGAGAGTGGACTAAGTATCGCAGGCTATTTTGTATTTTGCAAGTCCCGATTGTGAGGCGGTAGAATGAGCCGTATGGCAAAAGAGAAACCGCTATCCCTGCATCCGCTGAAGTTTGAAGAAGCCCTTAAGATCGCCGTTTCCGTACCTCTGCCCAGGAAGCGAGTCAAGCCGAAACAATCAAAGTCCAAGACCTCATCGAAGTCCGCTTCCTAACGAGTCACCGATACATCAAGCGCTTCCCTTCAGCGCCTTTTGCCATCATCAAGGCACGAGTGGCATCATCCGTATCTCTGGAGTTGTAGCGGAAATCAAACTCCGCAAGATACCGATGCAGGTGATGTTTTGAGACGTGGTGATAGGTGCCGTTCAATCCGCGCTTCAGTAGGCTGAAATAGCCTTCAATAGTGTTTGTCGTAACCTCTCCGCGCACATAATGCCCACGCGAGTGATTGACCGTTTCGTGACTGGCAAACTCTTTCTTGAGGCCACGATAGCCATGATACTCATCTGTCATCATACGAGTTTCAGGCGTCACGTTCTCTCGAATAATTTCGCGTAAATTTTGACTCGTCACGCGATGCACCACGAATGATCGCACATGACCTTGACGCTGGACTAGTGCGAATACAGCGGTTTTCTTGGATCGGCCCGTTGCACGCTTCTCTTTGCCACCCACATACGTCTCATCGGCCTCGACAATGCCCCCCAGCTTCCCTGAGAACGGCGAATGGGTCATCATGTAGCGGATACGATGCTCCATGAACCAGGCGCTCTTATATGTCACTTTAAGCATTCTGTGGAGCTGATGGGCACTCATGCCTTTCTTGGAAGAGCAGACCAACTGCATGGCCATAAACCACTTGGTTAAGGGGATGTGTGAATCCTCGAAGATCGTTCCTACAGTTGCAGAGAACTGCTTACGACACTTCCCGCATTTCAGGACTGTGCGCTTCACGTTTTTGACGTTCAATTTGTAGATCTTTTCAGATCCACAATGGACGCACTTCGGACCCTCTGGCCAGCGGAGCTGCGCCAGGTATTCATAGGCTGCTTTTTCATCGCTGAGATGTGGGCCAACTAGTAGGTTTTCTTTCATGTTTGACATCCCTTCTTCGTGATGCTTGAATGTTAACTAAACCACTCTGGGTTTGTCAAGTGCATAATCATGTGAGACCTCTCTAAGTGACGATTATCCCCTTGACAAAGTATCCACACTCTGCCATAATCCCCCACAGGTCAGGACAGAAGGGGGCAATCATGGCTAAGAAACAGTCGATTTTCGAAGTCGTTTCCAAGTTCAACACCGAAGAAAACTGCATTAAGCACTTCGAACGTATCCGCTGGCCGAAGGGCCTGGAGTGCCCCCACTGTCAAGGCAAGCGCATCATGACCTTTACCGCTGAAGGTAAGACCGGCAAAGAACGGCATTTGTACGAATGCCTGGCCTGCCGGTATCAGTATTCCGTGACTGTTGGAACAATCTTCCACGATTCGCATTTGCCCCTCATGAAATGGTTCCTGGCGATTTATATGATCTGCTCGGCCAAGAAGGGTATTCCAGCAACCCAGTTGCAACGGGAATTGGAGATTGGCAGTTACAAGACTGCCTGGTATATGGCCCATCGGATTCGATTGGCTATGCATGATGACCCCGAGTTTTGTCGGAAGTATGCGGGGATTGTGGAAGTTGACGAGACTTATATCGGTGGCAAAGGCGGAGGTCCAGGTCGGCCCGTACTCTCCAATAAAGTTCCTGTAGTGGGCATAAAAGAGCGGACTTCAGGAAAGATCCGATTGAAGGCCATTCAGGACGCATCAAAGCGTACCCTTTCTGATTTCATTCGGAAGAATGTTGAACCAGGTTCGGAAATGCATACCGATGAATACAGCTCTTATTTCTGGTTGGACAGCTCGGAGTTTGCCCATAAAACCGTGAATCATTCTCAAACCTACGTCAGCCCTGAAGGGATACATGTCAATGGCGTTGAAAACGTCTGGTCCCTGGTCAAGCGTGGGATTATGGGTGTGTTTCATAGAGTCTCTGACAAATATCTCCCACTCTATCTTGATGAGTTCTCATTTCGGTTCAATAACCGTGACGCCTACGCCATGATGGATCGTGTGCTTGCGACGTGTAGTTAGAAGTAAGAACATCAAAGAACATTGCTTTAAACGAAAGCCCAAACAAATCAGACTGCCATACTAAGGCTTCACCGGAACTTTCCATCTAATTGACTGTTTTGTGGTTTCATTTATCTTCGATGATAGACGGTTCATAAATGAATGTACTTGCAGCAATAACATCTTAGCTTGAGGCTCGTCGTAGGACTTTCTCGCATGCATAACATCATTACGATAAGCCTCTCTGAAGCCTTCAAACTCTCCAAGTGCTCCTTCATAAAAATGAAGGGCCTCATCACGGAGTGCACCACGTCTCCATTTGCTAATTGGCTCAATCTTTTTTCGTATATGAGTGATAATGTCTTTCCATTCAGCCCATTCAAGCGGTTTCTTCTTGATCCGTACCCGCCGTTCTCTCGCTAGCGCCCTTAACCCATACTCCGCCACTCGCATGAGATGAAAGACGCATGCTGTATTATGACCCAAGGCCCAGCAATCTACCGCTGCCAAAGCGTCTTCTTTTGCTTTCGGGAATGCGCCGACAACAATCGCCCATTCTTTTTCAAAACTAAGGACCATCTGAGCCTTCTCATTCGTATAGTGATAAAAGCATTTGTGTCGAAGCCCGTCCTCAATGGCCTCACGAAGCGTTTTAAGCTGACTTGAGAATTCATGAACTCTCAGCTCTTCTTCTGCCAATTCTTCGATGAATCGAAGAACCCTATCCTGTCCCGCCCTCAATCCGAGCCACTGACATTCAAGCTCGATTGATCTGAGAACGCTCGCTAGTGGACTTTTTATTTCTTCCTTTACAGGTTCATCACTTTTCAAAAACTTACAATATAACTCCTCATCACGGAGACGCATCAGATGCCCATATAGTCCATAAACCTGATAATTAATCATGGTCCAAAATATAACCAGGCTAAACGGAACTACCTGTCTTGTGGGGGTCATTTAGCACCCCCAATCTGTAGGCCCGCAACACTGCAACACCTTGAGCACTTTGTCAAGTACATAAGCGTGCTCTAAGTTACTGAAAATACTGTTGACAACCACAAAGGCGAGAGTATACTTCGCTGAAGGTGGGTGAAAGTGGTAATGAGTGGGTAAAAGTATTGATAATGAATTGGCACATGTTCCGGTCCTTAGTCAGGAGGTTCTCTATTGGCTTGTTTCTCATCAGCCAATGACAATCCTCGATTGTACGGTGGGATATGGTGGGCATGCAGAATTACTTCTGGAGGCAAGTGTGGCTGGAACGCGAGTCATAGGACTAGATCGAGATCCCAAGGCCATTGATTTCTGTCGGGAGCGGTTGATTCGATTTGGTGAACGCATCGTGTTGCGCCAAGGAAATTATCGAGACTTGAAGCGACATCTTGCCGAAGCAGGTGTCGCTACGGTGGACGGAGTTCTCTTCGATTTTGGTGTCTCATCTCCGCAGTTGGACGATGCTTCGCGAGGGTTCAGTTTTCAGCGAGAAGGCCCGCTCGATATGCGCATGGATCAAACGACGGGTAAAACCGCCGCCGATGTCGTGAACAGCACTCCGGAACACGAACTCGCCGATATGATTTTTCAGTACGGAGAAGAGCGATATGCGCGGCGTATTGCTCGGGCGATCATCCGGGAAAGACAGCGCCGTCTTATTGAAACCACAGGGGCACTCGCTTCCATCGTCGCTCGATCGGTGCCGGCTTCTTATCGTCATGGACGGATTCATTGTGCTACGCGGACGTTTCAGGCACTTCGCATTGCGGTGAATCAAGAGCTGGAGAGCTTGGAGCAGTCCCTGCGAGATGCGACTGAAGTCCTGTCGGCTGGTGGGAGAATCTGTGCAATCTCTTTTCACTCTCTCGAAGACCGTACCGTCAAGCATACGTTTCGATCCCTCGCACAAGGGCCAGAAGCCACGCTTTCGCTGCTCATGAAGAAACCGGTCCTTCCTTCCAAGGAAGAGTACGAAGCGAATCCACGGTCGCGAAGCGCCAAGTTGCGAGTTGCTGAACGTCAACCGAATTCGAGATTTCTATGAGGTTTCTATTATGAAGACCCTCACCGTTCTCGTAGGACTGTGTCTGGTATTCGTGTTTGTGTGGGAGCGAGTGGATATGGTTCGGGTCGGCTATCAAATCGAGCGGTTGAAGCGTGACAAGACGGTGTTGGAGCGTCAACGGGACGAACTCCGCGTCAAATTTTCTACCTTGAGCGCGTCTGACCGGATCGCGAAGGTGGCGACTGAAAAACTTGGTCTGAGTCTGCCCCAGCAGGGCCAGGTTATTTTGGTTCAAACAAAGCCGAGTGGTGTTCAGCCCACAGATGTTGGGCCAGCTGAAGTGAAAGTCGCCAAGAACGATCTTCCCGGTGGGAGGTACTAGTGTTCGGTTCTTCCTCTCGTGGGCGTCGATACGTGCTGCTCCTGGTGTTGCTGTGTGGTTTTGGAGTGGTTCTGTTTCGGCTGGTCAACCTCCAAGTACTGCAGGCGGCTGAACTCTCCGTCAAAGCGGACCGCCAGCACCAGAAAACGGTCTCACTGGAAGGGGCGCGCGGCACCATTGTCGACCGACATGGCAAGATTCTCGCCATGAACGTAGAAGTGCCGTCCGTGTTCGGCGTTCCCACGACGTTGGAAAGTCCTGCTAAGACCGCTCGGCAGCTGTCGCCTGTTTTGCATGTGCGGATTGATGAGTTAGAGCGAAAACTTCGACAGGACCGAAGTTTCGTGTGGCTGGCGCGAAAGTTGGATCCCGAGCAGGGGCGCCGACTCGATCGCTTATCGCTCGACGGAGTCGGGGTCGTGATGGAAGGGCGACGATTCTACCCCAAAGGCCCGCTGCTCGCGCATGTGTTGGGTTTCGCGGGTATGGATGGGGAAGGGCTGGAAGGCATTGAGCGTCGCTACGAATCATCTTTGCACGGCGAAAAGCGAATGATGGTGCTGCAGCGTGATGCTTTCGGACGCTCGGTATTTCCCAAGGGCCTGACGGAGCGTAATCCCACGTCGGGTCATAGTCTCACCCTCACCATCGATGAGGTCATTCAGTATATAGCGGAAAAAGAGCTGGAAGAGGCCGTTACCCGCGCTCAGGCAAAATCAGGCGTGATGATTGTCCTAGATCCGAAGACGGGAGCGCTGCTGGCTATGGCGATCAGCCCGCGATTCGATCCGAATGTCGTCTCAAGCCTGAGTCCTGATCGCTGGCGAAACAAGGCCCTCACCGATGCCTATGAACCTGGGTCCACCATGAAAGCAATGATGGCTGCGGCCGCCATTGAAGAGCGAGTGGTGAAGCCGAATACGATGGTGTTCGGAGAGCATGGTCACATGACTGTCGCGAACACCGTGATTCATGATCATGAGAAGCTGGGTTGGATCTCATTTGCCGAGGTCATTCAGAAGTCCAGTAACATCGGAGCGGCGAAGACCGGCATGGCATTGGGGGAGCAGCGGCTGTATCGCTATCTCCAAGCGTTCGGATTCGGGCAGCGAACGGAGATTGACCTTCCCGGAGAAGGGGCGGGGTTGGTCAAGAATCCAAAAGACTGGGGCCGACGTTCCGTCGCTTCTATTTCGATGGGGCAGGAAATAGGTGTGACGCCGATTCAAATGGCATCTGCTGTTGGGGCTCTCGCAAACGGTGGTGTGCTGATGAAGCCCTACGTGGTTTCAGAAATCCGAGACGCTGACGGTCATATCATTAAGCAGGTTCCTCCTCAGACCAAGCGACGAGTGATTTCGCCGGAAACCGCTCACAGCGTGACGAGGATTCTTGAAGGCGTCGTCACGGACGGAACCGGGATGAAAGCGGCCATTCCAGGATTCAGGGTTGCTGGGAAAACCGGAACGGCTCAGAAGATCGATCCTCGAACGGGGGGCTATTCGAGCTCTCGATTCGTATCTTCTTTCGCGGGGTATGTTCCGGCGGACAGCCCGAGGCTTGCCATGATTGTGGTCATCGACGAACCTCAGGGCGAAGCGTGGGGCGGGACCGTAGCCGCCCCGGTATTTAGTCGTGTCGGCGAGCAGGTGTTAGGCTACTTAGGTGTGTCCTCACATGAGCCGGTCACGTTGGCGATGGCTCTGCGGAAATCGTGATCGTACTTGGAAATGCCGATGACCTTTGCAACTATGCTTCAAGCGCTTGAAGGACATGTGAGGATTCTTGAACGGCACGGAGATCTCGGCGTGTCGCTCAATGCCATCACTGATGATTCGCGAGCCGTCTCGACCGGGAGTCTCTTTGTCGCCGTAAAAGGGGAACGGGTCGATGGGCACCACTTCATTCCGACGGCAATGCGAGGGGGGATGGTTGCGCTGGTCACGCAGCAGCCATCGGGTGATAGGTCCATTCCCTTCGCACAGGTCGAGGATTCCCGGAAGGCACTTGGACTTCTTGGGAGCCGGTTTTATGGAGATCCGTCCTCGCAGATCCGAATGATCGGGGTGACGGGAACGAACGGTAAAACCACCACGACGTATGTTTGCAAAGCATTGTTGGAAGCGTTGGGCAGCCACGTGGGATTGATAGGCACTGTTTCGTATCAGATCGGCGGGAATACCATACCGGCAGCACACACGACTCCTGGCGCCCTCGAATTGCAGCAGTTACTCGACAAGATGGTCACTGCCGGGTGCGCCACCGCTGTCATGGAAGTGTCTTCCCATGCGTTGGCGCAAGATCGCACAAGTGGGTGCGAATACGACGTGGCGGTTTTTTCGAATCTGACTCAGGACCATCTCGATTTTCACAAGACGATGGAGGCCTACTTCCAGGCAAAATTGCGGCTCTTTACCGGATTGACCGGAGGGCGTAAGGCGAAGAAGCGGGCCATCATCAACGTGGACGACCCCTATGGAAACCGTATTGCCGAGCAGTGTCCAGCCCCGGTTTGGACTTACGCATTGAAGAGTAAAGCGGATCTGCGTGCCGAAGCGGTACGGCTGTCCCTTCAAGGGACGACCTTTACCGCAGCGACTCCGGTCGGGAACTTTCCCATCGAAAGTCATCTGGTAGGTGAGCACAACGTCTACAACTTACTGGCTGCTATTGGGGTTGCGCTTCACGAAGGGTCGACCCCCGATCAAATTCGCCAGGCCGTGGGCAGGGTGATCAACGTACCGGGGCGGTTCGAACGTGTCATGGCGGGCCAGCCGTTTACAGTCGTCGTGGATTATGCCCACACCGAAGATGCTCTTGTCCGGCTACTGACGGCGGCCCAAACGCTGAAAACGGGACGCATTATTACGGTGTTTGGATGCGGTGGAGATCGGGATCGGGGGAAGAGGCCGAAGATGGGAGACGCGGCAGTGCGCTACAGCGATGTCGTGATTCTCACCTCGGACAATCCCCGGACCGAGGACCCTCACACCATTCTCGAACAAGTGGAAGTCGGGGTGATCGGAGCACTGCGACAGCGGTCACAGGTCCAGTATCGAAAAGTCGCTGACCGACGAGAGGCCATCACGGAAGCTGTGCGGGAAGCCCGCGCCGGGGATATGGTGTTGATCGCCGGCAAAGGGCACGAAGATTACCAGATCATCGGTACACAGAAGTTCCATTTTGACGATCGCGAAGTCGCGCGCGACGCGATCGAACGACACGGCGTCCGCGTCTAGTTCAGAAGTGTAGGAACCGGTGGTGCAGGGAAGCATCCAGATGGCTCTGTTTACCGTCGAAGAGTTGCGGGAAGTAATCAGCGATCGAGTCTTGGCCGGCGAAAGAGCCGGGTGGATGAAGCAGCGTATCCGGTCCATCAGCCTCGATACCCGGTCTCTTCAGCTCGGCGATCTCTTTCTGGCGATACGAGGGGATCGATTCGACGGGCATAACTTTGTGGCAACGGCGCTGTCGCGCGGAGCGGTCGGCGCAATCGTGCTCGATTCCTATGATGTTTCGAGGCTTGCCCTCAAGCATGGCTCGAAGCGACCCGCACCGTTTATCCTAGGTGTGCGCGATCCACTCCATGCCTATCAGCAGTTAGCCTCCTACCATCGAAGCCGGTTTCAGATCCCTGTCGTCGCAGTCACGGGAAGCAACGGCAAGACAACGACAAAAGAAATGGTCGCAAGCGTCATGGCGCATCGTTGGAAAACTCTGAAGACCGAGGGCAACCTGAACAACCGGTTGGGTGTTCCGCAGACATTGCTTCGCCTCAATGATCGGCACAAAGGGGCCGTCATCGAGATGGGGGTCGATCATCTGGGTCAAACCACCAGGCTTTGTGAAATCGTCCGGCCGACGATCGGGATTATTACGAACATCGGCCCTGACCATCTCGAGTTTTTCGGGAGTATGGACGCGTCCGCTCAGGCGAAAGCGGAGTTGCTCGATCTGCTTCCGGCCGATGGGACGGTGATCCTCAACGCAGATGATTCGTACTTTGATTATCTTGCCGCGCGAGCTCAATGCCGGGTGGTGTCGTTTGGGTTTTCATCGAAGGCCGACGTCCGCGCGATGGATGTGAAATCCGACGGGCGCCACGGGACGATCTTTCGCCTTCTGCTTCCAGAAAAGGTACGGCATACGATCGTTCATATTCGAGTCCAAGGGGAGCACAACGTCACCAATGCCTTGGCTGCAGGAGCCGTCGGAGCGGTTTTGGGCTTGCCTGGAGCGGTGATTGCTCAGGGGCTGTCCCGGTTTCGACCCGCTGCCATGCGGTCTCAGGTGTCAGTCAGTCGCGGGGTGAAGTTGATCATCGACTGTTACAACGCCAACCCTGCCTCCATGAAAGCGGCGGTGCAGTTGCTTGCGCAAACGAGGGGGAATCGAAAGAAGATTGCGGTCTTGGGTGACATGCTGGAGCTGGGTCCGAGCACCAGGCAGATGCATGAAGAAGTCGGTGAATTTGTGGCACGTCAGGGGATCGATCAGCTTGTGGCCTGCGGCGTGTTAGGGCGAAGCCTTGCGAAAGGGGCAAGGCAGGCGGGGCTGGAGCAAGCCCGTATTCTCGAAGCGCGGGATGCACGAGCGGCTGCCGCTGCTGTGAAAGCGATCGTCAAAGCGGGGGATGTCGTGCTGATCAAAGCGTCGCGCGGGATGAGGTTAGAGCTTGTGGCGGATGCACTTCAGGGAATGAAACGTACGGCAAAGAAAGCTTCCTAAACATCGTCCATACTATGCTGTATATCTGGCTGTATCCCCTCCACACCGAATTCTCTTTCCTGAACGTGTTTCGCTACTTGAGCTTTCGCATCATCTATGCCGCAGTCACCGCATTTCTGATTGCATTTATTCTCGCGCCATGGGTGATCCGAAAGCTCCAAGAGATCAAACTGGGTCAACAAATACGCGACGATGGGCCGAAACGGCATTTGGCCAAGAGCGGGACACCCACGATGGGGGGCATCCTCATCATCTTTGCCGTGGCTCTGTCGACGCTGCTCTGGGCCGACATCTCTCGACCCCATATCTGGCTGGTTCTCGTGGCGACGTTGGGTTTTTGTGCCATCGGCTTTGCGGATGACTACCTCAAATTCATCAAGGCTCAGTCGAAAGGGCTTTCTGCGGCCCAAAAGTTTACGGCACAGATAGGGGTCGCGCTCGTCGTTGCGCTAATTCTGTACTCGCTGCCCGGTTACAACACGAAGCTCAGCGTGCCATTTTTCAAGAATTTCATGCCGGATTTAGGATGGTTTTACGTGGTCTTTGCCGTCCTTGTGATTGTCGGCAGCTCCAATGCCGTCAATCTCACTGACGGTCTCGATGGACTTGCCGTTGGGCCGGTGATGATTGCGGCATTGGCATACACCGTCGTGGCCTACGTCACTGGCCATCGATTGATGTCGGAGTATCTCCTGATTCCTCACATCGAGGGGGCGGGCGAATTGGCGGTTTTTACGGCGGCCATCTTGGGGTCAAGCCTTGGGTTCCTCTGGTTCAATACGTACCCGGCCTCGGTGTTCATGGGAGATGTTGGTTCACTCCCGCTTGGAGCGGCCCTTGGAACGGTGGCCGTCATTAGCAAACATGAATTGTTGTTACTGATGGTCGGTGGCGTCTTCGTGATCGAGGCCGTGTCGGTGATTTTCCAAGTGGCCTCGTTCAAATCACGGGGGAAACGGATCTTTCTCATGGCTCCGATTCACCACCACTTTGAGATGAAGGGCTGGGAAGAGCCAAAAGTTGTCGTACGTCTCTGGATCATCGCCATTCTGCTGGCGTTGCTGAGCCTGAGCACACTCAAGTTGAGGTGATGGGGATGGTGGGGGCGGACACCATGCAACTGGCAGGAGCACAAGTGACGGTTGTCGGACTTGCACGGAGCGGCCTCGCTGCCGCTCGCTTATTGCAGGAAGCTGGCGCGCTGGTCACGGTGGCAGACCGTAAGGACAGAGGAGAGCTGCTCAGCCTGCTTGGATCATTGGACCAGGCGACGATCCGTTTCGTTCTGGGCAGCAGCTATGAATCGGCGCTCGATACCGCCGAATTGGTGGTCATCAGTCCGGGAGTTCCCTATCGGATGGAGGCTCTTGAACGGGTACGCCGGCGGGGTGTGAAGGTCATCAGTGAGCTGGATCTCGGCTCGCGGTTTCTTTCCGCTCCGATCCTGGCGCTGACCGGTACGAACGGAAAGAGCACGACGGTCACGCTGACCGGGAAGATGTTGCAAGAGAGCGGAAAGCGCGTCTTTGTCGGCGGGAATCTCGGGACGGCGTTCAGTGAAGCTGCCCTACAATCCTTGCAGGCCATGAAGCACGGCCGATCCTGCCCATATGATGCCTTAGTGGTGGAGGTGTCCAGTTTCCAGCTTGAAACGGTAGAGCAGTTCCATCCATGGATCGCCGGGCTCCTCAATGTGACCGTGGACCATCAGGATCGTTATGAGTCGATCGACGAATATGTCGCCGCCAAGAACCGGATTTTCGAGAACCAAACTCCGTCCGATTACGCCCTCTTCAACCTGGACGATTCAAGGGTGGCTCCATTACGGCGGAACGCAAGGGCGCGCGCACTGGGTTTCACGAGGACCCGCACGTTGCCTCCCGATCTGGCCGGAGGGGCATACCTTGATCGTGATCGCATCATGATCACCCTCGAGGGGCGGACTCAGGAAATATGCGGGCGAAGCGAGGTCAAGATCATCGGCAATCACAACATCGACAATGCGATGGTGGCTGCAACCTACGCCCTGCTGAGCGGGTGTCCTCTCGGCGTCATTCGTCAGGTGCTCAACGAGTTCCCCGGATTGGAGCACGCATTGGAAGTCGTTCGGGAGCGGCGAGGTGTACGGTTCATCAACGACTCCAAAGGAACCAACGTGGATGCCACGCTCAAGGCGTTGGAGAGCATCGATCAGCCGATCTGGCTCATCGCCGGCGGGCGCGACAAAGGGGGGGATTTCTCCCGACTGGCGCCTGCAATCCGTCAGCGAGTGAAGCGACTGGTGCTGATCGGCGAAGCCGCTCCGCTGATTGCGAACGCGATGACTGGGTATCAGGGGATCGAACGGGCAGGTTCCTTGTGTGAGGCCGTTGAGTCGGCGGCATCGGGAGCGGACACAGGCGACGTGGTCCTGCTGTCGCCGGCCTGCGCGAGTTTCGACATGTTTGCGGATTACCAGGATCGAGGGCGTCAGTTTAAAGCCCTCGTGGAATCTTTGCCGGCATAACCAACGGCAAGGCAGAGGAGCATTGACACCGCACGATGTCACAGAGATCTGCAGGGACCCTGGCATTGCCGTGGTCTACCGCCGGAACGCAGGCTTCAAAGCGGGTGGGTATGGACCACCTCTTGCTGTGTGTGACGCTCACATTGGCGTTCGTCGGCCTCGTCATGGTGTTCAGTGCGAGTGCAGTGGTCGCGGGCAATCGATTCCACGATTCCTGGTACTACCTCAAGCGGCAACTGGCATGGCTGGTATTCGGCTTAATGCTGCTGCATGTGGCATCCCGTGTCGATTACATCTGGTGGAAGCGGCTGTCTCTTCCCCTCCTCGGCCTCGTCACCGCGTTGCTGATCATCGTATTGGTTCCATCGATCGGTATCGCGGCGAATGGAGCCCGGCGGTGGTTACGGCTGGGGCCAATTTCGATTCAGCCGGCCGAAATGGTGAAGTTGATTGGGGTGATCTATCTCGCAGCGTACCTGGCAAGAAAGGAGGACCGGCTCCAATACTTTTCGACTGGATTGCTGCCGGCGCTCCTGGTGATCGGCGTCCTCAGCGGGTTAGTGCTCATGGAACCGGATTTGGGGACTGTGGTGGTCCTAGGACTTGTGACAGGAGGCCTCTTATTTGTCGGCGGTGCACGCATCTCCCATCTCTCGACGTTGGCGCTGTGTGCGGTGCCGATTGGCCTGGTCCTTGTCCTGAGCTCCAGCTATCGGCGCCAGCGGCTGATGGCGTTCCTGGAACCATGGAAAGATGCGTCAGATACGGGATTCCAAATTACACAATCGTTCTTGGCATTTGGAAGCGGAGGCCTCTTCGGCGTCGGGTTGGGAGAAGGCAAACAGAAACTGTTCTTCCTCCCCGAAGCACACACAGATTTTGTGTTGGCACTTGTTGGCGAGGAACTGGGCTTTGCCGGGACGGGGATCATCATTCTGCTCTTCGTACTGTTCGTCATCCGTGGATTTCAGATCTCCACCCGGGCGCGAATCCCGTTCGGGCGCTATCTTGGACTCGGCGTCACGACGCTTATCGGCTGCCAAGCACTGGTCAATGCTTGCGTGGTGACGGGGTTATTGCCGACCAAAGGGCTCACATTGCCGTTCGTCAGTTATGGCGGCTCCTCTTTGGTCATCAGCTTGATCGGCGTGGGGATCTTGCTGAGCATCTCACGGGATCGGCAGGCCGGACGGGAAGAGATGAGACATCGGGGCGTGCGTGGTTGGCCGAATCGACGATGACGATTGTAATCGCCGCAGGAGGGACCGGCGGACATCTCTATCCAGCCATCGCGCTGGCGCGAGAGTTTTTACGTCGGGATTCTTCCACAAAGATTCTCTTTGTCGGGACAACGCGCGGAATCGAGTCTCGGGTGTTGGCCCATGAACAATTTGAATTGGCGCTGATCAGCGCCAAGCCGGTGATGGGGAAGGGATTCCTGGATGTCGTCCGAGGAGTGATTTCTGTCCCCATTGGGGTCTGGCAGTCATGTGACATTCTGAAAAGGCGGCAGGCGAATCTGGTCATCGGGGTGGGAGGGTACACGAGTCCCACCATGCTGGTGGCAGCTGCATTGAAGGGAATTCCCCGAGTGATTCTTGAGCCAAACGCCTATCCCGGGCTCGCAAACAAAGTGGTCGCGCCGATTGCGCAGCGGATCTTTTTGGCATTTGAGTCGGCCGGTGCCTCCTTCGATCCCCAAAAGGTACGTGTGGTCGGGACACCGGTCCGACAGGAGTTTTTGATGCAATCAAACCTGCGCGATGAGGCGACCACGAAGGACGACCAGCACTTGCTGATTTTCGGAGGAAGCCAAGGTGCGAAGGCCATCAATACCGCAGTGCTGGAGGGCCTGACTCAACTGAAGGCACGTCTTCCCGGCCTCGCTATCACGCACCAGACTGGGGAAGGAGATTGTGAGCGAGTCAGCGAGGCCTACAGAATGCAGGGGGTCCAAGCCAAGGTTGTTCCGTTTCTCTATGACATGCCCGTTGTGCTGCGCACAGCCGATTTGGTCGTGGCTCGCGCGGGGGCGATGACGATCGCCGAACTGACGGCCTGTGGCAGGGTCGCGATTCTGATTCCGTTGCCCACGGCGATCTATGACCACCAGATGAAGAATGCTCGGGCGATGGAAGCGGCGGGGGGAGCCATTGTGCTTCCTCAGGCGGAGCTGAACGGAATGAGATTGAGCGAGGCGATCGGGGCCGTCCTATCGGACCGGCAACAGTTGGAGAGGATGCAACGCAAAAGTTTAGAGATGAGACGAATCGACGCCGGCGAAGTGATCGTCGGTGAATGTTACGCGCTGATGGGAGTGACACATGACATCAACCGATCTATTGGAGCGGCCGGAGGCTAGTGTCGTTGGAGAACGAGGGACGAGGACTCAGAGTTCAACAGGACGACAACGGGTAAGTCGTATGACGCTCTTTCGCAAGACACAGCAGATTCATCTCGTCGGAATCGGTGGGGCCGGTATGAGCGGGATTGCGGAGGTCCTCCTGACGATGGGGTACAAAGTGACCGGCTCGGATCTCCAGGTTTCTGAGACGACAAAGCGACTGGAGGAGCTCGGCGGAAAAATTTTCATCGGGCACCAGGAATCGAATGTGGGCGAAGCGCAAGTCGTCGTCATTTCGTCCGCTGTGGCGGCAAGTAATCCAGAAGTCGTAACAGCGAAGGCCAAGCAGATTCCAGTGATTCCGCGGGCAGAGATGTTAGCGGAACTGATGCGTCTGAAGTTCGGAGTGGCCATCGCCGGGGCCCATGGTAAGACGACCACGACCTCGATGGTCGCCAATGTGCTGGCGCAGGGCGGCCTCGATCCCACGATGGTGATCGGGGGCAAGGTCAACGCGTTGGGTAGCCATGCGCGGCTTGGACGAGGCGACTTGCTCGTGGCGGAAGCGGATGAAAGCGATGGATCGTTTCTTCGGCTGTCTCCGACGATCGTCGCCGTAACAAATTTGGACCGCGAGCATCTTGATCACTATGGCTCGATGGAACGAATCAATGAGAGCTTCTTGGAGTTCATCAACAAAATCCCATTTTATGGATTAGCGGTGCTGTGTGCCGATGACGATCATCTCCGCGGGCTGTTTCCCCGCATTGTGAAGCGATATCAGACGTATGGACTGTTCGATCGGGACGGGGTGGTGCCGGATTTCAAAGCGACGGACATCAGTCTTCGGCAATGGGGTGCCGAGTTTCGTGCCCATTTCCGAGGAAAAAGCCTCGGCCCCTTCCGCTTGACCGTGCCCGGCATCCATAACGTGTCGAATGCCCTTGCCGCGATCGCCATCGGCATGGAACTCGAGGTCCCGATTGATCTGATCCGCAAAGGGCTGGCGGCCTTCACAGGCGTCGAACGGCGCTTTCATCTGCGCGGCGAAACTGGTGGGATTATGGTGGTCGACGATTACGGTCATCACCCCACGGAGGTGAAGGCGACCCTTGCCGCTGCCAAGCAGGGCTGGAATCGTCGATTGGTCGTTCTGTTCCAGCCACATCGATACAGCCGGACGCGCGATTGTATCGGAGATTTCGCCCATGCCTTTGACGGGGCTGACGTCCTGTTCTTGACGGAAATTTATCCGGCCGGTGAACAACCGATTCCTGGGGTGTCCGGCGCGATCCTGGCTGAAACGATCAAAGCAGCAGGCCATCCATCGGTGACCTTTATTGAGCGCAAAGAAACTCTCCCGGATCAGGTGTTGCCTCACCTGAGGCCGGGCGATCTCGTGTTGACGTTGGGAGCGGGTGATATCTGGAAAGCCGGAACCGGAATTCTCACCCGCCTTGAGTCCGCGTGATGGCCCAAGATGCCCAGAAGTCCGCAATATGAGTCAAAGGCGCGACCGAGATATGACGGACGCAGATTACGGTCAGCGGTGGTCGGCCTGCGAGGGGTGGTTCGCTTCAATGCACCGCTTAAGGAATACACCTCGTTCCGCATCGGCGGTCCGGCCGACGTCTTGGTTTTGCCGGCGGATGTGGAGGATGTCGTCCGTCTGACCAGGCAGACAGATGAACAAAACCTTCCGATCTTTGTGTTGGGCGGAACCAACCTCCTTGTTCGCGACAAGGGGATTCGAGGTGTGGTGGTCAGTTTGGAAAAGTGTCGCGCCATCACAGAAGAATCCGGATCCGTCCTGTACGCGGAAGGAGGGGTCGGGATGCCGACACTCATCGGCTATGCCGTCCGTCGGTCTTTGGCGGGACTGGAGTGGGCGGCCGGCATACCGGGGAGTGTTGGAGGCTGTGTGGTCATGAACGCGGGGACGAGGCTTGGCGAAATGAAGGATTCGGTGAAAGCCGTCCGTATCGTGTCACCGGATGGCGCGCTGATTGATTGCCCGGCTGGAACAATCGAATTTGGGTATCGCCGGGCGACCTTACCACCGGGCATCGTGGTCGGAGTCTGGCTTCAGTTGAGGCCAGGGGTGCGGGAAGACATTGAAAAGGTGGTGAAGGAGTATCTGCGCTATCGCCGTGACACTCAGCCGCTCACGCTCCCGAGCGCCGGCTGTGTGTTCAAAAACCCGACGAACGATTCCGCGGGACGCGTCGTCGAAGCGGCAGGGCTGAAGGGGGCTTCGGTCGGCGACGCCTGTGTCTCGACGAAGCATGCCAATTTCATCGTGAACCAAGGCCACGCCAGTGCCGGTGACGTGCTGTCGCTCATCAGGAAGGTGCGCACCCAAGTCGCTCGCAAGACGGGGGTCAAGTTGGAATTGGAGTTGAAACTGGTGGGGCAAGCGTAGAGAAAGGACATGACGATGTCGACTGGTCGAATGACAGATGTGCGGATCGGCGTGCTGATGGGAGGACAATCTTCGGAGCGGGAGATCTCCCTGAAAACCGGTCGGGCCGTCCATCAGTCGCTGATCCGTCGTGGGTACGATGCGGTGACCATCGACGTCACCGATCGTCTCCATCGGGATTTGGAGGATCAGAAGGTGGCCATTGCCTTTCTCTCGCTGCATGGCCCCGGGGGGGAAGATGGAGCGGTCCAAGGGTTTCTCGAGACACTCGGTATTCCGTATACGGGGTCCGGTGTACGGGCAAGCGCCGTGGGAATGCATAAGGCGGTCACCAAAACGCTCTTGGCTGCGCATGGTATTCCGGTTCCTGTCGGCACCGTCGTACGGGAAGGTGACAGACCGTCACTGGCAAAGATTCTCGGGAGGACCAGACTGGAATTACCCCTTGTCGTCAAGCCAGTGTCTCAGGGTTCCACGATCGGGGTGACGATTGTGCGTCGTACGAGCCAATGGAAGGAGGCGCTCGCACTGGCGCATCGCTATGACCCAGAGGTGATGGTGGAGAGCTACATTCCGGGACATGAAGCGGCTGTTTCCATCCTTGGAACGGCGGCGGCCGGTACGAACGTGCTCCCAGTGATTGAAATCGTGGCGCCCGACGGATTTTACGATTTCTCGGCCAAGTATCAGAAGGGCCGGACCCGATACCTCTGTCCGGCTCCATTTCCTTCCAAGGTGCTGCGGCAAGTCAGTGAATTGGCGAGCCGAACCTACGACGTGTTGGGCTGCGAGGGAGCCGCTCGCGTGGATTTTCGAATCACCCCGAGAGGTCGGCCCTATGTCCTGGAAATCAACACCGTGCCGGGCATGACGGAAACGAGTCTTCTGCCGATGGCTGCAGCTCAGGTAGGAATCGGGTATGACACCTTGGTTGAGCGAATTCTGCAGTCGGCGCTCGATCGCGCTGCTCGGTGTGTACAAGCTGTCAATCGGGAGTCTGCGTGATGCGATTCCTTTTGAAGAAACGGCGGACGGGGCCCGCAGGTCCCCGAAAGAATCAGTGGAAGGATCCGCAAGGGGAAAAATCCGCGAAAGAAGCCGAACGGGCCAAAGCCGCCAGACGGAAGGCCGTCGTCCGTTGGGGCGGCGTGGCGACCGGCATGGCACTTGGGACATGGCTTCTCGTGATGGGCGTCAGACACACCGGACCTGTGTTGCAACAGCTGTTGGAGATCAACACGATCACGGTCGACGGATTGCAGCATATCGATAAACAGAAAGTGCTCGATCTTGTGAAGGTGAAACCAGGGACGCCGCTCCATCATATCCTCACCACAGCCATCAAGGCACAGGTGGAATCTCATCCGTGGGTCAAAACGGCTGAAGTCACCCGTGTTCCGTTCCATGAGTTGCGGATATTGGTGATCGAACGCAAGCCCGCGGCGATTGTACGTGTCGAGTCACAGAACTTCCTAAGTGATGACGAGGGGCATGTGCTTTCCAGGCTCGGCCAGGTCGACGATGACACGTTGCCGCTTGTCACGGGCATCGATCTGCAAGGGCTGCTGCAAGGAACACAAGCGGTACGACACGCGATTGTGTCCGGTGTTGAACTTGCCAGGGTGGTCGGGCGAACCCTCGAAGGCCGACTGCAAGTTCACGCGGAAAACCCGTCACATTTGGTGGCCCTTGTCCAGGGAGTTCGATTCCAGTTTGGGGAGGAGGCGATCGGGGAACAGTGGGAGCGGTTCCAACGCGTCAAACCGACGCTGAAAACTCTAAACGGTGACGGGCACGGGCACGGAGTCAGTGAAGTGGATCTGCGGTATGAGAATCGGATCATCGTACGCGAAGGGGGGTGATTGCGGTGCCAAAACGAGATCAAATCCTCGTCGGACTCGACATCGGAACCACGAAGATCTGCGCGATCGTGGCGGAGATGACCGATGCCGGAGGTCTCAACATCATCGGTGTCGGATCGAGCCCTTCACGCGGCCTACGCAAAGGAGTCGTTGTCGATATCGAGAGCACCGTCGAATCCATCAAGAAAGCGGTCGAAGAGGCGGAACTCATGGCGGCGGTCCAGATCAATTCGGTCTACACCGGTATCGCAGGCAGCCACATTTCAGCCGAAAACTGTAAGGGGGTCGTGGCGCTGAAGCGGGCGGAGGTGACCCGTGAAGATATCCATCGAGCCATCGAAAGCGCGCGGACACTTGCCGTGATCCCCCATGAACGAAGAATTCTTCACGTCTTGCCGCGGGAATTCATGGTGGACGGACAAGAAGGAGTCCGTGAACCATTGGGGCTGTCGGGTAATCGGTTGGAAGTCAATGTCCACGTCATCACCGGTGCCGTCACCTCCGCCCAGAACATCGTGAAGAGCGTGAACCGGGCGGGACTCGACGTCGTGGACATCATTCTGCAGCCGCTGGCCTCGAGTGAAGCCGTGTTGAGCCAGGAAGAACGCGATTTGGGCGTGGCCATGGTGGATTTGGGAGGAGGGACGACAGACCTCGCCATTTTCCTGGACGGCAGTATCCGCCACTCGGCGGTGCTTCCCATCGGCGGTCAGAATTTGACGAAGGATCTGGCGATCGGCCTGCTCACGTCACAAAGCGAGGCCGAAAGGATCAAGACTCAGCATGGTGTGGCGCGGACTGAGTTGGTGACCGGCCATCAGATCGTCGAAGTGCCCTCGGTCGGGGACCGGCCAGCTCGAACATTTTCCCGACGGGATATCGCCGAGATTTTGGAGCCGCGGGTTGACGAGATGTTCGAACTCGTCCGTCGGGAAATTGCCCGGGCGGGCTACGAAGGAATGTTGGGCGCCGGCGTAGTGATTACCGGCGGGACATCACTGTTGGACGGCATGCCCGATGCCGCCGAAAGAGTATTGAACCTGCCGGCACGCCGAGGCATGCCGTCCGGTGTCGGAGGGCTCAGAGATATTGTCGGTCATCCCAGTCATTCGACGGGGGTTGGCCTGTTACTGCATGCCCGGCGACACGTCGATGACCTGGAGACGGCCGGGCTTCGTAACGGAGGCAGGTGGGCCAAAATGTTTGGTTGGACGAAGCGGGTGTTGGAGGTTTTTTAACCTTAAAAACTCTTGCGGACGGCCGGTGGCTGTCGCGCTGGGTGATATGAGGGAGGTGCCCCAATGTTCTCATTCCAGGAAGATGTGCTGTCGCCGGTCCGCATTAAGGTGATCGGGATCGGCGGCGCCGGATGCAACGCGATCAACACGATGATCACCTCCGGGTTAGCTCGTGTCGATTTTATCGCGAGTAACACGGATCTTCAGGCGCTTGATCGGTCCCTGGCGTCGTATAAGATCCAACTTGGACCGGAACGGACGCGCGGCTTGGGCGCGGGCGCAAAACCGGAAGTCGGTCGGGATGCGGCGCTTGAGAGCAAGGAGCACATCCGTGAATGTCTCGACGGGGCTGATATGGTTTTCGTCACCGCGGGAATGGGTGGAGGAACCGGCACCGGAGCCGCCCCCATCGTGGCCAGCATTGCCCGTGAAATGGGTATTCTGACGGTAGGCGTCGTGACGAAGCCGTTTCAGTATGAAGGCCAACGGCGACACAAGCATGCCGAAGAGGGAATCCGTGACCTGCGCCGGCATGTCGATACGTTACTCGTAATTCCCAATCAGCGGTTGCTGGGGATCGTCGACAAATCAACTCCACTGCTGGAAGCGTTCAAGGTCGCGGACGACGTCTTGCGACAAGCCATTCAAGGCATCGCCGACGTCATTACCACCACGGGACATGTGAACGTCGATTTTGCCGACGTCCGTACTGTGATGTCACACACCGGACGCGCGGTCATGGGCATGGGTGTTTCCCATGGGCCAAACCGGGCGATCGAAGCGGCGCAAAAGGCCATGTGCAGTCCTCTTCTCGAGGAAGGAAGTGTGGAAGGCGCCCGTGGCGTCCTCTTGAACATTACGGGAGGCCCCAGCATGTCGTTGCATGAAATCGAGGAGGCCGCATCCATCATCCAACAGACTGCGGATCCGGAAGCCAATATTATTGTCGGTCAGGTCATCAACCCCGACATGGGTGAGGAACTCGTCATCACGGTGATCGCGACCGGATTTGAACGAGAAGACGAGGCCGCAGCTGTCACGATTGGAACAGATCGAGGCATCAATCGGCCGTCCAAACCTGTTCAGCCGGTGTTGGCAGGCGTGGGTGCCTCCATGGGGGTGGATCGACCAATAAAGGATCTGGATCGCCCCACATTCTTGAGGCGAATGACCGATGCACGGGAGTCTCTGGATCGAGCTGTTTTGTCGGCTGAAGACGAGTGGGATGTCCCGACATTTCTTCGGAAACAAGCGGACTAACGCTCGTGTCGGACGTCACATGATGTAGAGTTGAATGTTGGTATGACAAGTGCCGCGATCATTACTGTCCCGGCGTTTGCGGATGCCCGGAGTCAGGTCCGTCATTTTTTCGGGACCCGTCGACATGCCACCGCAATTGACCTTGAAGTAGGTGTTCCACTGCAAGGCATACAAGGCGCTGCGTCCTCTTCATGGACGCTCTCCGTCAAGCAAGTCCACGGGACAGAGGCGCTTGTGGTCGATCGAACGCTCGCGCCGACGGACCGATTTGTCGGCGGCTGGGATGCCTTGGTCACCGATCAGCCCGGGATCATGGTGGCCGTGCGGACAGCGGATTGCGTTCCGATACTGATGCATGATCCGAAACGACGTGTCGTCGCCGCGATCCATGCCGGTTGGCGGGGGGCCGTTGCCGGGATAGTGCCCAAAACACTGGCGCTATTACAGGCTCGCTTTGGGTCATCCCCAGAACACATGCAGATCAGTATCGGCCCCTCTGCCGGCGTCTGCTGCTATGAGGTGGATGAGCCGGTCCTGAATAGCTTGCGGAGGCAGTTCTCAGGGTGGGAAAAAGTGATTCGAAACAGAGGCGGCCGAAAAGCGCGCCTCGACTTGAAAGCGCTCGTCAAGGCACAAGCGTGTGCGTTCGGCGCCTCTCCTCAGTCCATCACGACCGTGAATCTTTGCACCATTTGTCATGCAGATCTCTTTTTTTCCTATCGGCGAGAGGGGAAAGTCAACGGCACCATGGTCAGCGCAATCGGCTTGCCGCTGACGCGAAGATAGGTCAGACTCTGCCAATTCTGAGGTTCTTCCGCTAGAATAAGGACGGTTCGCTGAATGAGCGGCCGAGACTCGTGAGAGTGGACGATGGAACCGCTCATCCAAGAGACGATCACCAAACGTGTTCAGACGGTACTGACGAACATTCGGTCAGCTGAAGAGAAAGCCGGACGCCTCGCCGGTAGTGTTCGACTGGTGGCTGTGACAAAAACCGTGATGGTCGAACACATTGCGGAAGGGGTGCGCGCCGGCTTGTCCATCTTGGGCGAAAATCGTGTGCAGGAAGCGCTTCCTAAAATCGCTGCGCTTTCTCAGGCGCCCGTTCAGTGGCATTTTATCGGGCATCTCCAGCGGAGGAAGGTACGATCGGTGATCAGTATGTTCGACTTGATCCATTCAGTGGACAGCTTGGATCTGGCGTATGAAATCGACCGTCGTGCTGGAGAAGCCGGCCGTCAACAGAACGTGTTGCTGGAGGTGAATATCGGGGACGAACCGACGAAGGCAGGGTTTTGTGTGGACGACGTGGTGCGATCTGTATCGAGCATCGCGGAACTTCCGCATATCCGTATCAAAGGTCTCATGACCATTCCTCCACCGACTGTTGATCCGGACTTGGCTAGGCCGTATTTCAGGAAACTCCGGGAATTGGCTCGCCAGATCGTGGCATTACAGATACCATCCGTGAGAATGGACGAACTATCGATGGGAATGTCGAGCGATTATGAAGCAGCCATCGACGAAGGGGCGACACTCGTCCGTGTCGGCACCGCCCTTTTTGGAGCGCGCCATGCGTAGGACGGTTCTGGCAAGACGTCTTGGTTTCGTCGGTGGCGGTCGAATGGCCGAAGCGTTGATCAGTGGAGTTCTCTCGGCCAACTTATACAAGTCTGAACAGATTCAGGTCGCGGATCCGGATGCGAGCCGGCTGGACCACCTCAAGAAGGAATATGGAGTGCAGGTCGGTGTCTCGAATCATGACGTGGCGGCCTCAAGCAACGTCGTCGTGCTGGCCGTCAAACCGCAGGTGATGGCCGAAGCTCTCAAGGGGATCAGCGCCGTATCGACCAAGCAGCTCTTGATTTCAGTGGCTGCCGGTGTGCGAATCAGTCGAATCATGGACGCGTGTGGGCCGCACACCCGCGTTATTCGCGCGATGCCGAATACGCCGGCGATGGTCGGTGAAGGGATGACGGCGTTGGCGATCGGGCCCGGAGTAGGAGAGAACGCAGTCGCCTGTGCCCGGCGGATCTTTGGATCGGTCGGCAGAGTCGTTCCCGTCGACGAGCGTCTCATGGACGCGGTGACCGGGTTAAGCGGGAGCGGACCTGCATACGTGTTTCTCGCGATAGAAGCCATGGCCGATGGTGGGGTAAAAATGGGGTTGCCGCGCGAGACGGCCGGTCTGCTCGCGGCCCAGACTGTTTTGGGCGCCGCGCGGATGGTCTTGGAGACTGGGCAGCATCCTGCTCGTCTCAAGGATCAGGTCACCTCCCCAGGCGGAACGACCATCGCGGGACTGCATCGGCTGGAGCAAGGCGGCCTTCGCGCTGTGTTGATCGATGCCGTTGAGGCTGCAACGAAGCGTTCTCAGGAGCTTGGAAGCTGATGTTCGTACTTGGAAATACCTTGTTGGGCTTTGCGACCGTGCTGGATTATGCATTGACCTTCTATAGCTGGATCGTGATTGCACGGGCGCTCATCTCTTGGGTGAATCCGGACCCGTGGAATCCGATCGTTCAGTTCCTGACTCGCGCAACGGAACCGGTTCTCGCTCCGCTCCGACGGCGACTGGGTTCGGGGATGGGCATTGATTGGTCACCGCTGGTCGTCATTGTCGGAATCTGGTTTGTGCAGATCGCCGTCGTCCAGTCGATTAAAGATTTTGCGTTGCGCATGAATTGACTCAACCAATGGGGGATGCCATGAAGATCACACCGCTCGATATTCAGCAGATGGTCTTTCAAGTCAAACTTCGTGGCTATGATCGCGAAGAGGTGAACCGCTTTCTGGAAGAGATCGCGCAGACGGTCGAGTCCCTGAATCGCGATAACATGACATTGCGTGACCGGATTGTGTCGCTTGAGCAACAGGTGTCGGACCTGAAACGGACGGAGGCGACGTTGTCCAACACGTTGGTCTCGGCGCAGTCGTTGGCAGATGACGTGAAACGAAGCGCTCAGCGCGACGCCGAATTGGTCGTGAAGGAAGCGGAATTGAAGGCCAGCGAGCTGTTCCGGCAAGCACGCGTCGAACTCGGAAATACGCAGCGGGACCTCTCCCTGCTTCAAAAGCAGCGACTGCTCATGGTTGAGCGGATGCGCGCGACGCTGCATACCTTCGAACGGATGTTGGATGTGGAAGCGAGCGAAGCGTACCAGGATCAAAGCGTCATGCAGGAAGAAAAGATGGAAGGTGAGTCGAGTCCTGCCCGGTGACCTTCTATCGCTGATGGTGCTGCCAATGCGCAGTGCTGCTTGTGTCTCGTGCACCTCTCGTGTCGGCCATCATCCCCATGTCTGATCCGCGTATCCAATCAGCACTCGATCGGGCCGTTGCCGATGGCGTGTTTCCAGGGGCGGTCTTGGCGGTGCGGTGCGGAGACAGACCGGTTGCTCACTTTGTTTCCGGACGGCTGTCGATCTCTCCCCCAGGGCCTCCCGTAAGCGCGTCCACCATCTATGATCTGGCTTCGTTGACCAAACCTTTGGCGACCGTCACGTCCCTCGTGTTGCTGATCCAGCAAGGCCGTTGCGGGCTTGATGATATCGTGGCTGACCATCTCCTTGAATGCGCCGATACCTCTGTCGGTTCCGCCACACTTCGGCATTTGTTGACGCATTCATCCGGATTGCCGGGATGGCGAGGATTCTATGAACGCCTCAGTCCGGATGGGCTGGTCCCTTCATCATCGGAGGAGAGGAAGTATGCGAAGCAGTCAATGCTCAGCCTCATCCGATCCGAGGCGCTGGTCTACAAACGGGGCACGCGCAGTCTCTACAGTGATCTCGGCTTCATGGTGCTCGGCCTTGTTGTTGAGCGATGCAGCCGACAATCGATGAAAGCCTTCCTTCGGGATCACATTGTGAACCCGCTGGGCGGAGTTCAGATCGAATTCGTTGTGCCGGAACGATTGTGTGCGTTTCTGGAGGAGGTCGGGAAGGATAGAGGTGGCGTGGCGCCGACGGAGGTTGACTCATGGCGGGGGCATCTCCTATGCGGAGAAGTGCATGATCAGAATGCAGCCGCGCTGGGCGGCGAGGCGGGTCATGCTGGGTTATTTGGGAACGCCGACGCTGTGTTGGCGATCACAGGCGCGTGGTTGCAGGCGTATCATGGGCGGGCGGCTATTCTCGATCAGGGCATCGTCCAGGAATTTACACGGCGCCCGGCACAGGAAGGAACATCGAGTTGGGCGCTTGGATGGGATACGGTCTCGGTGCCGTCGTCTGCGGGGCGCTATTTCGCAGATCGATCATTCGGCCATCTCGGCTATACGGGGACATCGATCTGGATTGATCCGGTTCGGGAATTGGAGGTCGTGCTACTCTCAAATCGCGTACATCCTTCAAGCCGGAATGAAGCCATTCGGGAGTTCCGGCCTGTGATTCATGACCTGGTGTACCAGGAGTTTGTCGGGCTTGGTCACGGTCGATCCGGGTAGTCGATCCACGTTTCTTTTTCTGCCAGGTAACGCGTGCCTTTGAAATTGGTCCGTGTTCTCATGCGAGTGAATCCCACATCCTGAAGCTTCTCCACCAATTCCTTCACCGCGGCCGCAATGGTAGAGTGCGATCGACTCTCAACGATGAGGGCTTCATACATCACCTTGGCCGAGTATCCTCCTTGTGTCCGGTTGACCAGGATTGCGCGGTTGAAATACCGGTCGCTTGGATCGACTCCCTCAATTTGGTGCTTCTCGACCAATCCCTCTTTTTTAAACATCAACGGCAGCGTGCTCATGCGTCTACATTCCTCCGAAAAACAGTGGCCGATGAGAATAATCGGATGAATTATTATAGAAGGTCATCCTGGGTGCCTGCAACTCGTTGACAAGCTTGGCTTCGATTACTATGATGCCTACCCTCATCCAGTCGGAGGCCCGTCCGCCCCTCCCCATATGAACATTCCCAATAGCCTCACGATTCTTCGCATCCTCTTGGTCCCTGTTTACATCGGGTTTATGACCTACGGGTCATATGGGTTGGCACTCCTGACGCTACTCGTAGCAGGGCTGACGGACGCCATCGATGGCCATATTGCGCGGAAACTGAATCAGCGAACGAGATTGGGGACGTTACTTGATCCCCTTGCAGACAAGGTGCTGCTGACCTCGAGTTTCATCTCGCTCGCGATGCTGCATCTGATCCCGTCATGGCTTGTCATCCTCGTCGTCAGTCGAGACCTGATTCTCTTGTTGGGGACAGCGGTTGCTCACGTCACGAGTACGCCGATCAATGTGACTCCAACGTTTCTGGGAAAGGGAACGACTATGCTTCAGTTGAGTTACGTTCTCCTGATTGTCCTATTGACATGGCGAGAACTTGACCGCGGCGTGCTGACCCCACTTCTCGTGGTGATGGTTGGGTTCACTCTTGCCTCAGGGTTGCATTACCTCTATCGCGGGTATCGAGCTGCAAACACCGCTCCTCCCCTTGCGTAAGGGACATATCAGAAAGATCCCTCCTCTGAACTGTTGAGTAAATAATGCAATAGTTTTTGACAGGTTTTTGACCCACCAGTAGACTCGCTGTGTAGTCCTAGCCTTCCTTCACAATTGGCTCAGGGAGCCACAACAGGACGAAAATCTATGGCCACGTTTGCGTATATCGGGCGGAGTAAATCGGGGGCAGTGAAAAAAGGCGAGCTTGTCGCGAAGTCGCGTGATGAGGCGGTGGAACAGCTGCGCAAGCAAAGTGTGGTCGTGACCAGTCTTGAAGAGAAGGCGGCCAAGGAGGGATTCAGCTTTAGTCTGGGAAGCGGGGTGAGTGAAAAAGACCTGGTCGTTTTTACCAGACAGTTCGGAACCATGATCAATGCCGGGTTGCCCCTCATTCAGTGCCTCGAGATCCTTTCGACGCAATCGGAGAGTGCGGCTCTGAGGAAATCTGTCGGCGAAGTGAAAGTCATGGTTGAAGGGGGCTCGACATTTTCGGACGCACTCCGCAAACACCCAAAAATCTTCGATGACCTGTACGTCAACATGGTCCATGCCGGTGAAGTCGGAGGGCTGCTGGATACCATTCTTGGCCGTCTTTCTAAACACATCGAAAAGGCGATGAAGTTGAAGGGACAGATTAAAAGTGCATTGGTGTACCCCGCGGCCATCGTCGGTATCGCCGCGATCGTGATCACGGTCCTGATGATCTGGGTGATCCCAGTATTCGAAAAGATGTTCAAGGAAATGTCCGGCGGGAAGATGGCGCTGCCAGCACCAACGCAGCTAGTCATCGACGCGAGCAATTTCGTGCAAGGGAACTGGTACATCATCTTGGGAGTCATCGTGGCGTCTGTGATAGCCGTCAAGAAGTATTATGCGACTCCACAGGGCAAGTTGGCGATCGACAAGCTCGTGCTGAAATTACCTGTGTTCGGGGATCTCGTCAGGAAAGCATCCGTGGCGAAATTTACACGGACACTGGGAACGCTGTTGGCCAGTGGTGTTCCCCTGCTGGAAGCCTTGACGATTTGTGCAAAAACCTCCGGGAATAAGGTCGTGGAAGGAGCGTTGCTTGATGCAAAAGTCAGCATCAGCGGAGGAAAGACGATCTCCGAACCCCTCGCGAAAAGCGGAACGTTTCCCAAGATGGTGACCCACATGATCTCGGTCGGAGAGTCCACGGGTGCGCTGGATAACATGCTCGGAAAAATCGCGGATTTCTACGAAGACGAAGTCGACGAGGCAGTGGGAAACCTTACGGCGCTCTTAGAGCCGATGATGATGGTATTTTTGGGCGTCACCGTCGGATTTATCGTGGTTGCGATGTATCTTCCGATTTTTACGATGGCATCCGCGATCGGTTAAGCACACAACTCGCGCTTGGGCGGCGGCTTCGTTCCGCATGATCGAGGGACGAAGCCGCGCCAACTACACAGAACACTCCTGCATCGATTCGATGGCGAGCGACGCATTTTCCAGACACTTCTGGTCGATGGAACTTCAGACACAGTAAGTCGGCGCCTCGCCGGTGGAAGCTAGTTGCTATGGGGAGTGTCATTGCATGGCAGACATCAAGGCCAGAATCTATTGGTTGATGGGGTGGCGGGTCGTTCTCGTTACGCTTCTCTTGGGATTGTCCCTAGCGTTCCAAGTCACCAAGGGCGAACGCGTCGAAACCTTCTATGCACTGATCGTCTTTACGTACGCCGTAACCATCCTTTACGCGCTGGTGGTCCGCTGGCTCAGCGACTCCGAATTCTTGGTGCAGTTCGCGTGGGCCCAGATTGCCGTTGATTTCATGCTGGAAACGGTATTGATCGCAAGAACGGGAGGAATTGAAAGCCCATTCGCCGTGCTCTATGTCATCAGCGTGACGGTCGCCAGTTTGGTTCCGCGTCGCCGTGTGGGACTCTTGACGGCCAGCCTCTGCATCATCCTGTTTGGAATTCTAACCAACGCGCAACTGTATGGACTCGCAGAAATCTGGGGGTGGCTTCCACATTCTCGCTTGGGCTCTGCGGAAACGCTCCAGGCCTTTGGTGTGTATAGCCTGGCGTTCCTGGTCGTCGGGTTTTTGAGCGGGGCGCTCGCGGATCAGCTACGGCTGGCAGATCAATCGCTTCGTGAAAAGGAACAGGGGCTGAGCCGCCTGCAGGCGTTCCACGAGAATATCGTCCACAGTATCAGCAGCGGTGTGTTTACAACCGATGATCAAGGTCGAATCACGTCATTCAATCCTGCGGCACAGGAAGCCACCGGCTACAGTTTTGAACAAGTTCACGGGCGGCCCTGGCGGGAAGTGTTTAATTGGCATCCCAGTCAGGAAGAAGACGACCACATGCAGGATGTGTCCGCCAACTTGCGGTTTGACGTCGAGTGCAAGCGGTTCGACGGCAATCGGTTGATCCTCGGCATGACGCTCGCGCCGTTGCACGAACGGGGGGAAAAGACGGGTCTCGTCGGTGTGTTCAAAGATCTCACTCAGATCCGTGATCTGGAAGAAGAAATGCGACGCAAGGAATGGCTGGCCAGCCTGGGAGAGATGTCGGCGGGCATGGCGCACGAAATCCGGAACCCGCTGGGTGCCCTCGCCGGTGCGATGCAGATGCTTCGGAAGGATCTCCATGCCGATGAAACCAGCCAACGTTTGACGGAGATCGCGATTCGGGAAGCGACTCGATTGGATACGATCATCACCGAGTTTCTCCAGTATGCCAGACCGCCCGCGCTCAATTTGGCGGAGCACGATTTAAACAAAGTCCTTGCCGAGACCCTTGATCTGGTACACCATGAAGCGCGGGCCAGAACGAATATCACCATAACGGCGGCCCCGAGTAATGTCGCTTTGCCCGCGCAAGTGGATCAAGATCAAATGAAACAAGTGTTTTGGAATTTGGCGGTCAATGCCTTCGATGCGATGCCCAAGGGCGGACAGCTGACGATCACGACGGGGTGCAGAAAGATCGATGTCGCGGGACGCAAGGCGGAGGTCATTGAGGTGTCCTTTCATGATACTGGAGAAGGCATTCCGAAGAACAATCTCGGCAAAATCTTTCTCCCATTCTTTACCACCAAAAAGCGAGGATCCGGCTTGGGATTAGCCGCCGTGCATCGCATCGTCGACCTTCATGGCGGATGGATCAAAGTGGAAAGTCAAGAAGATCAAGGCACTCGATTTGGAGTCTGCTTGCCTCGCACGGCAGATTCGGGAATACGACTGTGGCACGAGGGTAGAGAACCGTGGAAAAGATCCTAGTCGTTGATGACGAACAAAGCTTGCGCGAAGTGTTGAGCATCATGCTCAAACGAGCAGGGTATGCCGTGACCAGCGTCATGGACGGCGAAGAAGCGATCGAGCTTCTGCACAAGGAGATCTTTGATTTGGTGATCACCGATTTGAGGATGCCGAAGGTCGATGGAATGGAGATCCTCAAGGCGGTGAAGTCCGCCTCCCCTGAAACGGTCGTGCTGATCATTACCGCCTTTGCAACCGCGGATTCCGCCGTCGAAGCCATGAAGCAAGGTGCGTATGACTATCTGACGAAGCCGTTCCAGGTCGATGAAGTCCAGCTGATCATTCGTAATGCGCTGGAAAAGCGACGTCTTTCGACGGAAAACATGCTCCTCAAGCGCGAGATGGCGAGCCAATCGTCATTCGCGCAGCTGGTCGGCCAAAGTGAGGCGATGCAAAAGGTATTTGACGTCGTGCGGAAGGTTGCCGATTCGAAAAGCAATGTGCTGATCTGCGGTGAAAGTGGAACGGGAAAAGAGTTGGTGGCGCGCGCGATCCATTACAACAGCGTCAGAAGCGCCCTTCCGTTTGTCGCCGTCAATTGCAGTGCGGTGCCGGAAACCTTGCTGGAGAGTGAGCTGTTTGGCCATATGAAGGGATCGTTCACCGGCGCCATTTCCAATAAGGCGGGATTGTTCGAGATTGCCAACGGCGGAACCATCTTTCTTGACGAGATCGGTGATACCACTCCCACAATTCAGGTGAAGCTGCTACGGGTTATCCAAGAGCGTGAATTTCGGCGAGTGGGCGGCAGTCAAGATATCAAAGTCGATGTGCGAGTGGTTGCTGCGACCAACAAGGATCTTGAGAAAGCAGTCGCAGACGGTTCGTTTCGAGAAGATCTCTACTATCGTTTGGATGTGATTCCCATTCGGCTTCCACCGTTACGTATGCGTACCGGTGATATCCCATTGCTGGTCCATCACTTTCTTGAGCGGTTTTCGAAAGAGAGCGGCAAGCCCAAGCCTGTGATCGGCCAGGAGGCGATGCATGTCTTGCTGGGGCATGAATGGCGCGGCAACGTCCGTGAGCTGGAGAATCTGATTGAACGGGTCGTCGCCTTCTCTGCGGAAGGACTGGTAACGGACGCAGATGTGCGCGGATGGCTCCATCGCCCGGCGACACAGCCGCCGTCACAAGCGATGCCGATGGACTTGACCGACGAAGGATTGGATCTTGAAGGGCTCATCAACGGGATCGAAAAGGATCTGTTGCTGAAGGCGCTTGAGCGATCGAAATGGGTCAAAAAGAAAGCCGCTCGGATGCTTCGATTGAACACGAGATCATTCCGGTATCGGTTGGAGAAGTATGCTATAAAGGGAGGTCGTGACTAGCCCTTCTCCCGAATCGACCATTTCCCCCGCATCGATTACCGTTTCCGCACCCGCGAAGATCAATCTCGTGCTCCGTATCCTGGACCATCGACCCGACGGCTACCATAATCTCTGGTCTCTGATGCAGACCGTGAGATTAGAAGACGAACTCTCGCTTTCCATCAACCACGGTCATTCGACCATTACATTGCGGTGCGATGAGCCGTCCTTGAAAACGGACCCTTCCAATCTGGTCTATCGTGCTGCGGCGGCCGTACTCGGACAGAGCGGGCGAACCGTTGGATTGGACATGGCCCTCACAAAGCGAATTCCGATGGGGGCTGGGTTAGGCGGCGGGAGCAGCGATGCGGCTGCGACGATCCTCGGGCTGAACCGGCTGTTGAGGTTGGGATGGTCGGCGGAAAAAATGGCCGAAGTTGGTCAAGCCCTTGGAAGCGATGTGCCGTTCTTCTTTTTTGCTCCTTCGGCGATTGTGGAGGGGCGAGGTGAGAAGGTGACCCCGGTACGAATCAATGGAAATCGATGGGCGGTGTTGGTCAACCCGGGCTTTCCGGTTGAAACCAAGTGGGCCTATCAACAGCTCTCTGCAAGCCGAGCTGGAATCGAGCCGTTATCTCGTTCTCATGAGTCGCTGCGGGAACAACGTGAATTAGAATGGAAACACGTGCTGGAGACAGCAGAAAATGACTTTGAGATGTCTGTGTGTAAGGCGCACCCGACACTTGACGATATTAAACGGCGGCTGCTGACGGCCGGGGCTCAGGCGGCGTTGTTATCAGGCAGTGGTGCGACGGTCTTCGGTGTCTTTCGTGGCGAGGCTGAGGCTCGTCACGCACAGGCATCATTCTCAGGCGAGCCGCATTTCAGGGTATTTACGGCGGCCACCTGCACGCATTCATGGCCGGTCGATCTCAAAGTATCGCCAGTCGTTTCTTGACAGAAGCCGGAGATTTCCTATACAGTTTTATCCTTTGATTGGCTTCCCGGTAGTGTGTGCAGCGAACGAGCGGGACGGCGTGCCGAAAGCTGTTGCCGCTCACCGCATAAGAACCGCTAGAGAATCCAGTACGTTATAGAAACGCGAGAAGACGGTTTCGGCAGGTCTCATGAACAGGGAATTGAAAATTTTCTCTGGCAACGCCAACCTTGCGCTTGCCCACGAAATCTGCGCCTATCTCGGGCAGAAGTTGGGTGAAGCCACTGTCTCGTCCTTTAGCGACGGAGAGATTCGGGTCAAGATCGATGAGAACGTGCGTGGCGCCGACGTGTTTGTCGTACAGTCCTGTTGTCAGCCGGTCAATGACTCCTTGATGGAGTTGTTGATCATTGTCGACGCGTTGAAACGTTCGTCGGCCAACCGCATCACCGCGGTCGTCCCCTATTTCGGGTATGCGCGTCAGGACCGTAAGGATCAGCCACGTGTCCCTATCACCGCGAAGTTGGTTGCAGACTTGATGACGACCGCCGGAGCCGATCGTGTTCTGTCGATGGATCTTCACGCCGGCCAGATCCAGGGGTTCTTTAACGTGCCGGTCGATCATTTGTATGCGCTCCCGGTCTTGCTGGACTACATTGTGAAGAAACAAATCGCGGACATGATCGTCGTGTCGCCGGATGCCGGTGGTGTGGAACGGGCCAGAGCGTTCGCTAAGCGCCTTCAGGCCAACCTAGCGATCATCGACAAGCGGCGCGAAGGCCCGAACCAAGCGCAGATTATGAACATCATCGGCGACGTGCAAGGGAAAAGTGTGTTGCTCTTGGATGACATGATCGATACGGCAGGGACGATTGTGCAAGGGGCCCAGGCCTGCGTCGATCAAGGGGCCCGAGAAGTGATGACGGCCTGCACGCATGCGGTGCTGTCGGGGCCGGCCTTGGAACGACTGCAGGCGTCGTGTCTGGCCCAAGTTGTGGTCACCAATACCATTCCGTTGCGCGGGAAAGAGCTCGTGTGTCCAAAGTTGCATCAATTGTCGGTGGCGCCTCTGTTGGGCGAAGCCATCAGACGGATTCATGAAGACGAGTCGGTGAGCTCACTATTTGCCTAGGCGACCAGTATCGACAAGGTATTGCGTCAGAAGCGGAGGAGACGGAGGAAGATCATGAAATTCGATTTGACAGTGGCAGTAAGAGAACAAGTGGGTAAAGGTGCTGCACGGTCCATGCGGCGGTCGGGAAAAATCCCGGCGGTGCTCTACGGCCAAGGGGAATGTCTCTTGCTGACCGTCAGCCCCGAGGAATTGGTTAAGATTTTAAAGTCTCGTGCCGGTAGCACCGCGTTGATCTCTCTTGCTGTGAATGGGGCCAAGTCCAAACCGAACCGCACCGCACTCCTGCGGGATTTTCAAGTTGATCCGGTCAGTGGAGCCGTGTTGCACGCGGACCTCTTTGAGATTTCGATGAGCAAGCCGATTCGGGTGAAAGTTCCCATCAAGGTCATCGGTGGAGTTCCAGCCGGCGTCAAAGAAGGCGGTGTGTTGCACCACAACATGCGTGAGGTGCACGTGGAGTGTCTTCCAGCGGCATTGCCGGACCATGTCGAAATCGACGCGTCAGCATTGACTATCGGCAGCGGTATTCATTTGAAGGCAATCGGAGTGCGAGAGGGTGTGCGTTTTTTGGATGATCCCGACCAGATGGTTGTCAGTGTGGCTGCGCCGATGTCGGACGCCAAACTCGAAGCCTTGCTCACCAGCACCGCAGGCCCGGCAGGGGAGCCAGAGGTTCTGGCAAAAGGCAAGGACGCAGCCGCTGGGGCAGAAGGTGCCGCAGGTGCCGAACCGGCCAAAGCCGGTGCAGCAGCGCCTGCAGGGGAAGCCAAGGCAGGAGAAAAGAAAGAAGCCGCCGCGGCTCCCAAGGCCGAAAAGAAAGAAGCCGAAAAGAAGAAGTAACGTTGCGCCTGCTTGTTGGACTGGGCAACCCCGGCAGAGCCTACGCCCAGACCCGCCACAATGTCGGCATGTGGGTCATCGACCGGGCAGCCGCTCGATGGTCGATCCGGCTCTCACCGCGTGGCACAGCTCAGCGAGGGTCCGGACGACTGGGAAGGGAATTGATCGAGCTTACGGGTCTGCTCGACTGGATGAATCTTTCCGGTCCTCCACTGAAAGGCCTCCTGCGCGAATTCACACTCACTCCCAGCGATCTCATTGTCGTCCACGATGATCTGGACCTGGAGCCAGGACGGCTGCGGATTAAACTGGCTGGTGGTAATGGGGGACATAACGGGATTAAGTCTATCATTGAGGCACTCGGGACACCGCAATTTGTCAGGGTGAAGATCGGAATCGGCCGGCCTGCCCCAGGCCAAGATTCTGCCGACTATGTCTTGGAGCCGGTGACGAAAGATGAACTGGCCGTCTTTGAGCCGTGTCTGGAACGGGCCGTCGATGCATTGGAATGTCTGATTCATCGAGGGCCGAACGTTGCGATGAATCAATTCAATGTCAGAGAGAAAGTTACGAGCGAAGAAGAGGACACGAACTAAATGGGCCTTTGCTGCGGCATGATCGGCTTGCCGAACGTCGGTAAGACCACAGTCTTCAATGCGCTGACCGGCGGCGGCGCGTTAGCGGCCAATTATCCTTTTGCGACAGTTGATCCGAACACCGGCATTGCGCTGGTCCCGGACCCTCGCCTCGTCAGGCTCACTGAGATTTTCATCTCGAAGAAAACCACCCACAGCACGTTGGAGGTACGCGATATCGCCGGGCTCGTCGAAGGGGCCAGCAAAGGCGAAGGACTCGGCAATCAATTTCTTGGCCACATCCGTGAAGTGGATGCATTGCTGCATGTTGTGCGGTGTTTCCAAGGAACGGATGTGGTTCACGTCAGCGGCGGAATCGACCCGCTCCGTGACATCGGCGTGATCGAGACCGAGCTCATGCTGTCCGATTTGGAAACGCTCGATCGACGAAAGCAGAAAACTGAAAAAAAGGTGAGAGCGGGGGACAAAAAGGCCGCGTTCGAAGTGGAGTTTCTCACCACACTGATCGGGTTGCTCGATAAAGGCGAGTGGTTGGGCAACCGCGAATACCTGGCGGAAGAACGGGTAATTCTCAACGAATGTCAGTTGCTTTCCGCCAAGCCGGTTCTGTTTGTCGCCAATGTTTCCGAGGGGAAGCATGCCGACGAGGCCATGGTCCAGACGGTGCGCGAATTTGCGGCGAAGCGTGGCGCACGGGTCGTGACGATCTGCGGTCAATTGGAAGCCGAGTTGTCGTCATTGCCCGAGAGCGAACGGGCGGACTTTCTGAATGAAATGGGGCTGACCGAATCGGGGCTTGTGCGGTTGACACGCGAAGCTTACACCCTGCTGGATTTGGTGACCTTCTTCACCGCCGGAGAAATTGAGTCGCGCGCCTGGCCGATTCCGAGAGGTACCAAGGCGCCGCAAGCAGCGGGCAAGATCCACTCGGATATGGAACGCGGCTTCATTCGCGCCGAGGTCTATCACTACGACGATCTGCTGGCGTGCGGGACCGAGGCCAAGGTGAAGGAGAAGGGACTGTTCCGCCTGGAAGGCAAAGACTACGTCATCAAAGAAGCGGACATCGTCTATTTTAGATTTAACGTCTAATCATTCACTCGTGGATCCTCTCGTCCATCATTGTCGCGCCCTACATCACGTCGCTGAAGTTTCGATGAGATCTCACCAGTGCCCTTTCCTCAAGCTGGAGGGCTTAAGGTCATTGTGAAATCGGTTCTCTGCTGACGGTTGGTTGTGGGACTACAAGCTGATCTGATAGCAAGTACTCCGGCCGCCGCCGGCAGGGGTGAAGATGCCCTTCTCTGTCAGATCCTGCAAGTCGCGCGTCGCGGTCGCTTTCGACGCGCCGGTGAGTGACATGTATTTCTTGGCGTTCATGCCTCCTTCAAAGCCTCTGGGCCCTTCCTCCAGCATGCGGCGAAGAATCTTCGTCTGTCGGTCGTTGAGTTGATCCCGAAACCGGTCAAAAAGTCGCGTCTTCTTCAGGGTAAAATCGATCTGCTCTTCAGCCTGAGTCTGCGCCTCCAGTACTTTATTGACGAACCATGTGACCCAGGGTGTGACTTCGTTCGCCTGCTGCGCCTCTTTCAGCGCATCATAGTAGTCCCGCCGCGTGGCTTGGATCGCTCGCGACAGACTGAGTAAGGCGGGCTGTCCAAGTCCCTGCGACAATGCCTTTTCGGACAATGCCCTTCCAATCCGCCCATTGCCGTCTTCAAAGGGATGGATGGATTCGAAGTACAGGTGGGCGATGGCGGAGCGTGCGGCGGCCTTGCGGATTTCCTTCGACCCACCGGGCCCTGTGTCGTTGAACCATTGGATGAACCGCGCCATTTCTTCCGGAACGCGTGACGATGGTGGCGCTTCAAAGTGCACCTGTTCACGTCCCACCGCGCCGGATACGACCTGCATCGGTTCAGCATGGGTTCGCCATTGCCCCACAGCCACGTATCGGTGTCCGGTCATGATCATGCGGTGCCATTCGAAGAGTGTCACTTCCGACAGGGGATCGGCGAAACTGGTACGGACCGCGAGCATCAGCGCGGCGGTGCCTTGGGCGCGTTTGTCCCCAGTGAGATGGCCGGTCTCTATCCCAAGATTCTTTCGGATTGAAGACATGACGTCCTTTCGACTCAGCAGTTCTCCTTCGATCGCAGAAGTCTTGATCGCTTCGACCACCATCATTTCGATCGTTGCCTCTATCTGCGCGTCTGCTGTCAGCCCTTTGAGGAGCCCGCTTGTCCGGCCGGTCTTTTCCGCAAGCTTGAAGAGGACCTCCTCGATTCCGGAGAGGTCATATTGAAACGTAGGCCAGTCTGGTTGCTGCCAATTGTATGTCATGAGCCGATTATACCATCTAATCGGCTCACGGAAAGCGTTAAACATGAGCCGATTAAAGATGGAAATCGGCTCACGAGCCGGATGAGGCATAAACGGGATTTTATGGAGCACAGAACTTATGCTTGAAAGAGGTTCCAGGCTCATGAGCTGGGGTGATGTCAATAACCAACGTATTCATGCCGGCTCGACCGGTCCCGTAAGTCGTCCATTGTCGGCCCCAGGAGTCGGAGATCATGCACGGTCAGTGTCACGACACCAAATGTTTCTTCTACCAGTCCACGAACCATGTATGGCTGGTTTGGCGAGAGCAGATGACAGCAACGACGGTAGACGTCGGGGAATAGCGTGGCGTCGTAAAGCGCGGTGACGTCTTCGAGGGTCACGAATTCCATGGCATGGCCGTGCTTGGTCTCAGCGGCCTTTTCCGTGATCAGCAAGCCGACCATCGTGATACGGTGACCGACGAATCGATGCATCTGGGAGGCTGGCACCGGTCGGAGCTGGTTGATCTGCTTGCGGAAAAAGGTCAACGGATGGCGGCTGGCAAGAAATCCGAACGACTCGATTTCATGGGCCCGCTTTTGAACAGCAGAATAATCGTCGGGCACTGGCAAGGGGCTTAAAGTGGAATCGTTGTCCGCGTACAGCCGCCAGAGCAAGGCTGGCCTTGTCAACTCACCGGCGATGGAGTCACAGCAGCCGGCGCGGACCAATGTTCTGATATGTGTCGGCTCCGGCTTCACACGCCCCAGAAAATCCTGAAACGACCGATACACGCCGTTCTGGGTACGTTCCTCGATAATTCTTTCGCCGAGTTCTTGGGGGATGGTCTTGATCTGCATCAAGCCCATCCGCAGCCGCTCGCCTTCGCCGCGGTAAGCCCAGTCGCTTTCGTTGATGTCCGGCACGAGGATGGCCAATCCCATGCGCCGGGCCTCCGAGACGTACGCGAAGGTCGAATAAAAGCCTCCCTGGTTGCTGATGACGGCAGCGATGAATTCCGCCGGATAGTGGGTTCGGAGATATGCGGATTTGAATGAGACCTGTGCATAGCTGGCCGAATGGGGTTTGCAAAAACTGTAACCGGCAAAGCTCATGATCATCTTCCAGATTCTATCGATTGTCTGCGGTGACGCATGATTCTTTTCTGCCCCGCGGTAAAAGTGCTGATAGTAGTCTCGCAGTTGCCGTTGTTTGTGTTTCTTGCTGATGACCTTGCGCAACTGATCCGCATCTTCGACAGAAAAGTCCGCCAGAGCCATCGCCACCTTCGACACATCTTCCTGATAGGTCATGATGCCGTGCGTTTCATCCAAAACTCCCCTCAACTTGTCATGCCAGGAGATGCAGGAACCTTCATGCGCTCGTCGGATGAACTCTTCGACGAAGGGATTGGTGGCGGGTCTGACCAGGGACGAGACCATCACCAGATATTCGAATACATCGGCAACCGCACGGCGGTGTGGCGGCATGCCGATCCACAGTTTTCTCAATAAGAGACGGGTGGCGGGCGATTCGATATAGAAGCACCCGATCGTATCGCCGCATCGGATCGCTTCTTGTGTGGCAGGATCCTCCAGCGGATCCCAGGTTTCGTAGTCGATCGTCCGGCCCGTGTGCTTGGCGATGGCCGCCAACGCATCCCGAATGACGGCCAGCGACCGGTTGCCCAAGATGTCGATCTTTACAAGCCCGGCGTCCTCCGTCTGATCCTTTTCCCATTGGATCACAGGCAGGCCCTTCGCCGTGATCTCGACCGGCACATAGCGCCGAATTTCATCCGGCACGATGACGACTCCGCCGCAGTGCATGGAAAGATGGCGGAAGTGGTTTTGGACCTTCAGTGTCTGAGCCAGAATCTCGGGCCACGGTGCTTTCAATTGCAGGGTCTGTGACAATCGACGGAGCCATTGCTCGTTGGTTGGTGGAGTGGAAAAGCCAAGGAGATCTTTTTGGCGTACAACGCGTGAAGACATCCTGCCGATTTCTTTGGCCGGGATGCCGTATACTTTGGCGACTTCACGGATCGCGGCCCGGAAGCCGAGGCTATTCTGGTTCGCCACCATGGCAGCTTGGCAGTCGCCATACTGGTTGAAGACCCACTTCAAAATCTCGTCGCGCTCGTCCCACGCGAAATCGATATCGATGTCCGGCGGATCCTTCCGGCCGGAATTGAGAAACCGTTCGAAGAAGAGATGATGCTTGATTGGGTCGACATGGGTGATCTTGAGACAGTACGAGACGATCGATGCCGCGACTGAGCCACGGCCACAGGTGGTCCGTTTTGACTCCCGGACGATGTCTTCCACGACAAGGAAATAATGGGCGAAGCGTTTTTCTCGAATGATCATCAATTCTTTTTCAATCCGGTCGCGAATCTCTTCCGAAAAGGCACCATATCGCTCATGTGCGCCGGCATAGGTTTGTTCTTTGAGTGTCGTGAATGCGTCTTCGTCGGTCAGCCGGCGAAAAGCCGGAAAGATGGTCTCGCCGAAACGCCAGTCGCTGTAACATGCCTCGGCGATACGGACGGTGTTCTCCACCGCCTCCGGGACGTGCGGGAACTGAGATGCCATGAGCGTGGGTGGCCTCAGCCATTGTGCGGGTCTACAACAGGCTTCTTCCGGCAACCGTGACAGCGTTGTGTTGAGAGCGATGGCACGTAACAGGCGATGTGCGGAAAAGTTGTCTGTTTGGGAGAAGTACACGCGATTGGTGGCGACCGGTGGAAGACCGATCTGACGACCGAAGAGCAGTGCATGGTGCATCGTAGGCCCAGGCGTCAATTCGACATAGAGATCTTGCCGTGATTCTTTCGCCCATCTCAGGAGTGCGGCTTCGTCGTCCGTGAAGATGATCAGACTGTCGCGATAGCGTGAGACGGATGCGAGAAAGTCGAACGAAGGGTTGCAGTGCCTTTCTGACAGCACGCGACAGAGATTGGCGTACCCAACCGGTGTTTTCGCCAGCAAAACCGCTCGATGATCGGCCGTGGTCAGTTCGGCGCCGAGAATCGGCCGGATCCCCTGTTGCGTTGCGTGCTCGACAAATCGAATCGCACCGTACAAGCCGTTTGTATCGGTCAACGCCATGGCCGATGATCCTTGCCGTTGTGCCAACGTGCAGAGTTCTTCCGGCGATGACACGCCACGCATCGGCGAATAGTCCGAATGGACGTGCAGGTGTACGAACAGGCATTGGTTCATTGGACAGCTCTCCCCCAGGACAGGGCCTGTTCCCCAAATTTCGCGCGGATCTCATCCAGCGCCAGAGACAGCCGATGGGAACGTAGAAGGACTGCAGGCTTCGGTTCGCCGAAGAGCGACAGTTGCTCGGCAGGTGACTCGAGCTGACTGGCCTGGAGTGTGAGACGGGTGAGGCGTATCCGTCGACGGAAGCTCCGGTAGAATAGTCGTGTCAATGGAGGCTGGAGATCGCTCTCCCAGTATGTGCTGTGCGGTACGCGTTCATATGCTGTCTGCTCGACATGGTCGCTGTGTCGAACTGTCAGAGAGATGAGTCGGCACATACGCCGTTGTTGCCGAAGCGTGGCACAAAGCTGCTCTAACAATCCGTACAGTCGACCTAACAAGAGTCGATCATCCACTTCGTCTGGATCGAGAGGGATGGAACGTTCGATGACCGGCTGCGCGATCGGTGCCCGGACCGGTGAGGGATCAATTCCCAGTGCCCAGTCGTGCAACAGACCAGCGGGAGCGCCGATGGCGGCTTGCAGATGCGCCAATGAGACGGAGGCGATCGCACCAAGCGTGAGGAGGTTCAAATCCTCCAACCGTTGCAAAACTCGTGAGGGGTGGGCGCGATGAAGGCCGGGGAGCCACATAGTCGGCAATGGAGCCAGGAATGGTTGTTCGGAGCCGGAATGGATCGACAGGACTTGTGGTGGCTTGATCAGAGTCGTTGCGGCGAGTTGTGAGACCAACTTGTTTCCTGCCAGCCCGATGGTGCTGTACCATCCCTGCTGATGCGCCAACGCTCGACTGATGCGGGTTGCCGTATCGATGGGGGGTCCGAAAAGTCGGGTTGTGCCGGTAAGGTCCAGGAAGAGCGAACCGGGCCTGATCGACTCCCAGATCGGGGCAAACAGCGAGATACGATGCTGCAGCTCACGATGCGCGGCTTGGAGGAGCGATGAGTCCGGAGAGATCACCCGCAAGCCGGGACAGATCAGCTGCGCCACGTCTACAGCCATGCCCGGCTGAATACCTTCACGAAACGCTTCAGTGGAAATCTCTCGGATCAAGGCGCGCGGCGTATGGATCGGCGCCACAGCCACCGGTCTGTTCCGGAGCGTACTGTCAGCAGCACGGGCCAGGACGATTTCAAAAGAAGGAATCTGAAAGCAGACGATATGCCGATCCATGACGAATCAAGCGGGTCCAATAAGTAACCAATGGTTACAATCGGAAGGTCCTGCTGTCAATGCGGGGAAACTTCTTACGGGCCTCTAGCATCTCAGCAGCCATTCATAAGCCTCCTCCGCTAAGCCTCACAGGATTCATTGACAGCGTAAGAAATCCTGTGCTACGGTCCACCGTTCTTTTCGCCGAATAGGCGCCCTACACCTCGCTCCCGACTGGTTCGGGGGCCTTTGTCCAGGAGGATCGCTGCATGGAGCTCTACGAGTCTCTGTTTATCATTCGTCCGTCCGTCTCCGACGAGGAGACGAAAACGCTCATCGACAAGATGAAAGGCGTCGCCGACAAAACCGGCGCCCAATTCATCAAAGCTGAGAATTTAGGGAAGAAAAAGCTCGCGTATGAAGTGCGTCGTGAACGGAAGGGTACCTACGCCTATTTCTACTTTAAGGCCCCGAACAATACCGTTGGCGAACTTGAACGAGCCTATCGGTTGGAAGACAACATCATCAAGTTTCTGACGGTCCATCACGAGAAACCATTGGTGGAACGGCGTCCGGTGGAAGCTTCGGCGCAGGAGTCCGACGGTGGCCGGATTTAATAAAGTCATTTTGATGGGAAACCTCACCAGGAATCCCGAGCTTCGGTACACTCCGAGCGGGACACCGGTGGCGAGTTTTGGCCTTGCGGTAAGCCGTCGATATAAACAGGCCGAAGATCTGAAAGAAGAGGTCTGCTTTGTGGACATCGTGGTGTTCGGCCGGCAGGCGGAACATTGCGGGCAGTATCTGAGCAAAGGGAATGGGGCAATCATCGAAGGCCGGCTGCAGCAACGCCGATGGGAAACCGAAGATGGTCAAAAGCGCAGTAAGCACGAAGTAGTCGCGCAGACGGTGACGTTCATGCCCAAGCGTCAAGAGGGCAGCACAGGCGCCGAACCGCCGATGCACGACGAGCCCGGCTATGACATGAGCGAAGAAGGTTAATGGCAGGAGCATGAGGAGGCAGGAATGGATCGAAGTGAAAACGAGCGTGGCGGAGGTGGGGGCCGGTTGTTTCAGCGAAGGCGTCCTTGCCGATTTTGTTTGGAGAAGGCGCCGATCGATTTTAAGGACGCCGGACTCCTTCGGAATTTTTTGACTGAACGGGGACGAATCGTTCCGCGCCGCATTTCCGGAAATTGCATGCGTCATCAGCGTGAACTGACGGTGGCGGTCAAGCGGGCTCGGCATATCGCGATCATCAGCTTCGCCGAGGAGCGATGACCTACATGACGGGCGATTTCGATGCGCCGGGGTGGTGCAGCGCCACGCTGCCGAGGATGACCATGGATGTCTTGACACCGAAAATCGCGGATATCACGGCGGAAGGCCGTTCGTTGTCGGGAGACCTGACGGGCGAAGAACTTGAACTGACGGACGCAGATGTGTCCATTCGTGGAACCCTGTCGGTGGGGCTGGATCTTCGCGCGATCGAGCGTACCGTCTATGTGACCGGAGTGGTCGAAGGGACGGCGGTCCGCCAATGCGTACGTTGTCTCAAGGACTTTGAAGACCCGATGGCGTTTTCTTTACGAGTGGCCTACGAACGGGAAACCAAGGCACCCCCTCCCGCCGCAAAACGAGACGATGCGCGGAAGAAAAAATCGACGGCGCCTGTCGAGGTCGAGGCGGAAGAACAGAATGACGACCTCTACTATTTTACAGGCGATCATCTGGAGTTGGCGCCGATGCTGCGTGAACAATTGATTCTTGCCGCTCCGATGCATCCCCTGTGTTCCGAGGACTGTCTCGGGTTGTGTCCTCGGTGTGGAAAAAATCTGAATGAAGGTCCTTGTAGTTGCGTCGAGGAGCCGACGGGAGGTCCGTTTCAAGCGTTGCGCGATATGAAGGCAAAACTGCGAGAGCCTGGTGATCGCTGAGCAGCGATCGTGATCGAGCGAAAGAAGGAGCCACCATGCCCAATCCAAAACATAAACATTCGAGGGCGAGACGCGATAAGCGTCGCACTCAAAAACTGCGTATGACCCCGCCGGGGATGGCCGTCTGTCCCCAGTGCCATGAGCTGAAGCTGCCGCATTATACCTGTTTGAACTGTGGAACCTACAAGGGCAAGGCCGTCATTCAAGTCGAAGAAGCGTGAGCAGGATGCCGAGGGTTTGCCGACGTGCCAAGGCACCGAGTGTTGAAGGAAATACAGGACGTTCATCACAATCAGAATGTTGCGAGCGTGATGCGTCTTCTTGCGTAAGTAGGTGGGCGAATCGGTCCATCGCGCTAACATCTCGGCGCGTCTGACGTGAGCCCAGGGGGGCGACGCGTGTTCAGCCTGTCTGTCCAACGCCATCTGTGAGTACACCATCTCGCATGAAGATCGCGCTTGACGCCGTGGGGGGTGATCATGGCCCCGCGCCGTGCGTCGAGGGTGCCTTTCAGGCTGTCAAGGAATTGGACGTCGAGGTCGTTCTCGTCGGCGACGAGACCACCCTTAAACAGGAATGTGCACGTCTGGCCTGTCTCGATTCCCGCCTCTCTATCCGGCATGCGTCCCAGGTCGTTGAGATGCATGAGTCGCCTGCCGCGGTGGCTCGAAAGAAGCGGGACTCGTCGATCTGGATCGCGACGGAGTTGGTCAAAAATGGCCATGCCGGTGCCGTCGTGAGTCCGGGTAACACGGGGGCGAGCATGGTGGCGTCCTTCTTCGTATTAGGACTCGCGAAAGGGGTTGAGCGGCCGGCGATCGCCACCAGTCTGCCGACGCTGAGCGGGGAAGCGATCATGCTTGACGTGGGGGCTAACGTCGACTGTACTGCCAAGCATCTCGAGCAATTTGCCTTGATGGGAAACGAATACGGCAAGCATCTGCTCGGGAAGCCGAATCCCCGTATCGGCCTTTTGAGCATCGGTGAGGAAGACAGCAAAGGCAACGAGGTCACCAAAGAGGCGTTTAAGCTGCTCAAAGGAAGTTCGATGAATTTTGTGGGGAATGTGGAGGGACGGGATGTGTACAGTGGCATTGCCGATATCGTCGTATGCGACGGGTTTATCGGCAACGTGGCGTTGAAGATTTCCGAAGGTGTTGCCGAGATGATCAAGCGGTTGCTGCTCAAGGAAATTTCCGGTCACTTCCTGGGGCGATTGGCCTACCCCTTGATTTCCGGTCCCCTGGTGAATCTGAAGCGAAAAATCGACTATGCGGAATTCGGCGGCGCCCCACTGCTGGGGGTCAATGGGATTACGATGATTTGTCATGGACGATCGTCGGCCAAGGCCATCAAAAATGCAATTCGACGGGCGAAGGGCATGGCTGAGGGTGGTGTGCGAGACCTGATCCAGCGGAACATCGAAGCGAGCCGTTCCCAGCCACCGGTGGAATTCGAGTCATGAAAGCTTGTATTGCGGGAACCGGCTCCTATGCGCCTGCCAGGGTGCTGACGAATGCGGATCTTGAGCGCATGGTGGCCACGTCGGATGAATGGATTCGAGACCGGACCGGCATCCGTGAGCGGCGTATTGCAGCGACCGGGGAAGCCTGTTCGGATTTGGCGGTGCAGGCCGGAAAACGGGCACTGACTGCGGCGGGTGTGGCAGCAACCGATCTCGACATGATTTTGGTCGCCACTTGTACAGGTGATTACCCTCTGCCGGCAACAGCCTGTCTCGTGCAGTATCAGCTTGGTGCGACCAAAGCTGCGGCATGTGATCTGTCGGCCGCCTGTTGCGGATTTGTCTATGCGCTTTCGGTGGCGGATGCGTACGTCAAAAATGGGATGCGTCATGTCCTGGTGATTGGATCAGAAGTCATGTCCGCCATCACGGATTGGAGCGACCGTAACACATGCGTGCTGTTCGGGGATGGGGCCGGTGCGGTGGTCGTCAGCGCCAGCGATGGAGAGCGTGGGATCCTGTCCACTCACCTTCGCTCCGACGGCGCCCTTTGTGAGTTGATTATGGTGCCGGGAGGAGGTTCTCGTACTCCGCCTTCCGACAAAGTGATCACGGAACGGATGCACTATATCAAGATGAAAGGGAACGAGACTTTCAAGGTCGCTGTGCGCACCTTGGAAGACATCGCGCGTGCGACCCTTTCGGCCAATCATCTCTGCGTGGAAGATCTTGACCTCTATGTACCGCACCAGGCCAATGTCCGGATTCTCAAGGCGGTCATTGAGCGGCTTGGCCTTCCGAACGAAAAGGTCATGCTGAATGTCGATCGATATGGGAATACTTCGGCCGCCTCTATCCCGATCGCTCTGGATGAAGCGGTTCGCGAAGGCCGTATCAAGGATGGTTCGTTAGTGATGCTTGGTGCATTTGGGGCAGGATTGACATGGGCTTCTGCGATGATCAGGTGGTAAGGGAATTTCCGTTGGTGATCCGGCAGAACGTCGGAAGCAGACTCCCACTCATCGCGGGAGGATGGCGGCGTGTAAAAACTTTTTCCCGTTGACTTTGCGAAGGATTTCTAAGATATCTAACGCCCCATGGCTCAAGGAATCGGGCTTGTTTTCCCAGGACAGGGTTCCCAGTCAGTCGGTATGGGGAAGGCGCTCTATGACGCCCATCCCTCTTTGAAGTCTGTCTATGATGAGGCGTCCTCGGTTTTGAGCTATGATGTCGGGGCGTTATGCTTTACCGGACCGGCTGAGCGGCTCAATCTGACGGAATTCACCCAACCGGCCTTGCTGGTGAGCAGCATGGCGGCGTTGAGGTTGTTGGAACCGGTTGGAATCACACCGGTTGCGGTGGCCGGCCATAGTTTGGGCGAGTATTCGGCATTGGTGGCGGCAGGCGGCCTCTCATTTCAGGATGCGGTCGGATTGGTTCAGAAACGGGGGCGCTATATGTCGGAAGCCGTGGCTCCGGGAACCGGACTTGTGGCGGCACTGTTGGGCCTCACTGCGGAAGTGGTCAAAGACGTGTGCCGCACGGCATCGTCTGTTGGAATTGTCGCGGCAGCCAATTTCAACTCGCCGGGCCAAGTTGTCATTGCCGGTGAAAAGGCGGCGGTGGAACGAGCGATCGAGGTGGCTAAGGCACAAGGCTGTAAAAAGGCGATTCCTCTGCCGGTGAGTGTGCCTGTCCACACTCCGTTGATGCAGCAAGCCGCTGATCGATTGGCCAAGGACTTAGCCGCGGTTCAGTGGTCTGACCTCAATGCCCCGCTGGTGAATAATGCGGAGGCGAAGGCGATCAGACTGGCAAGCGAAATCCAGGCGTCGTTGGTCCGCCAGCTGCCCTCTTCAGTCCTGTGGGAAGAGACTGTGCACACAATGGGAAAGATGGGGGTGACGACGTTTGTGGAGGTTGGTCCCGGTACGGTATTGGCCGGCTTGATCAAGCGGATTTTACCAGACGCCAAATTGTTGAACGTGAACGATCCAAAGTCATTGGATACGACGCTCCGGGCAGTGAGCTAGCGCACAATCGACGGTATATGAAAAACCAGATGACGAACGTTTTGTCGGCTTGTTAACGTACCGCCGGAAAGGTCTGTGATGTCATTACAAGGAAAAATCGCTATTGTCACCGGCGCTGCCCAAGGAATCGGTCGGGCCATTGCCGAAAGCCTCGCTCAAGCTGGGGCCGACATCGCCGTGGCCGACCTTGACCCGGGTCGTTCGTTGGAAACGGTCGGCTTGGTCGAAAAACTTGGGCGAAAGGCATTGAATCTGAAAGTCAACGTGGCTGATGCCAATGACACCAAAGCGATGGTCGAACAAGTCTTGAAGGCCTGGGGGAAAGTCGACATCCTCGTCAACAATGCGGGAATCACTCGTGATGGGTTGTTATTACGGATGAAAGAGGAAGATTGGAATCTGGTGCTGCAGATCAATCTGAACGGCACCTTTAATTGCACGAAAGCGGTCTTGCAGCCGATGACCAAGCAGCGGTACGGTCGTATCGTCAACATCGCCTCGATCGTCGGAGTGATCGGGAACGCAGGTCAGGCGAATTATTCGGCTTCCAAGGCGGCTGTCATCGGGTTTACCAAAACCGTTGGTCGGGAATATGCCAGCCGTAACGTGACGGTCAATGCGGTGGCGCCCGGTTTCATCGATACTGCGATGACCCATGGGTTACCGGCCGATGTGAAAGACACGTTGCTGAAACAAATCCCGTTGGGGCGGCTGGGTACACCTGCGGATGTTGCTGCGGCCGTCCGGTTTCTCGTGTCCGAAGACGCGGCCTACATTACGGGGCATGTCATGCATGTGAACGGCGGGATGTTGATGGTGTAAAGGCGTCGAATTTCTTGGACGTACAGCCGTCACAGATCCCCATGTGACGGTGCAGAGTGAGTCATACTGGGGAAGGAGGTAGCGATGGCAACAGTTGAAGAGCGCGTGAAGAAGATTATTGCTGAACAGCTTGGTGTGGAGGAAGATGAGGTGACACCGGAGGCCTCCTTTGTCGAAGACCTTGGGGCGGATTCACTTGATACCGTCGAGCTGGTGATGGCACTCGAAGAGGAATTCTCGATCGAAATTCCCGATGAGGATGCGGAGAAGATTCTGACCGTGGGCAAGGCATTGGACTATATCAAGGAAAAGTCCTAAGCATGTCTGAAAGAACGTCCGATCCGATCACACGACGCGTGGTGGTCACCGGTCTAGGGCTGGTCACGCCACTCGGCACGGGTGTCGACAAAACCTGGAAAGCGCTCTGCGCCGGGGAATCCGGGATCGGCCGAATCACCAAGTTTGATCCGACGGGCTATGACGCGCAGATTGCCGGTGAGGTCAAAGATTTTGATCCGGCTCGGTTCATCGAGAAAAAAGAGATCAAGAAGATGGATGCGTTCATCCACTATGCCGTGGGCGCCGCCCAGTTGGCCGTAGATGATGCCGGATTAAAAGTTATGCCGGAGGAGGCCACGAAGGTTGGGGTCTATATCGGCTCCGGGATCGGCGGGCTGGGATCGATCGAGCACTATCATGAGGTGCTCAAAGGCAAGGGGCCTGGGCGCGTCTCACCGTTTTTCATTCCAATGACCATCATCAACCTGGCCTCCGGGCAAGTGGCGATTCGAATCGGAGCCAAGGGGCCCAACTCGTGTGCGGTGACCGCCTGTGCCACGGGCAACCATTGTATCGGGGACGCCTACCGCCTGATTCAGCGGGGGGATGCCGATGTCATGGTGGCCGGCGGTGCCGAGGCGGCCGTGACTCCGTTGGGTGTGGCGGGATTCGCGGCGGCCAAGGCGTTATCGTTTCGGAATGACGAACCAACCAAAGCGAGCCGCCCATTCGACCAGGATCGGGATGGATTTGTGTTAGGTGAGGGGGCGGGTGTGGTGGTGATCGAGGAACTCAGTCACGCCCTTCGACGAGGGGTGAGAATTTACGGCGAGATTATCGGGTATGGGATGAACAGTGATGCGTATCACATTACGGCGCCACCCGAAGAAGGGGAGGGAGCCGTCCGCTGTATGGAATTGGCACTCAAGGATGCCGGAATCAGGCGTGATCAGATCGGGTATATCAATGCGCATGGGACCTCGACGATGGCCGATGCGATTGAGACGCGAGCGATTAAGCAGGTGTTCGGTGAACACGCCTTTCGTCTTCCGGTCAGCTCGACCAAATCCATGACTGGGCATTTATTGGGAGCAGCGGGGGGGATTGAAGCTGTCTTCAGTCTTCTAGCGCTTTTTCACGGAGTTCTCCCACCCACGATCAATCTCGACAACCCAGACCCGGCGTGTGATTTAGACTACGTTCCCAACCAAGCACGGCCTGCTGCCATTCAGACGGCATTGTCCAACTCCTTCGGATTCGGCGGAGTGAATGCGTGTCTGATCTTCAAAAGACTGGACGCTTAGTACGCGCGCCACGATGACACCGGCTTTTTCAGCCGATTCTCCTCCTGCCTTATTGAAATATCGGTTCACGAACTCGAATTTCTTGAGGGAAGCCCTCACACACAAATCGTACGTGAATGAACGACGAGACTCGGACCGAAAACATAATGAACGGCTGGAGTTCCTGGGGGATGCCGTCTTATCGCTCATTGTCAGCGATTATCTCGCGAGCCGATACCCTGAGTTGAGTGAGGGCGCGCTGTCAAAACTCAAAGCGAAGCTCGTGAGTGAAACCCCGCTGGCGAATGCCGCCAGGCGTCTGGATCTTGGAGCCTACCTGAAGCTTGGTCGAGGAGAAGAACTCTCGAACGGGCGCGACAAAGCCTCGCTCCTGGCTGATGCGTTGGAGGCCGTCATCGCGGCGGTCTACCTCGACGGAGGGTTTGAGGCCAGTCGCGATTTCACCATCGATGTGCTGAATGATGAGTTGCACCGAATCGAACTTTTGCAAACGAAACCCGGAGGGGATGATTACAAGACCCGCTTTCAAGAGTGGTGCCAGAAACAATATGAAGTGTTGCCTCGGTACGTGACTGTGCGAGAAACTGGGCCCGATCATCACAAGTTCTTTGAAGTCGAAGTGCAAGTGAACGACAGGGTCTTTGGCATTGGCCAAGGTTTCAGCAAGAAGGAAGCGGAGCAGGAGGCGGCGCAACGAGCACTCGAACAAGTTGAGCGTTGATGCGCGACTCGTGGTAGGATGAGAAATTACTGTCATGTAAAAAGGTTGTGGAGGTCGGTGATGCTGAAACGCGCAGGATGGCGAATGTGTATGGGAGTGATGATCGGGGTTGCTCTGTCAGTCTCAGGCATCGAGTCGGTTATCGCCGCCGATACGGCGCCCACCCCAAAAACTGAAACACCGAAAGGGCCCCGCGGGATCATCAAAACAAAATTTGGTGATATCGAGATCAAGTTCCATTCGGATGTTGCCCCCAAACACGTAGAGAATTTTATCAAATTGACGAAGTCCGGGTTTTACAACGGGACAATTTTTCATCGCGTCATTCCCGGCTTCATGATTCAAGGCGGTGACCCTAATACGAAGGATACGCTCAAGAAGGAGACCTATGGCCAGGGTGGTCCCGGCTATACCGTCAAGGCGGAGTTCAACGATACCCCGCATAAGCGCGGTGTGGTTTCTATGGCCAGGGCAGCCGATCCGGATTCAGCCGGCTCTCAGTTTTTCATCGTGGTAGAAGACTCACGATTCTTGGATCGCAAGTATTCTGTATTTGGCGAAGTGACCAAGGGAATCGGTGTGGCCGACAAGATCGTCAACGTGGCGCGCGACGAGCGGGATAATCCCAAAGAGCGTGTCGAGATGACCGTGACGATTGTGGAATAAGTTTGGGGCGAGTTGCCTTGGATTTGGACCGGGAGATCAATGGGTATGATGTCTACAGTCTGGACCATGGGTATGTTCTTCGGGGCTGGGCGGTGGCAGGAACGATTGCCCCGGCAGAAGGATATGTCCCGGTTCATGCTGCTTCTTGAGATGTGCCGCGATTTCTGGATGCTGCCTCTTCACGTAGCCGATCAACCCTCCCAGAAACCGGCTTGACTGAAAATCATTCTCTGAACATGCAGAGACAAACTGGGCTATACGTTCCAGGATTTTCAGAGCGTCGGACGAGTCGGCAATTTGGCCCGGATGCTGCTTGTGAAAGGTTTCGTACTCCTTTTTGAGGCGTTCGGCAAAAACCGGTGCAGGGGCGGCGGGAATGTGAAGGGGGCTGAGTGTTCGACGGAGCGTCTGCAGTGCCGTGACAACCTCGACATCCTGCCCATCCCTTCGTCCTTCAAAATAGCCGAACGTGACGACCTCAATCAGATTGAAAAGCGCGACGGCTTTGTGCCCTCCCAATTGTTCCAACTCCTGATAGAAGTTTCGACGAACGAACGCGAATTGCGCCCCCAGCCGTTTCTGCTGGTAATCATTCCCGCTGTCAAGATACGCACAGTCATTGGGACATGAAATTCGTGTCATGCGATGCTCGCCACAGCACTGGCTGCAGATCAATCCTCCCAGAGCCGGACATGCTCGCTTCCCCTTCCGATTGTGGCAATAGACGCACGAGCTCATTTTTTGATCTCTTCCGGCGCGGGCTTGGGGGGCGGAGGAATAAACCCATAGTCGGCCAGTGTGCGCTTATCGCCCTTGGGCCTGGCCGTTGACGGTGCTTCCAGTCCATTCATCTCGGCCGCATGCACGTAGTGATAGGGAACCAATATGAGGTTATTTTCTCGGTCGATGCTGATATCAGCCGGGGCGGGGAGGTACTCGGCAATGACTTGGAATCGATGATCTCTGGTCATGCGCCAAATCTTGCCTTTCGTGAAATCCGATACATACATATTCCCCCATTGATCGAAATCGACTCCGCTCAGGTTCTGGAAACGACTCGTAAAAAATCCATTCGACTCCAGTTCAGTCAACTGTCCATCAGGAGTGATCTCGAGAATTTTCCCTTTGTCCCAGCTCACGGCAATGAGGTGATTGGTCTTCGGATGGATCGCGATTCCGGCGGGGCCTGCAAGTCGGTCGTCGTGGATCAGCAGGTCTACCCGATGATTGTCCGATGGGGTAATGCGGTAAATCGAATTGCCTGTTTGGTCGGAGGTGTACAGAAGGCCGGTCGGTGAAGCCGTAACATCGGTCAGGGATACCTGCGTCTGGGATCGGGAAGAAAACGAGACCGTGGTCACGAGTTTTCCGGTTGTCTTGTCGAAGCCTTTTAATTGATCAAGGTCCGCGACATAGAGAATCGGGCCCACGATAGCCATCCCCTTTGGAGCATGGAGAAGGTCCGACACGCCGCCTTGTATGAACTTGAGGTGGATGATCTTCCCCTCGGAATTCAACTTTGTGATAAAGCCGTTGTTGTCTCGGGCCTCCGGCTCCCCATTAATGTTGGAAATGAAATATTCTTTTCCGGATGGGTCGCCGACGAAACTGTTCGGAGACTCCAAACCCGTGATCTGGGCTGCTTGGCCGGGTAATGTCAGACACAGTGTGAGAGCCCAAGGGAGGAAAAGGCGGTAGTAGGAGTACAAGAGCAACGACCGGATGTTTTTCATTAGATTGAGGTTATCGTATCGAAGGGGCGGAGAAACTGTCAAGGAAAGAGGGGACGAGGAGTGACCGAGAGGAAGTAACCGGATTCCTGGCCACTAGCACGTACCTGCAACCGTTCAATGAGCGTTGACTTGCATAAAATTCACCTGCTAAGTTGCAACGATTTTGCCGGCCCAATAGCCACAGGGGAGGGGGACTGTGACCGCACGATTGATTGATGGAAAAGCGCTTGCGCAGCAGGTTCGTGATCGTCTGACAGAGGCATCGGCGGAGCTGTTCGCAAAGAAATCGATTAAACCGGGTCTTGCGACCGTTTTGGTCGGTGACGATCCCGCCTCGCATGTCTATGTCCGTAATAAGCAAAAGGCCTGCGAATTGGCAGGCATCCATGTCGACGATCACAAGCTTCCGGCCAGCACGACGCAGGCCGAGCTCTTGGCGCTGATTGACAAGCAGAACGCTGACCCTAAAATCCATGGAATCCTGGTTCAGCTCCCGCTTCCCAAACACATCGACAGCAAGGTCATCTTGGAAGCCGTCTCGCCGCTCAAGGATGCAGATGGCTTTCATCCGTATAACTTCGGCCGGCTTGTGGAGGGGCATCCCGTATTCGAAGCGTGTACTCCTAAAGGCGTCATCAAGATGATTGAGTCGGCGGGCGTGACGATTGAGGGAAAACGGGCGGTGGTCCTGGGACGAAGCAATATTGTCGGGAAGCCGTTGGCGTTGATGTTGCTCCAGCGGAATGCGACGGTGACGATTTGCCATTCGAAAACGAAAGACCTCCCTGCGGTCTGCCGTGAGGCGGAGTTGCTTCTGGTCGCGATCGGAAAGGCGAAGTTTGTGACGGCCGACATGGTGCGCGAGGGAGCGGTCGTCATCGACGTGGGTATGAACAAAACGCCTGAAGGCAAGTTGTGCGGCGACGTTGATTTTGACGCTGTGAGCCAGAAGGCCGGTTGGATCAGCCCGGTTCCGGGTGGAGTTGGTCCGATGACCATCGCGATGCTGCTCGAAAATACGGTGGAGTCCGCCAAGAGGGCAGCAGGAATCAGATAAGGGACCATCCATGAGCCGAGAGCCACAACGCCTAATCGATATTCTCAACCGGGGCACGTTCGCCGTCACCGTCGAGTACAATCCCCCCAAGGGCACGAATATCTCGTCTGTGCTGGAGAGCGCCAAGCAGCTGGTGGGGCGTGTCCACGGAGTGAACGTCACCGACAATACTGCGGCCGTGGTTCGGGCCGGCTCGCTGCCGGTCTGCCGCCTCCTGTATGAGTTAGGGCATGATCCCGTGATGCAGTTGACCTGTCGTGATCGCAACCGAATTGCGATGCAGTCGGATTTGATGGGTGCACATATGCTCGGGATTCGGAATATTTTGTGCCTCACCGGTGATTACCCGACCGTCGGAGACCATAAGGAGGCCAAGCCGGTCTATGATCTCGATTCGGTTCAAGTGATGCAGCTTGTGCAGGGATTGAACAATGGACACGACATGACCGGCCACAAACTGGATGGCTCGACGGCGTTTACCATCGGTGCCGCAGTGACCCCGGAAGCTGATCCTCTGGGGCCTATGCTTGCCAAGTTTGAAGTGAAGGTGAAGGCAGGTGCACAATTCTTCCAGACCCAGGCGGTGTACCATCCGGAGCAGTTCGGGAGCTTTATGAGCGCGATCCGGCCGTTCAAAGTGAAGGTTCTGGCCGGTATCCTCGTGTTGCGCAATCACAAGATGGCCGAGTTCATGAATGTGAATATTCCGGGTATCTCGGTTCCAAACGAGATGATCGAAGAACTCAAGGCTGCCGGAGAGAGAGCCGAGGATGTCGGGGTCGACATCGCCGTACGGACGATCAAGGCAGTGCGGCCGCACTGCGACGGTGTCCACATTATGGCGATCAAAGCGACGCATCGGTTGGGAGAAATCATCACCAAGGCCGAGTTGGATTGATGACCATCCTCGATTTCCATCAGTACAAGCGAGAAAAGAAGAAAGTGGTCGTGGTGACGGCCTATGATGCGCTCTTCGCCCGTATTGTGCAGGAAGCGGGGATTCGTGCGATCCTGGTGGGAGATTCGCTGGGCGTCGTTGTCCAAGGAAAGCCCAATACGTTGACGGTCACGATGGAGGACATGCTGTACCATACCAAACTGGTTGCCGGCGCCGCGGAGCGGTGTCTGGTGATCAGTGATATGCCGTTCATGTCCTATCAGGCCAGCACGGAGGAGGCAGTACGCAATGCTGGCCGCTTGATGCAAGCCGGGGCGGCCGCTGTGAAGCTGGAGGGAGGCGCCGCCATAGCGGATCGAATCAAAGCGATCGTGAGCATTGGGATTCCTGTCATGGGTCATCTAGGCATGACACCGCAATCGGTCCATGCGCTTGGAGGCTACAAGGTTCAAGGTAAAGCCGAAGATCAAGCCTCCAGACTATTGGAAGATGCTAAAGCTCTGGAGGCTTCCGGGGCATTCGCCCTCGTGTTGGAAGCGGTGCCTATCGGGTTGGCCAAAAAAATTACCCACGCTCTTTCGATCGCCACCATTGGGATTGGAGCGGGTCCACACTGTGACGGCCAAGTACTCGTGCTCTACGATCTGCTCGGACTCTTTGATACCTTCATCCCGAGATTCGTCAAGACCTATGCTCACCTTAAGGCAGATGCCCTTCAAGCACTGAGTCGTTATAAGGAAGAAGTCGAGCAGGGGAAATTCCCGAGCGACTCCGAGAGCTACCACTAAATAAGCACCGCTTCTCGATCTGCCTGTGGAGGAGTGGCCTCGTCTCTCGTGAGTCAATTATCCCGGTCTTTGCGGGGAGTCATGGGTGAGAAGCATGAAGAGAACGGGGCGGAATTCTGAACCTTCCAAGGTTGAAGTTCTGCACCTTTCGGTTAAGGCGATCACCTCGATGCCCATATAAGGAGAAGGAGCCTTTTGTATTCGTTCTAACCCCTTACGCGCAAGCTTCCGAGCAGCGGTCTCGTTGCCCAAAAACCATTTCAGGTTCGAAGCGGCAAACTGGATGAGGGCTTGAAAAAAGTTTCCTTGCTCAGTGTTATGTCCGGCGGCGTGCCACAGCCCTTCGAAGACCTCATGGCATTCCCACCAATAGGCAAAATTGTAGAGGTCGATTCCATACAAATAATCTTTTGAAGTTTGCCATTGATCGGTGGCGAAGTGGGTTGGTTTTGGCTCTGGCCTACCATACGAGTGCCCCCTTACATCACGGCGTGGATGTGGTGTCTGGCCGGGTACAAAACGGTATGAGGGAAACGGTTGTGTGGAATACCGCGGCCAGTTGGGGTCGGGCGGCGTCGGCTCGATCACCTTAGTCTCAGACGCTGTTACAGGGTACCTGAAAGACTGTTCGATCATCCAACCGCAGAGCCGTCAGTTGCCGTCCCCACACACAGCCACTGTCGATGGCGAAGAGATGCTCTTCGCAGTGGAGTCCTAATGCAGCCCAGTGTCCACAGACGATTATCGCATCGCGGCGGGATTGGCCTTCAATTTTGAACCAGGGGACATATCCGACGGGGATCCGGTCGGGGGGGCCGCTATAGGAAGATTCCATCCGACCATCGAGGGAGCATGCCCGAAGCCTTGTGAAAACTTTCAGGATGGTTGCAAGTCGAGTAGGACCAATCAGGTTGGAGGACCACTGCAAGTGTTTGCTGGGATAGAGGGCATGGAGAATATCCCGGTAGCATGGACCCCGCAAGCCGGTTTCAACCTCCTGGGCCAGCTGTTCAGCTTCATCGATCGACCATTGAGGCAGCAAGCCTGCGTGGACAAGGGCGAAGGGACCTTCGCGATAGAAGAGCCGTTGTTGACGGATCCAGGCGAGGAGCTCATCACGATCTGGTGCCTCAAGGACGCCTTGAAGGGTGTCTTCGGGACGGACGGCGACAATATTCGCCGCAACGGCAAGGAGGAAAAGGTCATGGTTGCCCAGCACGACAACGGCCCTATCTTTCAGCGCCTTGATATAACGGAGGACATGGAGCGAATCCGGCCCGCGGTTCACCAAATCACCGACAAACCAGAGACGGTCGGCAGTCGGGTCAAATTGAATGTGCTCAATAAGGCGTTGTAAGGCATCATGGCATCCCTGCACATCACCGATTGCATAGGTAGCCATGGATGAAGGATCGCTCTCCTCTCGTGTTCAACTTGTCGTGACAATATCGAGGCAAGACTGTGTCATCTCACCGTCAGATTCAGCCCGTTCGGGTTTTCAGTTATGGAAACCTGGCTTCAATTCGACTCGAGAGCCCGCCACGGGCTGTGAAGGTGCCGATGACTTTCGCCCAAACGGGTCGGCTGGATTTTACGACATCGTGCAGGATGCGATTGACGGCGTTTTCATAGAAGATACCGAGATCGCGGTAGGCGTGGATGTACATTTTGAGTGATTTCAGTTCAAGACATTCTTTATCGGGCATGTAGTGCAGGGTAATGGTCCCGAAGTCCGGCAAATTAGTCTTGGGACAGATGGCCGTGTATTCGGGAATCTCGATCGTAATTTCATAACCCTTATACTGATTCGGGAAGGTTTCTATTTCCGGCAGAGGAGAGTTGATACCGCTTCTTGCGTGTCGCTCATTGTAGCCCAATTTCGTGGTCTTTTGCGTACCCCTCATCGTCTCCTCTTCCCGTCGACCCCATTCATACTTGCTTCATCCATTCGGTCTGGCCGATTTTTTCCAGTTCAATATATAGCGAGACCCATGGACATTTCATCTCGGGATAGACTTCGCAGAGTCCACCTCGGCGGACACCGCCACAAGGACCGTGTGCCATAAACTTCGGACATTCAGCCTTGACTGAATCATCCGGAATCGGCGGTCGCTTATGGACCCCGCCAACGTGGACACCCGCGTCATCTTCACCAGGGATGAGAACACGTAGTAGCATAAAATGTAGTGTAAACGGAACGCGGCGAATCGGCAATCTCTAAACATGAATTGTTGAAGGATATGGAGACCTTCATCCGTGCTATTCCTTTGTTCGAGATGTTTGGGGCGAATGGCCTATCCAAACCAGCTGAACCTAGGCCTTCTTTCGGATGCCCTGGGCCCACTTAGAAGTTGCTTTGATTTTCATAACGTTATAATCTTTGTACGAGTGTAGACGATCGGTTTTTGTACAGTAGGGCAACCATGGGGACGAGAAAAGGCTGGAGCAAGATTGACAGTCTTTTTTCGGCTTTGCTAGGATGGTCGAGATTTAGTGGTTGAGAGTTGGTCCGATTATCCAACATCCTCAAGTCCCCAAGTTTTCTTTCGTTGCATGTATTGCATGAGGAATATAAGCAGCGGCCAGCCGTTGCTCACGATATAAGGGAGGTGCCTGATGAGTCTTGATTATGTCAAGTTTTCGAATGGGTTCGAAAAGTTTATGCCAAAAGAATACCGGGATATGGTGGAACATGGACCTTTTGGGAAAAAGGTCACGGTCTCACAGATGGGAAGTTTCAAGGAAGTGCTGGAGGAGCATCCCATGTGTGCCGGTTGTGCGATGACGCTCTTCATTCGACTTGCCATGATTGCGTTTCCCAATCCCGAAGATACCATTACCGTCGGGACGGCCGGGTGTGGTCGTCTTGCCATCTCTCAGGCTGCGATCCCCTTCGTCTATGGCAACTACGGCGACCAGAATGGAGTGGCGAGCGGCCTGTCCCGTGGCCTCCGTCTTCGCTTCGGTGATAAACCGAAGGATGTGGTCGTGATGGCTGGAGATGGTGGAACGGCGGATATCGGATTCCAACAGGTTCTCCATTCGTGGTTCCGCAAGGAACGATTTACGACCATCATGTTGGACAACGAAGTGTATGGGAATACCGGTGGTCAGGAAAGCGGGATGACCAATCGGGGCGCTGTGCTGAAGATGGCACCCCTCGGTAAGAAGTTCGAAAAGATGGATATGTTACAGATGGCAAAGGTCGCTGGCTGTGCCTATGTGGCGACTGTGGTGCCGAATAATCCACGCCGCGTGGAAAGTGTCATTAAAAAGGCCGTCTTGATCGCACGCGAAGTCGGCTCGACCTATATTCAAGCGTATACCTCCTGCAATATTGAGTACGCGATTCCTACCGACAAGGTCATGGAAGATGCGAAGGCGGTCGAGAACGATCGGTATCAGTTCACAGAGTACGTCAGTGACGAGGCAAAGCAGTATCTGGCCGATCGGTATGGCTATAAAGAATTTCTCCCGAAGCCAGCCACTCCTGCCGGTGCCATTCCGGGTAAGGCCTAAGGACGACGAAAAGGAGTCTGAACTATGGCAAAACGATTCAACATTCGAATGGCAGGCGTCGGTGGACAGGGTGTGGTAACCGGCTCACATATTCTGAGCACGGCGGTCATCAATGCTGGTGGTGAGAGCACCATTGTGCCATTTTATGGATCGGAAAAGCGAATGGCGCCGGTAGAGAGCTATGTCCGTGTTTCGGACGAGCCTATCTATGAGATCGGAGAAATCACATTCCCGCACATTATCATCATCTTTCATCCACAGGTCATTACACACGGCAAGTCCTATACGATGCCGTTCTACTTTGGTCTGAAGGAAGAAGGGGTTGCCCTGATCAACAACGATGGGCCGATGAATCTGCACAAAGATCAAGCGCGTGAGCTGGCAGAGCGTCGCGTGAAGCTCTATTATTTCCCAGCGACGAAGATCTCATTGGAGGTCGCAGGCATGGACCTCGCCACCAATATGGCGCTGATGGGCTGTATCGGTGCGATTACAGGCCTGACGAGCATGGCTGGGCTGGATCAAGCTGTGAAGGATCGATTCCTCGGAAAAGGGTTCGTGGTGTCCGGCGGGACGGCTGCGCTCGATAGCGTTGTTGAGCGGAAGTTTAAAAAGAAGCAGGAACTGATCGAAAAGAACGTCGCCGTCATGCGCGCGGGATGGAACTATGCCGTCGACCATGGTTGGGCCGCGGCCGACGTTAAACGTGCGGAAGAGCCAGTGGCAACGGCCACCGCATAACCGGTTATAAAGGAGTCTTCATGTACCTCGTAGCCGATATCAGCATAGAAATCTGTGCTGCCAAGAGTTGTAAGCTCTGTACACAGTACTGTCCGGAAGCCAACACGATCCTTTACAGCGACGAGATGGGCAAGGAGCAGGGTTTCAAGTACGGCTCAGCCTATGTGGCAGTAGACCGCTGCAAGGGGTGTGCGCAATGCGTGTGGGTTTGTGACAACATGGCGAAGAACAATGCCATCAAGATGATCATGATCGATCAATTGCCGAAAGCGGCATTGACTGACAACATTACTTATGGTGAGAAGAGCACCACGGCGGTTCTAGCAAGTCCTGTCGTCGGGTAGGTAAGGAAGGGGAATCAGGCGTGGCAACTACACAAGATACGAGAGAGCGGATCATTGTACCAGGGCCGGCAGGATTTCATCCGCCGTCTGCGGCACAGTTAGGTGTAGCCCTGCCGGATCCTGGGCAGGCATTGTACTATGGCCTCCTGGAGCCCAATGAGGAGGTCGTGATTGAAGAGATGGCTCGGAAGATGCTCACGAGTCCAAATGCCACCATTTTCCCGGGTCCTCTGCTCCTGTGGGCGTGGAACGATCACGCTGTAGAAAAAGCGAAGGCCACACTCGAGATCGCAGCGCAGATTCCTGAAGTCATGATCATCCCGATGCCGGATTATCGGCCGAAATATCCGAAGATTGATCCCGAAGAAGTGATCAACCCGAATCATCCGAATCTGACGATCTGGGGCAATAAGATCGAAGCCTGTATCTTTATCGGTGTGCACTGCCATTATGCGAATCTCACCCTCAAGATGATCAGGGCAGGAACCAATTGCTGTACGATGGCGATTTGTGCAGAGCAGGGCCATGAGGATGCGATGCTGACGATCCGAGATTCGGATACACTGAAGATCAAGCGCGTGGCTCAAATTTTCAAGCGCGTGCGTGAGGAAATGGGGATCAAATTGCCGGAAAGCGGTGAAAACGTCCGCTTTACCGGTACGCAGTCCAAAGTGCATGGTGGGAAGACCCACACCAATCCGATAGCATTTGCTCCGACTCCAGGTGGCGCAGGCAGCGCAGCGATGTTCGGTCATTCTGCCGAGCACATGAAACGAGAAGGATAAGGCTGAGCGATAGAGCTCGCCCATACTTAAGAGGTGATTCCATGAGTGAAGCCCTGGAAACCCAGCAAAAGACCAATCCTCAAGGCGATCCGATCACCAGCGTGGCTGCGCCTAAGGTGGACGGGAAGAAGGATCCCCATGGCGAAGCGAAAAGACAACGAGTCGTGACGCCGGAATATATGTTTCATGAGGCGCCTCGGACAAAAGAGTTCATTACCGGCAGCGAAGCAGCGAAGGAGGCGATCCGACGCTCGAACGTGGATTTGGCCATTGCCTATCCCATCACGCCGCAGAGCGAAACGATGCAGCTCGTCGGTGTCCTCTACGGTGAAGGCTATGTGAAAGAGTATTATCGAGGCGAGGAAGAAGTTGGCGTCATGGCCGCTATCGCCGGTGGGTCTCGTGCGGGGGTCCGTTGCTACACGGCCACAGCCGGTCCCGGTACGTTGCGCGGCCTCGAAGGGATCGCCTCCTGGCCAGGTCACCGTCTTCCGGTCGTCGCCATGTTTACCTGCCGGGTTGTCAACGCTCCACTCGCTATTCAACCGGACAACATCGAAGTGTCCTATCTGCTCAACTGCGGAATGATTGTGTTTCACGCTGAGAATCAGCAGGACATGTTCGATTTTACGATGGCGGGCTTCACGATTAGCGAAAAGAATGACGTGACATTGCCCGTCGGTGTCTGCTGCGACGGTTTCTTCGTCACCCATGCGCGTGGCTACGTTCGTATGCAGGATCGAGGAATCAAACTTCCTGGGAGAGAACCATGGCGCGGGGCGGTTCCCGTCCTCGATGCAGAAAATCCTCCGGCCCGGTTATCGCGCGATGCCCCGGTTCAGAAGTCCAATTTCATGGCCTATAATATCCATGCGGTCTGGCAGCAGGAAGTCTGGGCTGCTGTCGAACGGTCGAGAAAATATATCGATCGGTATATGGGTGGATTGCTGACGGCAGAAAACGTTGATGATGCCGAAGTGATCATCATTGCGTCAGGCAGCGCGGCTGCGCAATCGCGCGAAGCGGTTCGTCTCTGCAAGGAAAAGGGTATGAAGGTCGGACTGATCAAGGTCCGTTCCCTCCGTCCGTTTCCGACGAAAGAACTCCGCCAATTGTGCGCGAAGGCTAAGCTCATCGTGGTCCCAGAATTCAACTACGTGGGTTGGCTGGCGAAAGAAGTGGCAACCGCCATCTACGGCTTCTCCAACGCGAAAATCATCGGCGGGCCGCGCGTGTATGGCGGTCAGTCCATGCCGGTGGAGTTGATCGTGGACGAAGTCGAATCTGGGGTGAGCGGTAAGAAATCCACCAATGTCGCGATGTCCCAGATAATGGGCGGGGTTGTCAATTCTGACGAAGTTGCTCACTTCATGCGCAGCATCTGAGTCGGCGCTGTTTAGTAATGAAAAGGGCCTGTCCGGTTTACCGGACAGGCCCTTTTGCTTGAGGCGCGCCCCGTAACTCGTGATTCGTGAAGCGGATCGCAAGCATCCAATGAACGACACCTCACGGCTACAAGCAACGTCGTTATCCTTGGATCTCGTCTTCAACCATTTCTTCACTGGCCGGCATGCCGTAGGCCACATACTTTGCATAGGACAGATAGATCCCTGCACTATCCGTCATGGCCTTCGAGCCTGCGGTCATTCGTACGACCTTGTCCGAACCTGGTGGCTCCACGTTCTGCAACATCGCGACGTGGTCATGCAGCAATCTGATATAGCGTTCCACGGCCGCTTCGACCTCTTTATAGGCTTTGAGAATTTCGTCCGTCATAGTTGTCCTCCGTAATACGCTGAGCATACACTAGCTTCATGCGAGGCCTCAACGCCACCGTCTCTTCGATTTTGCTTCAGGTCATTGAAGAAGTAGCGGCACAGAGCGGTCCCGCACGTAAGGGGCTTGGGCATGAAGTCGCTCAACTCTCAAGCCTCTTCACGAAGGAGCGAGCCGCGTTAGGTTATTCATATCTTGAAGTTCCCGCCTTTGCCGCTGCATATCTCAATTATTTTCTTCCCGTGAACCTTGCCAAAGTTCAAGCGCTTCTCGAGGAAATGCCGGTTGAAGAAGGGGATGAACTATTCTCAGTGCTCGATCTTGGATCAGGGCCGGGAACGGGGGCCCTCGCAGTCCTTGACTGGTGGCTGAGGCGCAGGGAGGCTTCGGCACTGTCCGTCGTGACCGTGGACCGTTCCTCGTCCGCACTGCATGACGCGACGCGGTTGTGGGATCGATATCGTCAAGCAGCAGGGGTGAAGGCAGCGAATCTTCAAACCTGCGGAGGAGATCTGGAACGGAGTGTATGGTTGAAAGCCGTAGCATCAAGCGGGCCATTCGATCTCATTATTCTAGCCAACTGTTTAAATGAGATTCATGTCGGTGCTGAAGATTGCATTGAGAGGCGAACGAGCTTTGTGACGGAGACCTTGTCGCTCCTCAAACCGTCTGGCACCATGATGATTGTGGAGCCGGCATTACGCGAAACCTCTCGATCGCTGCATCAGGTACGCGACCGATTACTCCATGAACAGCGGTGCACCATCTATAGCCCCTGTCTCCATGAGCGGAATTGTCCAGCCTTAGTCAAGCCTGACGATTGGTGTCATGAAGAGCGGGCATGGGAGCCGCCTGGCCTGATTCGAGAAATTGATGAGCAAGTGGGTTTCATCAAAGATGCCCTGAAGTTTTCGTATGTGCTGCTGCGCAAGGACGGCAAGACCATTGTTGATCGGCGGCATGATGTTTACCGAGTCGTGAGTGAGCTCCGGCAACTCAAGGGTGAAAAGCGGGCGTGGCTGTGCAATGAACACGGTCGACAGGAAGTTGGTCGCCAAGATCGTCTCGCCTCACCTCAAAACCAAGCACTCGATCATTGGCATCGAGGCGCGATCGTGCAGATCGAAAAGATTGTTCACAAAGAACGGAGGGGAAAAGTGTCGTCGCTTGGTCGGATTGACCAAGATGCCGTTGTGCATATCGTTCATTCGGCGCGGGGAGATGCCGTAAGATAGGCTACAAATAGTGTGCGCTTTCGTCTGCGGCATCATGACGTGTTTAGAGAAGAAGATTGAATGATTCCCACGGGGGGATGGGCGAAGTGAGGACAGACAGAGGTCGGGGACAGGCCCAGCGCGCTTTGGATGGCTAATCCGCTTCCGGTTCCGAGCTCCCGTGTTGGTGGGAGACCTTGTCCTCTTCGAACAATTCCGCCATTTCCTCGGCAATCATGTCGCGATCATCCGGGACGGAGATAAGTGGAATCTCCTTCCTCGTCTTGGGTTTTTCTTCCGGCAACGGCAGGTCAGGTTGTTTGGGATGTTCAGTCATAGCTGGACGTAGTATACACCGGTAATAGGCCTAACCTGTACTATACTATTCATACGCTTCCAGAGATGATTTTTCCGGGAATTGCTGCTTGCAGCTCTGACACGTCACGAAATAATAGGCATCTCGGACAGACACCGTGGCTCGAAAATCGAGGCTGACCCCCTGTTGGCTACACGCTGTGCAGGAAATCTCTTTTAGCCGGAGGGGCACATCCGGTTGCGTTCGCAGGTAAAACTCCATGTCCGTATAGACCGGAAACGTATAGAAGCACTTCCTGCAGATGGCGCGCCAATCGCCATCCGGCCCCATGAATCGTTCATCAATGGCGAAACTGGACTGTTTGCAGATGGCGCATTGGACCGTGTTCAGGCGCCGTTCCACTTCCTGTTGAGTTAGGGTCACCATGCCGCGAGTATACCGGGTGAAGAAATGAAATCGCAACCGCTACGCCGCGTCGGTGAGAATACTTGACGCGCACCAGAGGCGAGCTATACTGACATCGCGATGCATGTGATTACTGAAAATCTGTTGGTGGGAAGCATCGATGATGCGCAGAAGCCTCCCGCCGTGGTCAGCACACTCCTGCTCGTGGCCGAAGAGTTTTCGATCACGCCGGCTCCTTGGGTGGACTATCGACGGATTCCCCTTCGAGAGTTTGCCAAAGCCGATCCCGCCAAGCTGATGGAAGCCGTACAATGGCTTGAATTGCGCGCACCTACGAGCCGAACGCTGGTCTGCTGTCGGGCCGGAATGGGGCGCTCGGTTTCAGTCGTCATGGCCTACTTGTGCTGCGTGGAAGGCCGGACCTATGATGAGATGTTGAAGTTGGTTATGGCTCGGCGACCAGGCGCCATGCCGTTGCCGAATCTTCAAGTTGCCATCGAACAGGTTCGCCAGCTCCGACGGGCCACTCATCCTGTCGTCCCTCAGTAGGGGTCCTTTTCCCCATCTCCCAATATCGTCTTGCCTTTCCGTAATCCGCGTGGCGTAATGGGTTCCTCTCCACACTTTCGCCTGGTTGAGGTATGCCGGAGCTTCCAGAAGCAGAAGTCGTTGCTCGACAGATTCGTTCTCGCCTTCTTGGTGGACAACTGCGTGATGTGTGGGTCGGACGGGCCGATATTGTACGGGAAGGATTCACGACCTTGTCTTCGTATCGTGGCGCCATCTTGCGCTCTGTCGATCGATACGGGAAGAGCGTGGTCTTGAGTTTTGTGAATGAACGAGTCTGCCGTTATGTGGTGGCCGAGCTTGGCATGACCGGGCTGCTCCTATTCCGGTCCGTGCCGACCAAATACCCGCAGCATGTGCATGTCAGGCTATTGTTCGAGGGCACTGGTGAACCGGAACTGCGATACTGGAACCCTCGTCGATTCGGCCGGATCTCACTCCTGGACAAGACAGGGCTTGAGCACTATCTCGCTCGACGATTTGGCGTGGATCCGCTCTCCGTGTCGCAACAGGATTTCGTGAGGGTTTCCCGAGAACGTCGTGGCCGGCTGAAGCCGCTCTTGATGCACCAACAAGTCATCGCAGGCATCGGGAACATCTACGCGAATGAGATTCTCTTTAGAGCCGGCTTGCACCCGAATATGCAGGTCAACCGGCTTTCCGTGGATAAAGTTGAACGGCTCTACAAGATTATGCGCGAGGTCCTTGAGGAGGCGATTGCCTGTGGAGGGTCGAGCGTCCGAGATTTTTTTGCTCCTGATGGAACTGAGGGGCAATATAAACGCCGGCATCTGGTTTATGGAAAGGCAGGGCAGCCCTGTCCAAATCAATGTGGAAGAGTCATTCGGCGCCTCCAAAGCGAACGTACTTCATTTTTCTGTCAAAAGTGCCAACGAAACCGTTAATAGAAACCATTTGTATTTTAATGGTGCCTTCCAAACCTGGTCTGTACGACGACTACCGTATGTTGTAGTGTCCGATGAATTCAGAAATAGATATTGTGCCGTGGAAGTCCCTTTCAAAGTAATATTTCCAATTTCATCACGTGTAGCCAGCCGCCGACATGTCCATATGCCTCTATTCAGTTTTTTTCTGGACGGATACACTTCACCCTAGGCAGTGTTGGAAGAGCGTATGAGCTATACGCCGTCAGTTTTGTTTATCTCTCGAAACGAGTGCGGTCATGCTCGACAGAGCCTACAAAAGATTGTTGACGAGCGAGGCTGGAAGACATTTGCCTTAACTTACGAAACAAAGAACGACCTAGACGTTATAGTAAGAAAAGCGGGATATCCGGATCTGATTCTGGTTCATGCCACGTCAGCCTTCGAAGTCCATTCATTCCTGAAATCTTATCGTGGGAAAGAACGATTTTCTCCCCTCCTTGGGGTGTTCTGCTCGGATCGGATCTGCCATGACGATATTGCTAGACTCTTTGATGAAGGAATGAACGACTATGTAACGTGTCCCTTTAGCTTGGTCGACATGGTTCCCCGTGTCTCCAAGCTGCTTCTGGATAAGCAGTCAACAGAAGAGGTCGTATCTTCAGTCCCCGTCCGACAGTGCGGACAACGGTCTGCTCATTTGCACGAGCGACGTGCTCATCAAGCAGCTCCAGCTTATACCGCGCTTCGGAGAATCTAATGCAAACCTTCTAATCAGCGGTGAAACAGGAACAGGGAAAGAATTATATGCCAGATTGGTCCATGCCAATAGCACGAGACGGAATCAATCTTTCATCCCAGTGAATTGTGGAGCGATTCCGGATTCGATTTTCGAGAGCGAGTTGTTTGGTCATGTGAAGGGCGCATTTACCAATGCCTATTCTGCTCGAAAGGGATTGATTGGTGAGGCGCAAAGCGGAACCCTCTTCCTGGATGAGGTGGACAGCCTAAGTCTTCTAGCACAAACGAAACTCCTGCGGTTTCTTGAAAATGGTGAGTATCGGCAAGTGGGATCGTCCCATCACTCCATCGCCGACGTGAGAGTCATTGCCGCAACGAACAGCCATTTGCTGGAAGAAATCAAGTCAAGGCGGTTTAGGAGGGATTTGTACTACCGATTGAACATCCTTTCTGCCCATCTTCCTCCTCTGAGAGCACGAAAGAGTGATATTCCATTGCTCGTTCGGCATTTTCTTCAGAAGCACGCGAAACATATCAGCCGGCTGGCTATAATGAAGCTGATGTCACACGAGTGGCCGGGTAATGTGAGAGAGCTGGAAGGAGTAATCAGTAGAACGGCGGTTTTGTGTGGCGATATCATTAGACCACAAGATATTGAATTGGCCGATGAGAAGAGCCGCCGATGGATATTGTCATTTCGCGATGCCAAGGAGAGCACCATCGAACAGTTTGAAGCAGAATATCTGGAGCAAGTCCTGTTCCAGTGCAGAGGAAATATATCGCAAGCAGCCAAGACGGCAGGCAAAGATAGGCGGGCTTTTCAACGGCTTATCAAACGGCATGGATACGATCGTCGGCTTTTTATTGAAGACTATAACTCGCCCCCATTTCATTAGGCCCTCGAGGGCCTGAACAATCTGTAAGTACTGCGACGCCGATGCCGCAGTGCAACTCCGAACACAAATTGCTGGGTTAGCCAGAGATCTCGGTAAGTGGTGTGGTGAGCTTACCGCATGCACAAAACTTCAGCTGCCTGAAGCGCCCAATACACGTGTGTCTGGGTGTGTGGCGTTGGCACCATTTATGCCTATCGCGGATTACTGTTGTGGCTATTAATGGAAACTCTCATCAGCTTGAGAAAGTGGCTGTGGTGCTACTGATCGGGTTAGACGAAGAAAGGAGAGGCGTAGCACAAACAATCCTGCGCGGGCGTTCTATCGAGACTCGCACATGTACTGAACAAACATTCGTGGATCATCTCGTTCAAGACGCGAGACCACTAGCGTTTGTTTTCGTAGGGTTACAGGAACTGGCAAAGGGAGTGCGCGTGATCGAACGTCTAGCGGAGCGGGGAGTGGTAACTATTGTGGGTGCGCAGGGCTTGGAGACGTGGACTATCGGTCAACGATCACTCGTCTTGGCCTCGGGGGCGACACGGTTAATTGATACACAAGAGTCAGAATGGTACAGGCGGCTTATCGACTGCATCCTGGAACTGCATCGGAAGAGCCAAAGGCAATAAGACGATAAACGGCGGCAAGACGAGCTCATGCGACATCTCAATGTGATTGGAACCAGTCTTGGTATGCAGTCTGTCTTTCAGTGGGCGGTCCGTGTTGGATCGTTAAGCGATCTGCCCGCCTTAATCACCGGAGAAACGGGAACGGGCAAGCAAATCGTAGCCCAAGCTATTCATAAACTCGATCCCAAACGCAGCAAAGGTCCGTTTGTGGCTGTTAATTGTGCGGCCATAAGTCTGGGTGTTGCTGAGGCTGAATTGTTTGGTCATCGAAAAGGAGCCTACACGGGAGCAGAACGTGATCGAAAAGGCCTTATCCGTTCAGCTCAAGGTGGAGTCTTGTTTCTCGACGAAATTGGAGATCTCGATTACGCCATTCAAGGTAAATTGCTGCGGGTACTTCAGGATAATAGAGTTTTGGGGGTGGGCGAAGATGATGAAGTCTCGGTCAACGTGCGCGTTATTTCGGCGACGAACAAGAACTTGTCACAGATGGTCGAACAACGGTCGTTCCGGGAGGATCTGTTTCACCGTCTGAACATTCTCTCGGTCAGCATCCCACCTCTTCGAGATCGCCGCGATGATATCGCCCCATTGGTTCGATATTTCCTCGTCAAGCACCAGGCGTTAAGCCGATATCGGGTCCACGCAGCTACCAATGAATTGCTAGAAGCCTTAGGAAAATTAGATCTCACCGGCAACGTCAGACAACTGGAAAATATAGTCTGCCAGATGTTGGTCAACAAGGAAGATCAGCAGTCGTTAGACCTCCCGGATCTTCCCCAGACACTCTTGTACGATTTGGCACGGGCACAAACAGAGATGTCGAACGATGAAGTGCAATCCTCCAATCGGGATAACAATCTTGCATCTGAAGTTTCCCGTTTGGTGCGGGATGAACAGTGGGCGTTGTCGAAAGCGCTCCATCATTGTGAGAAGTTTCTTGTTCGAGAGGCTCTCACCATGACAGAGGGGAATCAAGCCCGGGCAGCTCAATTGTTAGGGATCACTCCCCGTAGCGTGTACAACCTTATTCGTCGGCATCAGCTGTTTGCCACGTAGCCTCGTTCGTCCCGCGTCACAATCCGGAACGATTGTCCGTTCTTCTTTCCTTAATCCGGAACTCCGCTTCCGATACCGGAATACGAGAGCGGAACTTCATTTCCGATCACGGCAGTGATCAATCGAGCGACGCGAAGAAATCATCGCAAATCCTCGGAAAACGCATTCCCGCCTCGACTCCGGGTTGGCACATAACTTGAGTAAGCGAAATGTGTAACACAACCCGAGCAGATCGGGTGACACACATGGAAGGTAGGACGCGTTGCGAAATCAGTGGGTCCACTTTCGAATTCGAGACGTGTATTACCCCGACGCCGAGAAAGTGCTCGACGAATTACACGGGAACGATCTTTTACAGGGGAGGGTCGTGGAATTAACGGATAACGGGGGACACGACGGAGCATATGCGGTTGTCGAAGTGGAAAGTATGCCGCAACCGATCGTAGTCCGAGTGGATCGGATTCTGGGTGTGATGTGAATGATACGGCTATGCTCACGATTTATCGTCCCCAAAATCGAGTTGGTCCATGTGCCCAGCGGGAAACCGGGGACACTAGTGACGGCAGGAATTATCGCCCGAATGATTCAAGAAGGAGCCAAAGATTTTGTCGTCAGACAGAAGGCCATTCAGATCTTTCGAGACTATGGAGTTCCAGCCAAGAATCGTTATGGAGAAGTCTGTGCGCTCTTCGATTGGGTTCGGCGCCACATTCGGTACACGCGCGACATTCTTGGAGTGGAGTTACTGCATACACCCCGAAGGATGCTGGAACTCAAGGCAGGCGACTGCGACGACATGACGATTTTGCTGGGCGCTATGTTGTTGTCGACCGGACATCCTGTGCGTTTGGCTCTGGTCGGGTTCAAGCCTCACAAGCCGCATGCGTACAGCCACATTTACCCGGAGGTGAATGTGCGTAGGAAGTGGATCGCGCTCGATGCCACAGTTAGGCGACCGATGGGGTGGGTTCCACCGGCTAGATGGAAGCGGACATGTGTCATTGAAAAGGGGGGCATCACATGCTCATGAGAGATACCTATGGATATGTTCATGAAGTACCGGACCATTTCCACGAGGCACACGAATACGGGCATTATGGAGAACCGGAGTATGGATATTATGCCGAAGATCCTTATGGCGAGGCGGAGCCTTACGGATACTATGGGTATGGTGAGCCTGACTATGGATACGGATGGTACGGCGAGCCCGACTATGGCTATGGCTGGTACGGAGAACCGGAGTATGGATACGGTGATCCAGTCGGATTACCGTTTCTAGCACCGTTAGCTGCTGCCGCAGCACCGTTGATTGGAAAAGCTCTTCCGGCGATAGGGGGGCTCATCGGAAAAGTTCTTCCAGGTGCTGGAGGGATTTTGAGCAACATTCTCCCTGGCGCTGGAGGGGGAGCCGCACCGATTCCCCTTGCGGCTCCAGTGGCAGCAGCTCCATGCCCGCCCTGTCCGTCGTGTCCTTCATGTCCGACTTGTGCTCCCTTGCCTCCCCCGGCCCCAATCCTGACGCCAATACTGCAGAGGAGAAGACGAAGACGGTAGCGAAAGTATATTTGGGGATCCACGAAACGGTGCAGTCAACATCCCTTGTTCATTCAGGAGGAGGACAACATGATCCCATTTTTTCCGCAGTCGAATCGACCGTGGTGGCGTCCTGGAATCGGCTGGGTGACACCAGCCCTTCCTTATACCGGAACGATGCCTCGGAGAATGTATTTAAGGTGTTCTGTTTGGCCAGGTCCTCCAGGAATGGTTCCGACTTTTGCGAACCAACCGCAAGTTCCAGGTTTCCCACCAGGCCCTGGAATTCCAGGGCCGATGGGACCAGGGGGGCCGATGATGCCGGGCGGACCGATGGGCCCGGGTGGAGGCCGTCGGCGCCGACGTGGACATAGGCGGCGGTAATCGCAATGAAGGCGTCATGATGTAGGAAGCTCGTGAGTTATATCACTGTTGATCTAGAGCCGTCCTGTGAACGGTGCAAGCGCGGTGATAATGAAGCGGTGCGGGATGCCTTGAAGCGTTTTGAGATGTTTCACCAGTTCGAACCGTCCAAGCTCGTGCGAAGCGACTGTAATCGAATGATTCCAGACGTGCTGGTCGAAGTCGGAAGGCTGAAAGCAGTGATCTATTCGTCAGACAGAGGACAGCGCGGTGTTCAGAGGACGTACATTCACTTGATGAAGGCTCCTCCTACATTGGCGTGCGATATCGCGGGACGGCAACTCTACATTGTTGGAGGGCGGTATCGAGTTGGGAAACGAGGTATCGAAGGATAGCAGTTGAGTATACACGATGAGAAAACGGCGTGGGTTCGACGAAGTCATGATCGTCAACCCCTATGAACCAGGGGCTGACCAACAAGGAGTCAAGCTTATGCGATTCGGATACGCGCAAGCGCCTGACATGGGGTACTACAGCGAACCACCTGAACAGTATGGATATTATGGAGAAGATCCTTATGGAGCCTATGCCGAAGAGCCCTATGGGTATTACGCCGAAGATCCGTACGGCAATTACGGCAAAGACCCTTATGGAGCATACGGAGAAACGGATATGTCGGGTTATTTCGGGTACGGTCAGCCAAATGTGTATGGGTACTCCGGTTATGGAACACAGGAACCGGTTGGCTACTTCGCAGAAGATCCCATGATGGGGTGGTACGGCGAGGATCCCTATGGAGACGATCCTTACGGGGAATCGGAACCGATGGGATGGTACGGCGAAGATCCTTATGGGGAAGATCCATACGGGGAAACTGAACCAATGGGGTGGTATGGCAGTGCACCCGAAATGGTTGGGTATGGCGAGGGCTATGGAGAATATGCGTCCATGGGCGAAGAATATCCGTCGATGGGCTACTACGGAGAATCCGACATGAGCGGGTACGTGAGAGATGCTCCTTCGACGTTCAACCCCGGATGTCCTCTGCCGACGAATGTGGCGGGGTTGGGAGAAACGGATCACTTCGCGGGATATACGAAACCGGGAGATGTGAGCCCTTCCTGTCCGCAGTTCACATCACCTTCATCGTCACAAAGCCCGCTGCCTGACACCTTACGTCCGCTGTGGTGAATGAAGGGATGATGAAAGCGAAGAGCGAATAATTAAACTTGTCAACAGGAGGGTGAGTCATGGCTGTCGTACAAGGGATCAAGGAGAAGGTACATCTACCTATTTATGATTGCCTAAGAGTCAAATCAGAAGAACAACTCGGCAAAGACGAGCGATCCAACACGTGGAAGTTCTTCGTCGATGTGCAGGGAAAAACCAAGCTCGAAACCAACTTACAGGCGGCATCATTGCTTCCCCACTACAACACATTCGAGGCGCGGGCCATGCGGGTCGTGATCAGCGATCTGCCGCCAGAATTTCCGGATGATGAAGAGGTGGACTTCGAGGACGACTTTGACGTTGATGATGCAAAAAAAGAAGATGGAACCGCTCTTTCTGATGTCACCGCAGAGGTGACGCTTGGATTAAAGCGTGCCATGGAATTGCTTCAACAAGCTCGTGAAGACGAAGACGGGGAGGTTGACATCGACATAAGTGAGGAAGGTGTCAAGCCGAGCGATTCAGATGCTGCCGAAGGAACGATCACCCTGACCGTTACGGATCTTGAGGATGCCATTACTGACTTGAAGGAAAAGATGCCAGCTCCAGAACAGTTCAGGCCTAATGATGGTGCGGGCACTCTTGTCGGAAAGGTCGTGTACAACACGGTGACTAGCTTATACGTCGGCGAAAAAGTCATGATCGAAATGCCGACCTGGTTCTTTCCCGGCGGAGCAGGGCCCTACTCTGAGACGGGGAAGTTCACCACGCATGGTGAACCCTCTCCGATTTCCACGTTCAAGTTTGCCGAACCTATCTACATCGACAAGAACCAGAATTTTCGCGTTGAGATGGAGATTCCGGACTCGGATGTTCTCAAAGAAATACAGAGAATCTATGGTCCGCTTTTTATTTGGATCGTGCTAGATGGCTTTATGACACGCGACGTGCAGTAAGTGGCCAAAGTCCATGGCGGGTTCAGGGCTGCCCGCCATGGACTCTATTCGCACACGGTTCTAGTTGCATAAAAGAGGTGTGAGGTGATTCGTACACGTCCGATGTCTCAAATATCTGAGCGGCACCGCCCGTTTCCACGGCCACCACAGCATATGGCGTCGACACCACTCACAGGGACGATCGTCCCCTATGACTATGCGGCGAAATTTAAGCTCACGGGACGCCCCGGGAATGCTTTGCAAGATGTCATCACGATCAGTCCAGATGGGTTGTTCGTTGCTACGGCTATCGGGTACGGATTTGAAGAGATTCGAGAACGCCCGGTACAGGTTGCCATTGCTCAGCCAATATCTCCAGGAGAGGTTACCCTCGGTCAGATTCCTTTTCAGGCTCTCCTCAACGGTATCCGGGCCAATCCCAAAATGGAAGAGTTGCTGTTTCAAGATAGCGGGCGTTCGACTATGTCGAAGGCTCCCATTACAAAGGAAAGCGCGGCGCAACTCTTTCAGACGGTCAGGCCCTCACGGGAAATCGCGTTCCTCTTCAGCATGGTCGATAGTGCGACCGGACGAGAGCTGCAAGATGAACCACGATTTAACGTCGCTTCGCTCGGCAGAACCGATGGTCAACGCCCCTTTCAGCAGTTAGCTCAGCCTGTGAGCTTTTCCCCTCGTTCTACCTTGCGGCTTCAGGTTCAAGAACAGACGAGAGACGTTCAAGGCACGCTGTTCGTCGTATTGTATGGTTACAAGCTCTTGACCGGATCGAACTGTCCTGAACCGGCCATGCAGTCTGTATTGAACGCACTCGCACAGGGTGCCGGTCGGGCGGCGTTTGGCAGCCAACCGATCATTCCCTTCGACTATGTAACGAAATTCGCACTAACAGGAAACCCGGGCAATTACCTAGAGAACGAAGTCGTCGTCAATTCAGAGGGCGGATTTGTCGCCAGCTCGATTGGGTATGGACTCTGTATTGATGACGAGCCAATCACACTGGATATTGATGCATTGAAACAGGCTGAGAAAATCATCGATGGAAAACTTAATCTGGCAGAGGTTCCGCTCAAAACCATTTTACCCGCGGATGCGGTGCGAGAAGGCTTCCGCCTTCGCCCAGATTATCTTCGTCTTGTTCTGACTGCTGGAACGACACCGGGGTTGGGTACGGCACCGGTATCCATCGCCCAAGTGGCGTTTGAGCGGATCAATCGACCGGAAGATGTGTCATTTGAATACGCCATCTACGACACGGGAATCGGCAGGGACTGGCAGAACCAACCTATCTACAACGTAGCCGGACTGGGTATTGCAAACGGGATGCGGCCTTTCAAACGATTCGTACGGCCTCGTGTTTTCGAGCCCCGTTCGACCTTACGTATCGGTATCAAAGAACAGTTTGGTCGCGGCGAATTGTACATCGCACTGCATGGGTATCGTATTACGTCTCTATCCTTGCGGAGAAAATAGCTATGGAGCAACAACAGCTCGGTGAAGTTCGTGGTGGTACGAACTCAAGACGGCAAATCCCGTACGACTATAGTTTTGTCTATCAGTTGATGGACTCAGATGATCCTTCTAAGAGTTTTGTGGACAGAACCCTTAGCCAAACCGTGACGGTCAGCATCGAGGCGCCGTTTACCGCCGTCTCGATAAGTTACGCGTTGCTCGTGCCTGACGCAGATATACGATTCGGCCCCGGTGACATATCAGATTTAGAACGAGAATCGGATGAGGTAGTAAGCAAGCCAGAAGCACCGGTTGCTCCGTTGAAGCTTGTTCCTCGAGCACTCCGGCTCGGCGAGGTGATACGGTCTCTGGCTCGAAAGCTGGAGGAACAGACCCCCAAGGGACAGCCCGACATCGGGCCGAAGGCGGCACAGATCTTGACAAGCGGCATTAGGCTTAGCCCCGAACTGGCTCAGAGGTTTCTGCTTTCGGATGGAGAAGAGGAGTTAAATGCACAAGAACTGGATGAACTCTTCCAACCGGCAGGAATGGTTCCGGAGAGAATCCAGTTCCTTTATGCGCTTCACGATGAGGGAACGGGCAGAGCGTTTCAGAGCGAGCCCATCTTCAATGTGGCCGGATTAGGAATCTCAAACGGGGATCGACCGTTCCGGTACTTCGCGGCGCCCATCACGTTCATGCCGAGAACGACGATTCGTCTCGATGTCACGCCGAAGTCCGAGTATCACGGCGAGTTGCATGTCGTGTTGCACGGGTACAAGGTATTGGGAACTCCCGGTACGCCGACGGGTCGAGCAGCCAAGCGGCGTCGACTTTCTAGGAGGCCATAGATGCGTCGACCCACCAACATGGAGGCATCGCTGGCGCAACGCCAACACGAGAAACCCGCAATAGGCTCCGTCCTATGTGCAAGCTGCGGAATCCCGGCGGATGCGGAATATTTTGACCAAGCGATGATCACGGATGCACCCGGGCTCGGTCGATCAATCGTACTGGCCACCTTTTCTTTTCCGTCACAGTACTGCGGCGTATTGCAGTATTTTTCTCAGTACACCGATCTCTTTGCGCAAGGCCCAGCCAACGTTGAGACACCAGGAATCGAATGGGTCATTCTGCTCAACAGCCGGCCGCTCTATCCGTATGTGAACCTCGGATACGTCGTCAATCCGTGGGGCTATGGCAGCTTCCCCGTGGCCATCCGTTTAGAGGACAACTCGACCCTCGAATTTATGGTGCGAGGTGTGAGTGTGAGCGGTCCGTCAGCCGGGGCCAAACCGACGAGAGTGGGAGGCCGCCTGGTCGGCAGGTATTGGTACAACCACAGTTATAGCGATCGTGAATCGTGACACTGTTTCAACGTCGCCATGGGTCCCGGTTCAGTCCGGTCAAACGTATCGGGTGCAACATTTTCCGGTTCAGGCGTATGTAACGCCACAGTTGGCGGGTGAGCTTGAACAAGTACTTGAACGATTTGGCAGAGAATCTGGTTTTACACAAGAAAATCCGATCGGCATTGTGTTCAAGCCTGGCACGGTCGGGCATCACCAAGTTGGGCGGGCTGCAGATATTTATGCTGTCGGTGGCCGAGGGTTGGATGCATGGAAAGCTCGATGGGATCAGGCGGTTCGGGCAGCAGCTGAGAGCGTCGGCTCGATCAACGCACTCTTGGAAGAACAGCGAAGGAATCTGGGATGGCGACTCTACAAGGCCCTACAGGGGTACGGGCGGTGGTCACAACCATACGGCTACCCGATCCAGCTCTTTGGGCCGTGGACGAGGAGCGAAGGACCATGGAAGTTCATCAGTAATCGACTGCTGTATGCGCATCGCGATCATATTCATATCGCGAAGTAAGCCAGGGATGTGAAACCGTCAGAGACCGTTGCTCACGAACGATGAGATGAAGCGAGAGGAGGAACGTATGAGTTGGAATCGTTCACTTCAACCTTGGGCATGGACGGGTCCTGAAAATATCGAACTTCCCGATCGGCCGATCTCTTCTTCTCCTCCCGTCCTGATATTGGCCGTTCCTCACGGGTTCAATAGCTCGGTATGGCGAGGAAGAGGCGGAATACCCTTCGGCTGGAAACGGATGGAGGATATGCATGGCCAGGCATGGAACGAGATGAATGCCGATGCTGACGGAATAGATGAAAAAGAGTGCGTAGGGGGATCCGTCCAGCGAGTCGATCAACCGCGCGTCACCCAATCGTTGGTACCACGGCACGTACAGGGGCCGGTTCTCTCTGATCAAGAAGGCCGATTGTACGAGAAATGCAACGACCAGGTCCGACTCTTGGGCAGGATAATCAGGGGCGCGCACGGTCGGCTGTTTGAGTTGGTTCCTCGAGATGAACACGCTCGTGCGAGACACGAGGCTGATGAGGAACGTCGAGAAGAAATCGACCAGGATGCAAGGAATACTTCCCATGCCAAGAAAGCTTCTAAGGGGTACGTCTCATTGTTCCCTGGGAAAGACATCAAAAGAGTTGCTCGATTTGGCGAGGTGAAAGGGTTGTTGCTTTCTCAGGTCATGGAACCGAATCGGTTGCGTGATGAACACCGACTGTTATGCCGAATCGAAATGTTTGAACTTACGCTAAGACAGTCCATGGAATCGTTCGCCTCAGCTCTGCTGTCTGAAACGGGCATTGCCGGACAGCTTCAACTGCTCACAGAGGTAATGCTGCATAAGTTGCAGCTGGCTGAGATGTTCCCCAGGAGATCTCCTACCTCCCAAGTGGAAACACGTCAACCTGGTATGCTCTTGCCGGGAGATCGGGTATTTCGACTGATTCTTGTGAGTGACCCGACGAGCGACCAACGTCCTGTTCATTCTGGTAAGCCGAAGATGACTATAGGATCGGAAGAGGCAGAGGACAGACCGAAACGGAGATCCGAACCATCGAGTCACGGCGATTCGTTGAAAACCGTGATACCTGAATGTTTCACGAAACCCTGGGAGTTTCAGCTCAGCAGAGAAGAAGCACTGTACGACATGCGAATGCAGATCGGAAATTCTTCCATTTTTGATCGATTTCGGGGTTGGAAACGGAACGGCGATGAGCTGAAGAAGTGGCAGGTTCTCCTCGTCGGAAAGGAATTGGATGAGCAGCTCTGGGGGGTGAGGCCTCCGACACATGCATTCCACCACGCTGAAATCAGAGAATGGGTGCAGCGCACTCTGCAGCAGGCCGGGTATGACGCAGGAGTCATGTTGCCGGAATGGGAAGTGTATTGGAGAAGAAAAGGAGTGTAGCAGGTCGGACGATCACATAATTCATCGTACTTGAAGAGGAGGACATCATGGCACTGTCAGCAGTGGCAGTAAAAAGCGGCGCTCAAGATACCGTCACAGGGCTCGAGGTCGACGATATCCTATCAGGACATGACAAGTTTGTCGCGATGAAGCGCCAGCAACAGCAGCTGGTTGAAGCTTTGGAACAGCAAGTGCTCACAGCGCTCTGCGCCGAGCCGGAAAAAATTCAGACTTTGGATGAAGTGGCGAACAAGTACAAGGAAGTGCAAGTTGCCAAGGATAAACTCGTCGCCATTACGAACGTTGTCAACTCCCTTGAAAGCAAGTTGCTGATGGTCGTGAAGGAGGCGGCAAAGGACGACCCCGAAGCAACCAAAGCGCAGGTAGAAGCCAAGCTCATGATGCTGGAGGCAAAGCGGGAAGAAGACAAGGGGTGGATAGACCAATTGAAAAAGGCTCTCTGCGAAGTCGAAGCCATGATGAAACACGCGCCCTATGTTCAAAAAACTGCGGGAGGGCGGTCTGCCGACGCGAAAGCTTAAACGCCATCAAGCCATAGTCTGATGCGCAGGGAACTACTGTCACACGAGAGATTTATCGTGCCACGAGGAACAAATGGGCTACGTGGAATCGAACGGTTTATCTGAAACCATCGGTGGCTGTGCTTCATGCGGCCCGCGTTGTGGCTGCAAGCCCTGCAAAGACAAGTTTCACGGGTTCGGGGAGCGGTATATCAAAGATGAAGAGGACGACGATACTGATACTAGCTCGGACGGGAAAACTGCCGGATTTTCTCGATTTGACGAGCCTGTAAGCCCAGCATCCGTACACACACATACGTTTAAGATCGTGGTCAAGAGCTATATCGCCCCTATTGGGAGCGCGACGGGATCCATGTGGACGATTCCTAGATGCCGTCTCACGGACCCCTCCAATTTCAAACTCAGGGGTTTGGCGTGGACCACGGATAAAATTATGAGCGAGAATCCCCTTTCGGACCATCTGGATAAGAGATATCGCCTGTACTCGGAAAGGACGTTTTCCGTCACATGTCGAAATGGCGCATGCATCAGTGTTGTACCGTCCGAATTTACGACGGACGTCGGACCTGAGTGTCCACCGGTTGGGCCGTGTTTAACGCCTCCGGAATTGGCCATAACTGTGACGACCAGCGGGGCAGGCAGTGCGTCGACTCACCGATTTTCATGGACAGCTGAAGGGCGACCTCCCCTTGTGGCGGAGCCAGCCTTCCAAGCGGTCTGCCCTCGAACCTCTCGGTTTATCTGGCACAAAGTAGATGGAGAAATCGATTGCAGCGGATCGAAACCAATCGTTCGCGTGAAGCTCGTCGGCAGTCAATTCCCGAGTCATCGCGTGTTTGTGAACGGGAACCTTGTGGTTACCGTTCCCCAAGGTGGGTTCAGCAACCTATGGATTGCGGATCCGGCTGATATCAGTCGGGTGAGATGAAAGTCGCCGTAAAGAGCGTTCATCCACTCATGACTCTTTGTGGTGCTCGAAATGAATGGTGTCATCCCGCAACGAGCCGTACCATATTCACAGTTTGCCCGTACCTATGACGATGCAATTGGGAATTGGTATTTCCAAGGACTGAAGCGGGCATTCGAACAAATTCTCCAGCAACATGATGTCCCATTTTCTTCCGCCGCTGATCTTGGGTGTGGAACCGGCCTGTTTGCTCGCTATCTTGATCGAATCTGGAAGGTCCCGGTATTCGCCGTCGATCGGTCCGGCGCAATGTTGCGGCGGGCAGCCATCAATTGTCAGGGGGGAAAGGTCGATCTCCTATTCCAAGACATTCGAAAACTTCGCCTGCCTACTCCGGTTGATCTGATTACAGCGAACTTCGATACGCTCAATCATCTGCTGACGGTAGGGGACTTGGTTCGAACATTTCAACGAGTGGCGGCGAATCTCAGACCCAATGGCCATTTCTTGTTCGATATTCTGACGCCCTGCCAACTATTGCCTCCAGGACGATCGAGGGTTTATCGGTTTGGCACTCCCGGATGTCATGTTGAGCAAATGATCAGATGGCAGCCGGTCACCAATATCTTGTCGATCAGGATCAAGCAACGATGCCGTGCGAGTAGACCCGACATAGAGCTACATCGTGAGCGAGCCTTTACAGCGGAAGAGTTGGAAACGGCCTTGCGCAAAGCGGGTTTTGTCGTTCGAGGGGTCCATGACGCAACAACGCTGGCTCCTGCCACTCAGTGTGCGCCCCGGCTACTGATCTTGGCCATGCGGATAGCTGGTCCGGACTGTAGGCTCTGACGAAAGGAAGTGTGTCCCATGTACTATCGAACTGCGCCGGTTTTCGGTGAAGCAGCGGATGTCGTTGTAGGCTCTACCTTACGGCCAGGCAACCGAGGGGCTGCCGTGGCAGATCTTCAACGGAAACTCAATGCCTGGGTAGCCCAATCGAACCTGAGCCTTCCACCGTTAGTCGAAGACGGCAGTTATGGTCCGGTCACGGCGGCACGCGTGCGCGCCTTTCAACAGGCTGTGGGCCTGGCTGCGGATGGTGTAGCGGGTCCTCAGACTCAACAGCAACTCCAGCGGTTTGCCGGAGGCTCAGTATCTCCATCCCCTCCCACGCCACGCATCTCGCCGCGTGAATGCGAGCGCATTCGCAAATCTTGCGAACTCCTCGCCAAGTTCGATTTCGATAAATCAGTATTGAGACCCGAACATATCCCTATCATCAATGGAATCGCTCAATGTGTGGCGGACAGCTTCGGGACTCCAACGCCCATCCGATCAATGCTTGTTATTGGGCATACCGATACACGCGGGCCGGATTGGTATAACTGTGAACTTGGGCGAAAACGTGCCGCCACCGTGCGCACGGCTTTGGGGCACGCCATCGCCAGGGAATGCATGGCTCGTGGTCTACGGCCCTGTCCCGTGACAATAGGTCAGATTCTGGCCCAAAGTTTTGGGGAGAAAAATGCATTGCCCGGGATTCCCGGCGATGATGCCCAAAACCGACGGGTAGAAGTCTGTCTCTTTACAACTCCAACGCCTCAGTTGCGCCCCGGAGCTTGCGCCGCTGTGCCACCAAAGCCGCCCACGCTCGACTGCACGAAAACACCCCAGGATCCACGATGCCGCCGACCGCCAGTCGATTGCTCGGTGCAGTCTCATCCCGACTGTCCGCCTGATTTTGTCAAATTCCCGGAGGATCCTCGTTGTCCCCCCAAGCCGCCACCTCAACTTTGTGATCAGGCAGAACTGGACCGAAGAAATAGAGAATGTCTTCAACAAGCCGGTTTCTGTGCGGCCAATTGTGGATTCGATCATTTTAAAAACAAGATTATGAGACTCCCCAAATACATTCCATTGCTTCCGAAGATCATCTCATGCACTCGATTACGCAATCCATACCTGATTGCTGCTTGCCTCCTAGCAACCGTGGGTCCGGACCTCTTAAAAGATGATTTGAACGATCTGAATCGAATAGTGAGCTGCCTTAAGAACTGCAAGGACACGTTTGAAACCTGCCGAAGTAGGGCAAAGGTCGAAACTGGATGTTAGGTAGGTCTGCAATAGTTACATTGGACCTGATTTCGGCTCTGATTTCAGGGATGCAGGTATCACGTTCTCAGAGTCGACAGCAGAAGAGGACGCATCATGTATGTGCTAGCAAATTTAGGACAAGCTGCCATCAGCGGTAATTGTTCAGGCTGGGAACGGGATCGGCAGAGTTTCAGCAAACGGGTTGCGGAACACTATGTACGCACCGTGTTGGGACAGTCGCTCAGCGCCAAGAGCATCCGTCAAGGATCCCCAGTCCGATGGGAGGTGCGGCTTTCAGACACCATTGTGATCGCAGTAGTCTTTGACCAAGGTTTTGTAGCTGCCGCTCGTATGGGGACGCCACTCGGCCCCATCCGGCATTACGACTATTCCTGTACGGCAGCGGGCGACCTGGTTCTCACTGATCGTAAGCTGCCTTAATACCCAGGGTGCATTCTCAGCCGCAGCGCCTCTTCGACTTGGCACGTACAGCCAGGGGCAAAGCGGAGGGTGAAGTAATGTATGTGCTTGAAGCTGGGTTTGGAGAAGTCTTCAAACCGCGACCGAAATATCGAAAAGCTCAGCTGCAATATGTAAGGCAGCAGTGGAGCCTTGATGTTCCATTTCGAAAGGACTTTGACGCTTTCCGTCGAGAATTGAGCAACGCGATCAGGCCGCTTGTCACGACTAAGGCCGATCAGGTGGAAATCGACAGACAGTTGCTCAAGGACAAGGCCGCAGAGAAATGGCTCCGGGATCTCCATAATCGCTTATTGAAACGGAAATCCCCTGCACTCAAAGAATCAGACGCCGTTCAGATTACGGTTAACATTGACTTCAAAAAGACCGATTACTCCGAGATTCAATCGGTTGATGTCTATGAATGATAAAAGCGGTGGAGCAGCGAACGATTTCTCCCATGGGCACTGCGCCTATCCAATCGGAGAGGGAAACAATAATCCAGATTTGTGGCAGGGGAAAAGAGATGTATCTGCGCACGCGGCTGCACTCTGCGTTAGGGCATCCCGCAAGCTGTAATCAGCGGGAGTTGTGCGGGGTGGGAGAGCGATCCGGAAAGTTCCAGTAAACGGGTTGCGGAACACTCTGTGCGCACTATGTTGGGGCAGCCGCTTCGCGCGAAGCGAATCGTGCCGTACTATCCATCCGGAGACAGGAGATTCATGGAGGTGCAGTTTTCTCCGTGCCTGATTATGTGATCGCGCTCAGTCAGATTGTGCGCGCACTCTCCAGGTCCTCCTCGTTACAACACCTATTCCTGCACTCCGGACGGGAACTTGGTTCTCAGCGAACGGCCGAAGCCTTAAGGTCTCGGTCGTAAATCGCTCTTAAAGAGGTCGCCATGTACGTACGAACACTTGAAGGACTAGGCGCTCTCTCCACGCAATACGGCTTTTTCGCCGGAACATTTGGTGAACCACCGCCTCCGCCTGAAATTCAGCGATTCCTGGATAGAGTGAAACGGAATCCCCAAGACTATGAAGCGGTTCTCTTAGTGTGCACCATTCACGTGGAACCCTGGAGGAGCGACCTCCTGAAAAAACTGCTTGTCATCGCTGTGGAGGCCACCGACCTTGACAAGTCTGGACCGATCCTTGACAAAGTTCTAGAGACACTGGAGGCGATCCAGAAAGAGCATCTGAACGATAGCCAATTCAGCCGTGTATTTGAGAAAGAGAAACAGCTCATCTCGGTGCTGGCTGGCGCCTTTCAGAAGCACATCAAGGAACTCGAAACCCGGCACGTTCGGTGGTTCGAGGACCTTCTCACCAAAGCATTGCTAGCAGACGATCCTGGGACGGTCGGAAGAGAATTTGTACTGTATAGCCTCGTTCCAGAAATTTCTGAACGTGTGACCAATAGCCGGGTGCCGGAAACCCATTACGCAAGGCTCGGTCAGGCTCTGAAATTAATGGCGGAGCAGCGGCAAAGGAGCAATGCGGCGTTCAAACAACGCGTTGAACAGGAGCGGAAGAAGCGGGGAGCATCGTGACGGAGATGGTACCGGCCTGATCCCTGGCTTCTCAGGAGGAAAGAGCAGATGAGTCGCAACGCAAGGTCTACCCGTTCCCCAAAGTCGTCTCGTAATCGACGTATCGCTCACTTCATCTGGCCGCTCGGCAAGAGTCCTGGTACGCCGGACGAGATGAACACCTCCTACGGTCCGCGGATCGACGCCGATCGCTGGGATTTTCATGACGGCATCGATTTACCCGCTCCCGTCGGTACACCGGTCCATGCGATGGCAGACGGGGTCGTCCATCGCGCCGGACCGGCTGATCAGGTGTTCGGCTCAACCCATGTTCGCCTCAAGGTCGTCGATCCGATCGACGGCAAGAACGATTTGTTTCTCGTCTATCTCCATCTCGATAGTATCGCAGAGGGTGTGATTCCAGGTGTGGAGGTCAAGCAGGGCGATGTTATCGGCTCAGTCGGTCAGGAGGACGCAGAGTATCCGCATCTTCACTTTGAGTTTCGGAAAGGTGGTCCGGAAGAAGTTCACAGCGTACATCCGTTGCGGTATTTGAGCTACTCCAATACGGCGAACTTCACGGGGCTAAATTTGGATCGGTGTAATTTCTACCATCGCAACGATAGCGACAAGCGACTGGTGAGACTCCGGTTTAACGTCGTGGATCGGCGAGAGGGTGATGTGAAGGGCGTTGATGTGGAATTGAAGCGCGCCGCCGGCGAGTCTCTAAAACTCCACGTTGACTTCGATGACCGAGAGACTATCGTGAGCGATAAAGGAGACGAGCATGCCTTCAATGGACAGGGGATCGCCGTGGAAGGCTACCAGAAATCCAATTTGAAGGGAGAAAGATTAAAAGGTCTACACTACGGCGTACTGATCAAGGATATTGTTCCCGAATTCGAACGCGTGAAGCTCATCGGTCTGGATGTCAGGAACGAGACCCAGAAAAGCGCCGAGTTTCCTCTCCCGAAGCTTGGAAGCGAAAAGAAGCCGATCAATAGTCGCGCCGGTTTTGAAGAGGCCGAAACGTTTCCACCGCCGGGTTGGAAATTAAGCGTCTTTCCCGGCAATATCTGTCGGCCCGATCCCGCCGCCAAGCTCACAGATGCACGCGGCTTGCTTTGTCAGGATCTGGGTAGTGCGCAAGGACCGCTGGTTCGCACAGGGCTGCGCTTCGCCTTGCCCGTCGAACGGGCCGTCCGTCCTATGTCTTGGCGTTTAAGGGCTGATATCAAGGCCGCAGAATTACAAATGAGTAAGGGGTTGGTGATGCATCCGTTGGCGTTCTTGGTAGGCAACGAGATAGTGGCTGCTGCCTGCTTCAGGAAGGTCGTTAGCGGAGAATTCTTCGCGGGCATCATGATTCGCAGCCAGGATGGACAGTTCAGGGAACGAATCAATACGGGCGAAAAGGGGAAAATTTCCACGAATGCAGCGGTCGGATGGGAAATTGAGCTGCTCAGAATAGCAACGAGGCAGACGACAGCCCTATTACGGCTGAACAACGAGGTGGTGGCTCGCATCAACGGAGACACGACAAACGCCGAACCCGACTCAGCTTGCGTGGGAATTGTGCATCGGCACAGTGGATTACAGATCACGCAGCATGTGGATCAATTGCTCCTGACTGAGGCACCGCGGTAGACGGCGTCGTTCGCGGAGGAGGACCTATGTATCTTTTCGAGCCCGGCTTGGGAGATGTATTCAAACCACGATCGAGACCACCGGCCAAACGGCCACCCAAAGCACCCGCCAAACCGTTTAACGAAGGTTGGGTCGTGAAAGATGGCCACCGACGCTTCTGCGGGCCTGCACCCGCACCCTCCGATCGCAAACTGCATTGTGACCTGGAGTTGCGAGTTAGGTTTCGCCGTTCGTTTGACGAGTTTATCCACGAAGTAGAGAACGCGTATGCCAGATGGACGACAAGACCTACCGCGCAGGCGTTGCTGAAAAAGTTGCAGAAGACACTCAAGGAATGGCACCAGGAGATGCTGTCCTACAAGGTCTTGGACAATGATCCTCTCGTGCTGGTTGCCGGGTTGCACTATAGAAGGTCCAACGGTTCGTGGCTCGTCACCGACAGCGATTTGCGTCAATATCGGAGGTTGATCGATCTGTAAGGAACGCAGAAAATGCGAACCGGAGACGCAAGGGGCTGATGGCCTCTCGCCGTAGAAGACAACACATACACTACAGGACTTATAAACTTATTTGCGGCGCACCCTGCGCTAGGCCTTTTGATCCTCTCTCCTGTAGTCCCTCTGGTGTCTTGAGTCATCCTGTTGATTTCCGCTACAATCCGGGTCCCCTATTCGGCTACGTTCACGACGAAGGAGAATTCGTATGGCTAAGGTTTTGGAGGGCCCCGGGATGGGGCTGATGAAGAAGTGGGGCATTCATGTTCCCAATTATGTTGTCGTCACATCCGCAGACGAACTTGCTAAACTCGGACAGGCGAATGACTGGATGAAGAACTCGAAGTTGGTGGCGAAGGCGCATGAGGCTCTTGGGTCACGCTTTAAACTCGGCCTGGTGAAAGTCGGACTCGATCTCACTGGTGCGGTGGCTGCGACCAAGGAAATGATCGGTCGCCAGGTCGGCAGCATTACTGTCACCCAAGTCATCGTCTCCGAAATGATCACTCACAAGGAAGAATACTATTGCGCGGTAAAGTCCACTCGCGAAGGGAGCGAGATCCTCGTCGCGAACTGTGGCGGGATCGAAGTGGAATCGAACTGGGATCGTGTGAAACGGTTGTGTCTCGAAGTCGGGCAGGCTCCCACCCCCGAAGCGCTGGAAAAGCTTTCAAAAGACGCAGGTTTTACCGGTGCATTGACCAAGAAGATGGCTGAGTTTGCCGGCAAGATGTTCACCTGCTTCGACACCGAAGATGCGCAGTATCTCGAAGTGAATCCGGTCGTGATCCGGGAGAACGACGGCGAATTGGTGGCGCTCGATGCGGTGACCCTCCTTGATGGTGATGCCAAATTCCGTCATCCGGATTGGAACTTCCAGTTTGCTGCCGAGTTCGGCCGTGCCTACTCCAACGATGAAATGGAGGTCATGGCGGTTGATTCGAAAATCAAGGGATCGGTCAAGTTCATCGAGATCCCTGGGGGCGATACGGCGATGCTTCCGGCTGGCGGCGGTGCAAGCGTGTATTACTCCGATGCCGTTGTGGCTCGTGGCGGGAAGCTGGCCAACTACGCCGAGTATTCCGGCGATCCTCCTGACTGGGCAGTCGAAGTCCTGACGGAGAAGGTCTGTTCCTTACCCGGGATCAAGAATATTATTGTCGGCGGCGCGATTGCGAACTTCACCGACGTCAAGAAAACGTTTGGCGGCATCATCAACGGCTTCCGTAAGGCGAAGGGCGACGGCAAGATGAAAAACGTCAAGATTTGGGTGCGCCGCGGTGGGCCTCGTGAAAAAGAAGGTCTTGACGCGATGCGTGCGCTGAAGGACGAGGGCTTCGACATTCACGTCTTCGACCGCAACACCCCGCTGACGGATATCGTCGACAAAGCGTTGCAGAAGTAAACCGACAGTGTGTAGTTCTAAGGGATGAGTAGCGGGCTACTCTTCACCTCAGCACAGGGTACTGAGCACTCAGCACTGACAAGAGGAGATTTCGATGAGTATTCTAGCCAATAAAGACACCCGTGTGGTGATCCAGGGTGGCGCCGCGGGCGTCAATGCAGCCCGTCGTATGGCGGAGTTCTGTTACCTGATCAAGCGCCCGCTCAACGTCGAAGCGTTTGTCTATCCGCCGGACGCCGGCAAAACCAACGAAATTCCTTACGGCAGCGGCTTGATGGCCATCCCGGTCTACAAGACCGTCGCTGAAGCGACCAAGAACCATCCGACGATCAACACCAGCCTGGTCTACATCGGCGCGGACCGTGCGATGAAGGGTGCGATGGAATCGCTGGATGACTCCCATATCAAGGTGGTCTCCATGATCACGGAGGGAGTGCCGGAAAAAGACGCGAAGCTGCTCGGCGCTCATGCCCGCAAACTCGGCAAGGTGTTCAATGGGCCTTCCTCGATCGGAATCATCTCCGCCGGCGCGTGCCGGTTGGGCGTGATCGGCGGAGCGTTCGATAACCTGGTGCTCTCGAAGTTGTACCGCGAGGGTTCCTTCGGTGTCATTACGAAGTCGGGTGGCCTGTCCAATGAGATCATCTGGATCTGCTCGCAGTTTGCCGACGGGATTACGACAGCCATCGGGATCGGCGGTGATGCGTATCCCGGCACCGACTATGTCAGCTATCTCGAGATGTTTGAAAATGATCCGCAGACGAAAGCCGTTGTGATCGTCGGGGAAATGGGCGGGGACCTCGAAGAGCGGGCTGCCGAGTGGTATGGAGCCATGACGCGACGGGTCAAGTTGATCGGGGTCGTCTCCGGATTCTGTCAGGAGAGTTTGCCGAAGGGGATGAAGTTCGGCCACGCCGGCGCCAAGGAAGGCATGAAGGGTGAGGGGTCGGCACGATCCAAGTCGGATGCGCTCAAGAAGGCCGGTGCCATCATCCCTGCGACCTTCGGTGCGCTTGGGCCTGCCATCAAGGACACGTATCAGGAGCTATTGAAGTCTGGTCAGATCAAGGAAGTCATCGAGCCTATCACTCTTCCAAAACTCCCCAAGACCGTCGAAGAAGCGATGAAGGCCGACGAAGTTATCGTGGCGCCCCTGATCCGCACGACGATCAGCGACGATCGCGGTGACGAACCTTGTTATGACGGCTATCCAGCCTCCGAGCTTATCAACAAAGGATACGAAATTCCGCACGTCATCGGCTTACTGTGGGACAAACGGCTGATCTCGAAGCAAGAGGCCGAAATCATCAAGCGAATCATGATGTTGTCAGCCGACCATGGCCCCTGTGTCAGCGGGGCCTATGCGACGATTCTGGCCGCCTGTGCCGGGATCGGGCTATCGCAAGCCGTGGCCGCCGGATTGATTATGATTGGACCTCGTTTTGGAGGCGCTGTGACAGACGCCGGACGTTGGTTCAAGTATGCGGTCGACAGCAAGATGAACGTGGAAGAGTTCCTGGCCTATATGAAGAAGAACGTTGGGCCTGTGCCTGGGATCGGCCACCGGGTAAAAAGCTTGCGCAATCCGGACAAGCGGGTGAAGGAACTCGTCGGCTATGTGAAGAGCCTGCATATCAAGACGCCCTGTCTCGATTTCGCCTTGCAAGTCGAGCAGGTGACGGCGGCCAAGAAGGACAATCTGATTTTGAACGTGGATGGGACGATGGCGGCCGTTCTGGTCGATCTCGGCTTTCCAGTCGACAGCCTAAACGGTTTCTTTATTCTATCGCGCACGATCGGATTGATCGGCCACTGGGTCGATCAAAAGCGACAGGAGAGCCGGTTGATTCGGCTATTCGATTACCTGGTGAACTACGCGGCACCGAAGCGACGGGAAGTCCCGCCGTTGAAATAGGTTCGCGAAGTGCCACCGCTGAAATAACTGCGGGAGCTCCTGCCGCTCGGAGAGTGGCGGGATGTGCCGCTCTAACAGAGGCTATCGGTGAAGGGTGCGCGGCAAGGGAGAGCAACTCCCTCGCTCCCGACATCATGTCCCGAGCCCGTTCGTAAGGAGAGCGCAATGTCACTCGAGCTCGCGAAAAAGCTCTACGCCAAGATGCCGGATCTTTGCGCAAAGGCAAAGGCAAAATTCGGCCGCCCCTTGACGTTGACGGAGAAGGTTCTCGTTTCGCATGCCGACAACTTTGAGACGCAACAGTGGGAGCGTGGCAAAGCCATGCTGGCGCTGCGTCCCGATCGTGTGGCGATGCAGGATGCCACGGCGCAGATGGCGATGCTTCAATTTATGCAAGCCGGTAAAAGGAAAGCGGCCGTGCCGAGCACGATCCATTGTGATCACTTGATTCGCGCCGAAATGGGGTCCGAAAAGGATCTGCTTCGTGCGGTGGATGAAAACAAAGAAGTTTATAATTTCCTGGCTTCCGCGGCCAAGAAATATGGGATCGGGTTCTGGAAGCCGGGTGCCGGAATCATTCACCAGGTTGTGCTCGAGAACTATGCGTTCCCCGGTTGTTTGATCATCGGCACCGACTCCCACACGCCTAATGGGGGTGGATTGGGCGGGCTGGCGATCGGCGTCGGCGGGGCGGACGCCGGTGAGGTCATGGCTGGGTTGCCGTGGGAAGTGCTCCACCCGAAGCTCATTGGTGTTCGCTTGACCGGCAAATTGAATGGTTGGGCTTCGCCGAAAGACGTAATCCTTTATCTCTGCGGCCTTTTGACGGTCAAGGGCGGGACCAATAAGATCGTCGAGTATTTTGGGCCGGGTGCGGAGACGATCAGCGCGACAGGGAAAGGCACCATTTGTAACATGGGTGCCGAGCTCGGTGCGACCACGTCCGTGTTCCCGTTTGACCAAAAGATGGTCGCCTACCTGAACATCACGGAGCGGTCCGATCTGGCAAGTTTGGCTCAGGCCAACAAGACTCTGCTCGTGGCCGACTCTGAAGTGTATCAGTCGCCTGAGAAATATTACGATCAGATCGTCGAAGTCGATCTGTCGAAGCTGGAACCGCATGTCGTCGGTCCCCACACTCCGGACCTGGCGCGGCCGATTTCCAAGCTGGCCGAGGAAGCGAAGGAAAAGGGCTATCCGGTTGAATTGAAGGCGGCTTTGATCGGGAGCTGTACCAATTCGTCCTATGAAGACATCAGCCGGTCGGCGCACATCGCTCAGCAGGGTCTCAAGGCAGGGTTGAAAGCGAGGACCGCGTTTCTCGTATCGCCGGGATCCGAGCGCATTTATCACACAATGAAGCGCGATGGGTTTCTTGAGACGTTCGAGAATCTGGGTGGCACGGTGCTGTCGAATTCGTGCGGGCCCTGCATTGGGCAGTGGAAGCGCGCCGACGGCGTGAAGGGGAAGGCGGATTCGATCGTCAGTTCCTTCAACCGGAATTTCCCGGGCCGCAACGACGGCATTAGCGAAACCTTGTCGTTCTTAGCCAGTCCGGAAGTCGTGACAGCCTACGCGCTGTCCGGTGATCTCCGGTTCGATCCGGTCAACCAGAAGCTGAAGGCTGCCGACGGGCAGGAGTTCAAGCTCGAACCTCCCGTGGGAGAAGAGCTTCCGGCCAAAGGTTTCGCCAAGGGTGAAGAAGGGTATGTGGCGCCGGCTGATAACGGTGATACCTTGACCGTCGACATTCCACCGACCAGTGAACGGCTGCAATTGCTGCAACCGTTTCCGCGTTGGGATGGGAAGGACTTGGAGAAGTTGCCGTTATTGATCAAGACCAAAGGGAAGACGACGACCGATCATATCTCTCCTGCCGGTCCGTGGCTCAAGTTCCGCGGACATCTCGACAAGATCAGCGATAATATGTTCCTCGGCGCCAACAGCGCGTTCGGGTCCGAGCCGGGCAAGGGCACGAACGTATTGACCGGCGAATCGAACCTCACGATCGCGCAGATCGCCCGCGCCTACAAGGCACAGGGCATCGGATCGATCGTTGTCGGCGATGAGAATTACGGCGAAGGCAGCAGCCGGGAGCATGCCGCCATGTCGCCACGGTTCTTGAATGTGCGAGCGGTGATCACCAAGAGCTTCGCGCGCATCCACGAGACAAATCTCAAGAAGCAGGGCATCCTGCCGTTGACCTTCGCCGATCCAATGGATTACGAGAAGATCGAGATGAACGATCGGCTTAGCGTCGTGGACCTGGGGAACCTGGCGCCGGGCAAGCCGGTGACGGTGGTCATTCACAAGGCCGGCGGCGATGTAAAGATCCAAGCGAACCACAGCATGACAGCACAACAACTAACCTGGTTTAAGGCCGGTTCGGCGTTGAATGCGCTGAACTAAAACAGATATTCAAGAGGGGAAAGCCATGGCACAAGCAGACAAAATTATCTATACCAAGACCGACGAAGCGCCGATGTTAGCCACGTATTCGTTCCTCCCGATCATCAACGCCTTCTCAAAGGCCGCAGGGGTGACGGTGGAACTGCGTGACATTTCGCTCGCGGGTCGTGTGATCGCGGTGTTCCCGGAGTACTTGACTCCGGCGCAGAAGCAACATGATGCTCTGGCCGAATTGGGCGAGATGGCCAAGACACCCGAAGCCAACATCATCAAATTGCCGAACATCAGCGCATCGATTCCGCAGTTAGTGGCGACAATCAAAGAATTGCAGAGCCAGGGATACAAACTGCCGGACTATCCGGAAAATCCGAAAGACGACAAGGAAAAAGACATCAAGACCCGCTATGACAAAGTGAAGGGAAGCGCGGTGAACCCTGTCTTGCGTGAAGGAAACTCGGATCGCCGTGCCCCGCTCTCCGTAAAAGCCTATGCCCGTAAGCACCCACACAAGATGGGCGCGTGGCCGTCGGATTCCAAGACCCACGTCTCTCACATGAAGGGCGGGGATTTCCGCTCGAACGAAAAATCACTTACGATTCCCGCTGCGACGACGGCGAAGATCGAGTTCGTCGGCGCGGACGGCAAGGTGACGGTACTGAAAGAGAAGATCGCCTTGCAGGCCGGGGAAGTGCTGGATGCGACCTTCATGAGTGTGAAAGCCTTGCGGAAGTTCTTGGAGGAGCAGATTGAGGATGCCCAGAAGCAGGGTGTGCTCTTCTCGCTCCACATGAAGGCCACCATGATGAAGATCTCGGACCCAAAGATCTTCGGCCATGCCGTGACAGTCTTCTACAAGGACGTCTTCGAGAAACATGGAGAGACACTGAAGAAGCTGGGTGTCGATCCGGATAACGGTCTCGGCGACCTCTATGCCAAGATCAAGTCTCTGCCGGACGATCAGCGCAAGGCGATTGAAGCCGACATTCAAGCGGTCTACAAGAAACGGCCTCCCATGGCAATGGTGAACAGTGACAAGGGCATTACCAATCTGCATGTGCCGAGCGATATCATCATCGATGCCTCCATGCCGCCGGTCATCCGCGATTCCGGTCGGATGTGGAATCCTGAGGGTAAGTTGCAGGATGTCAAGTGTGTCATTCCCGACGCGAGCTACGCGCCGGTGTATCACGAGGTCGTCGAGTTCTGTAAGAAGCACGGCGCCTTCGATCCCCGTACGATGGGGACGATTCCAAACGTCGGTCTCATGGCGCAGGCGGCCGAGGAATACGGTTCGCACGACAAAACCTTCAAAGCCCCCGGAAACGGCACGATCCGCATCGTCGACGCTGCCGGTACGACCCTGCACGAACACAAGGTCGAGGAAGGCGACATCTGGCGCGCCTGCCAGGTGAAGGATGCGCCGATTCAGGATTGGGTTAAACTGGCGGTGAGCCGTGCAAGGGCCACGGGAGCTCCGGCCGTGTTTTGGTTGAACAAGGATCGTGCGCATGATGCTGAGCTGATCAAGAAGGTGAATGCCTACTTGCCGAAGCATGACACATCCGGTCTCGAGATCAAGATCATGTCCCCGGCGGATGCCTGCCGCTTCTCGATCGAACGGATGAAGGACGGCAAAGACACGATCTCCTGCACCGGCAACGTGCTGCGAGACTATCTGACCGACCTCTTCCCGATTCTCGAGATCGGGACCAGCGCCAAAATGCTCTCGATCGTTCCGTTGTTGAATGGCGGCGGACTGTTCGAGACGGGCGCGGGTGGATCGGCGCCGAAGCATGTGCAGCAGTTTCAGGAAGAGGGCTATCTGCGGTGGGACTCGCTCGGAGAGTTCCTTGCGTTGGCAGCCTCGTTGGAGCATCTCGCGAAGGTAGGAAACAATTCAGTGGCGAAAATCCTGGCGGATACGCTGGATCAGGCCAATGCGAAGTTCCTGGAGAGCAACAAGTCTCCAGCCCGCAAGGTCGGCGAGATCGACAACCGCGGCAGCCACTTCTATCTCGCCCTCTATTGGGCGCAGGCGCTTGCAACGCAAACGGCAGACAAGAAGATCGCGGAGAGGTTCCAAAAGATCGCGAAGGATCTAGGTGACAGCGAAAAGACGATCGATCAGGAATTGCTTGCGGCGCAGGGCAAGCCTCAGGATGTCGGTGGGTATTATCACCCGGACGATGCCAAGGCTTCCAAGGCGATGCGTCCGAGCGCAACCTTGAACAAGATCATCGACGCGATTGCCTAAAGAATAAACCAGGCGGACAGCGTTAGGCGTAGGAGGCATTCGCCTCTTGCGCCTCACGTGTTACGAGAGAACGATGGCTCAAGAAGACCTCAATGTGATCGACCAGCCTGAGGTGCTGAAGCCTCGAATGGTGACGATCGAGATCGCCGGCAAGAAGGTGGAAGTGCCGGAAGGGATCACCGTCATCAAGGCGATGTGGTATGCCGGCCAAGAAGTCGTCCGCGGTGTCGGCTGCCTTGGTGGATTCTGCGGCGCGTGCGCAACGTACTACCGGACAAAAGACGATCCGAAAGTCAGGACTTGCCTGGCGTGCCAGACGGCGGTGCAAGATGGAATGTGCTTTACCATGATGCCGCCGTTCCCCGCGCGCAAGGCCACCTACGAAATCCAGAAACTCCAAGATCCGAAGCAAGACCTGTTCAATTTCTACCCGGAAGCACCGCTTTGCCGGAATTGCAATGCCTGTACGGAAGCCTGTCCGCAGCAAATCGATGTACGCGAAGGGGTGTGGAAAGCCGTCTTCGGTGACTTCAAGAGTGTCTCCGAGATGTTCATGGACTGCGTCATGTGCGGCATGTGCACGCCAGTCTGTATCGCAGACATCGCGCCGAATCTGGTGGCGCTCTACGTGAGCCGGGCGCAGGGGGCGCATTTCACCGAGAAGCCGGTGGGACTCGATACCCGCATCAAGGAAATTCAGGATGGCCGGTTCAGCGACGAGTGGAACAGGATTCTCAAGATGAGTGAGAAGGAACTAGCCGATTATTGTGCGACGGTGAAATAGCGCAAGCAGCAGTTAGCCGTCGGCTTTCAGGCTCCTATGGACGCAGTGGCTGAAGGCTGATACATCAAAGCCGGATATGGACATTCACGCACTCCAACAGATCGTGCACAAGACGCGGGATGCCCGCCGTCAGCAGACCATCCCGAAGTTTTCTCCCGCAGACCGCGATCAGCTGATCCATAAATATCATCCGGATTACCGCGCAAGCGCCTATCGGCCGATTCGCTTCGGTCCCAACGAAGGGGACAAGACCGTCGTTGAGCTGGCGACATTGCTCGAGGGCGACAGTCCGATCCAGAACACTGTCGATCTCACACCGCACTATACGACCGACGTGCTTGTGATCGGTGGCGGTGGCGCCGGCTGTGCCGCGGCCTTGCATGCGCATGGGGCCGGATCCAAAACAATCCTGGCCACGAAATTGCGGCTTGGCGATTCCAATAGCGTCATGGCGCAGGGCGGTATGCAAATTTCTGTGGCGCCGGAAGATTCCCCCGTCACCCACTTTCTCGACACGCTGAAGGGTGGCCACATGCAGAACGACCATGCCCTGCTCAAGGTCATGGTGGAAGACGGGCCGTCGATCGCCAAATGGTTGCTCGAATTAGGGGTCCTATTTGATCGGCAGGCCGACGGCAACCTACATGTGAAGAAGGGTGGCGGTAGTTCCAAGCCCCGCCTCCTGACCTGCTCCGACTACACCGGCCTCGAGATCATGCGGGTCCTCAAGGATGAGGTCATCAATCAAAAAATTCAGTTGCTCGAGTTTGCAGCGGCTATCGAATTACTCAGTGATGACAGCGGGGCTTGCAGTGGCGCCATTTTCAAAGACCTCGACAACCAGCGTCATGTCGTCGTTGCCGCGAAGTCCGTCGTTCTCGCCACGGGTGGCATTGGCCGGCTGCATATTCAGGGTTTTCCCACGAGCAATCACTATGGCGCGACCGGCGATGGTCTCTGCCTCTCTTACCGCATGGGCGCCAAGCTGGCGCATGTCGATACGTTCCAATACCACCCATCAGGCGCGGTGTATCCGGAACAGCTGATTGGGGCCTTGGTCACGGAAGGCATTCGTTCGGAGGGCGGACAGCTCGTGAATGCAAAGGGCGAGCGCTTCGTGAATGAGCTTGATACTCGTGACGTCGTGTCCTCGTCGATTATCCGCGAATGTGAAGAAGGACGTGGTATCCGAACCATGTCCGGCCGTGTGGGCGTCTGGCTGGACACCCCCCTTCTGGATGCGGAGCATGGACCGGGAACAGTCGAGAAACATTTTCCGGCCATGATGCTGCAATTCGAGCGTTTCGGCATCGATATCAGCAAAGATCCGGTGCTGATTTACCCGACGCTGCATTATCAAAACGGCGGCGTCAAGATCGATACGAATTCGGAAACGAACGTGAAGAACTTATTCGTGGCCGGCGAGGCGTCGGGGGGGTTACACGGCCGCAATCGTCTGATGGGTAATTCACTGCTCGACTTGATGGTCTTCGGAAAACGTTCTGGACTGACCGCCGCCTCACGTGCCGGATCGATCACGCAAGGACAGCTCACCTTAAACCATCTCAAACGGTTCCGCGAAGATGCCACAAAACATGGGAATGTGAGCGGGGTTGTCTCACCAATGATCCTGCCGGCCTATACCCGAAAAGTCGGCTGAGAGCGATCGGTTCACCGCGTAGTTCAAGGAGCGACATGAACGTTCATGAGTTTCAGGCGAAGCAGTTGTTCGGGCAATTCGGAGTGCCTGTCCCGCGTGGGAAGGAGATTACCTCTGCCGACGCCGCAATGGCTTGGGCCGACCAGCTGAACACACCGGTGTTCGTCGTGAAGGCGCAAATCCATGCCGGCGGACGCGGGAAGGCGGGCGGTGTGAAGATCACAAAAGATAAGGCTGCTGTGGCCGGACTTGCCAAGGAGTTGATCGGCAAGACGCTTGTGACCCATCAGACCGGCCCGAAGGGGCGTACGGTCCACCGCTTGTTGATGGAAGAAGGGGCAAACATCAGCAAGGAACTGTATTTGAGCCTCTTGGTCGATCGGGACACGGGATGGCCGACGTTTATCGCCAGCACCGAAGGTGGAATGGAGATCGAGGAGGTGGCCGCCAAAACACCGGAGAAGATCATCAAGGAATCGATCGATCCTGCCGTAGGATTTCAGGGGCATAACGGGCGCAATGTGGCGTTTGCCCTGGGACTTCAACATATCGAGCCGGCGGTGATCAATCCGTTCGTCAAGATGCTCGGAAATCTCTATCACCTGTTCATGGAAAAGAACGCGGCGCTGGTTGAAATCAATCCCCTCATCATCACGAAGGAAAAGACGCTGGTGGCATTGGATGGCAAGGTCTCCTTCGACGACAACGGCCTCTTCAAGCACGAAGATGTGCAGAGGATGCGGGACTTGAACGAGGAGGAGCCGCTGGAGATCGAAGCGACAGCCAACAATCTGAATTATGTCAAGCTAGATGGAAATATTGGCTGCATGGTCAACGGTGCTGGCCTCGCCATGGCGACAATGGACGTGATTAAATTGGCCGGCAGTGAGCCGGCGAACTTTCTTGACGTCGGCGGCGGTGCCACGAAGGAAACCGTGGCAGCTGGCTTTCGCATTCTTTTGAAAGACCCCAACGTCAAAGGCATCTTCATCAACATCTTCGGTGGAATCGTCCGCTGCGAGCGCATTGCGCACGGCGTGATCGAAGCGGCCAAGGAAGTGAAGATCACGGTGCCGCTGGTTGTTCGCCTGCAGGGCACCAATGCGGAAGAAGGCCGAACACTGTTGTCTGAATCTGGCCTCAAGCTTGATGTGGCCGATGATCTGTGGGAAGCGGCGCAGAAGATTGTGAAGCTGACGGGCAAGACAGCCTAAAGGAGCGTGTCGTGAGCATTCTGGTTAATAAAAATACGCGGGTGGTGGTGCAGGGGATGACGGGCAAGGAAGGCTCCTTCCATGCGACCCAGTGTAAGGCCTACGGGACGAAGGTGGTCGCAGGCGTCACGCCGGGCAAAGCTGGTCAGGAAGTCGAAGGGATTCCTGTGTTCAACACCGTGGCTGATGCGGTCAAGAAGACCGAAGCTGAGACCTCACTGATCTTTGTGCCGCCGCCGTTCTGTGCCGATGCCATCCTCGAAGCAGCCGATGCGGGGATCACGCTTGTCATCTGCATCACAGAAGGGATTCCTGTGAATGATATGGTCAAGGTCAAGCGAGCGCTTCGTGGCCGCGACGTGCGATTGATCGGGCCAAACTGCCCAGGGGTCATTACGGTCGATGAAGCCAAGATCGGTATCATGCCGGGATTCATTCACAAGAAGGGCGTCGTGGGGGTTGTCTCTCGGAGTGGCACGCTCACCTATGAAGCTGTTCACCAGCTTTCGACATTGGGATTGGGAGAAACGACCTGCGTCGGGATTGGTGGCGATCCGGTGAACGGCACAGGGTTCGTCGATGTCTTACCGTTGTTCGAAAAAGACCCGGAGACTCAGGCGATCGTCATGATCGGAGAGATTGGCGGCGACGCCGAGGAGAAAGCAGCCGAGTTCATCAGAAAGAACGTCAAGAAGCCGGTGATCAGCTTCATTGCCGGCATCACGGCGCCTCCTGGACGTCGCATGGGCCATGCCGGCGCCATTATCTCCGGCGGCAAGGGGACCGCAGCCGAAAAGATGAAAACCCTGGAAGCGGCTGGGGTCAAAGTCGTCAAGAACCCAGCTGAGATCGGTGCGGCGGTCAAACAAGCGTTGGGACGGTAGTACGCCTAGGTTGCTCTTCCGGTTGGGATCATTCCCTGTCACAGCTTCGTCGGGGTCATTTCGATAGGATGTCCATTGCTCTACTCAGTGCGATGTCCGATGGGATATTGGATTTACCGATAGCTCCAATCCGTTTTATCTATTTTCAAAACTGAACGTGGGGTTGCTACTGTGGGCGCCGTCCGCCCCGACGGTGCGAGAAGAGCATCCCCTCCTGATCGCTCTGGAGGCGGAGAGGTGGACGCTCATGCCGATAACTGCAATAGCCGAACCGGGGGTCGATTTGAATAGCACCAAGACGCACTCGTCTCGCCTCACTGACCATCGACGAGAGACTGCCGGATCTCAGATTGCGCGACCCAAATTCGTCGAAGAACATGGTGTCTGTACCGTGGGAGGACGATGAATGAAAACGAGAATTTCGGCGATGATTTGTCTCCTCTGTGTCCTCGGCTATGCGGATCTCACTCGGGCGGAAGATCCGTCTAGCCAACGGGTCGCCGATCCCTATGACCGATCGTTTGATCCCCCAACCATGTCCTCCGGGACGTACGAGCCCTATCTGTCCTTTATGACGGGCGTGGCATTTCCGCGCAATGAGGACGCCACGTTTACGGATGGGACCACACCCACGACGGTTCCGAACGTCCACTCTAGAATTAATTATTCGCTCGGGGGCAATGCGGGGGTCTGGTTTCCCACCAGAAACAAGTTGGCGGGATTCGATCTCGGCGTTGAAATCACCGGCTTTATTTGGTACCCGGACGTAAACTGCTGTCGGGACTTTTTTAACAATGACCCCACAGGGACTAAGCAAGTAGACGGGCTTGCCAACAACGGCACCACGACGGAAATGCAAGGCATCTACATCGGCCCCAATTTCCTGATTCGCTACCCGATGGCGATTTCCGAGGCCTATCCCAACGGGCGCTGGCATCCGTACGTCGGGATCGGCGTGGGCATGCATCAGATGTCGTTTAGGCCCGGTGGAGGCAGGGGGATAACTGCGTGTTGTATCGCGGGGGGGAATTTGACGGCGAACGAACAGACCGACCACCGGGATACGACGGTCGGGTTTATGGGCATCGGGGGCATCAAGGCGCATCTCTTCAAATACGTAGCGGCATTTGTGGAGGCGAAGTATCTTCATGCCCATCATAACGCGCTGGGGACGGATCGGTTCGCGAATTCCGGCGCCGGGGGGCAATGTTGCCTGCCAGAAGGTAGCAATGTACCGCTAGTTCTTAATACCTATTCAGCCTCGGTCAACACGATTTTTGTGCATGCGGGTTTGTCGATTCATTTCGACATGAAGCCGTAGAGTCGTGCCAGATCTCCGGCGGCAAGGGAACCGCAGCCGAAAAGATGAAAACCCTGGAAGCGACCGGGATCACAGTCGTCGAGAATCCAGCTGAGATCGGTGCGGCGAGAGATTGATGGCTATTCAGATTGCGCGACCCAGATTCGTCGAAGAACATGGTGTCTGTACCGTGGGAGGACGATGAATGAAAACGAGAATTTCGGCGATGATTTGTCTCCTCTGTGTCTTTGGCCACTCCGATCTCACTTGGGCGGAAGATCCGTACAGCCAACGGGTCGCCGATCCCTATGCCCTCTCGTCTGGTCTCCCGGCCATGTCCTCCGGGACGCCCGAGCTCTATCTCTCCATTATGGCGGGCGTGGCGATTCCGCGCAGAGAGGACGCCACGTTTACGGACGGGACCCAGCCCACGGTGGTCAAGGATGTCAACTATCGGCAGACACACTCATGGGGGGGCAGCGCGGGGGTCTGGTTTCCAACCAGAAACAAGTTGGCGGGATTCGATCTCGGCATGGAAATTACCGGCTTTCTTTGGTATCCGGACGTGGCTTGCTGTCGGGACAATTTTAATAATGATCCCACGGGAGCTCACAATGGGGGGTTCCCCAATCGCGGCACCACGACTGAAATCTCGGCCGTCTACGTCGGCCCCAATTTCCTGGTTCGCTACCCGATGGCGATTTCCGAGGCCTATCCCAACGGGCGGTGGCATCCGTACGTCGGGATCGGCGTGGGAGCGCATCAGCTAGCGACGAAGCCCGGTGGATTCCGGGGGGGCCTTCTTCAGGACGCCATCACCGACTCACGGAATACGACGGTCGGATTTATGGGCGTGGGAGGCATCAAGGCGCATCTCATCAAGTACGTGGCCGTGTTTGCAGAGGCGAAGTATCTCCATGCCCACCACGACGGGCTGACGACGGATCGGTTCGGGAAGTCCCCCGATGGCTCTCTAGCGTTCAGTGGTCCAGGTGTATTTGTTAATCCATATTCATCCTCGATCAATACGATTTTTGTGCATGCGGGTTTGTCGATTCACTTTGACTGGAAGCCGTAGGATCGTGCCAGATCAAGAGCCCCTATCGCGAACGGTGGGGGCGATGGGCCCCACACGTTCTCGCCTCTGATTTTCCTTCTCCCCTAACCCGCATGATTCGTGAGCGCTTCTACTGCAACCGGATACATACCTTACGCGAGACGGAGGTGAGAGTTGCGAGACAAGCGACGAGACAAGCGAGATGTGCGGAAAGAAGACGGCCGCGTCACGCCAGTCGCGCGCTTCGCGCGTGTCGCGCCGGGGCAGCGCACCATGTTCATCCTGGGGTATTGGATTTACCGATAGCTCCAATCCGTTTTATCTATTTTCAAAACTGAACGCGGGGTTGCTACTGTGGGCGCCGTCCG
>JACXTT010000174.1_pt1 | contig 102114 bp, 86 predicted proteins | sample 9270951 | NCBI WGS metagenome assembly JACXTT01 (sample SAMN15532306, study PRJNA645909) | rock metagenome | isolation source: weathered quartz diorite | place: Puerto Rico | collected 2017-06-21 | reverse complement strand
TGTCCTTTTCATATGGTTGTTTTTCAATACTTAAAGGTAAAATCCGTATTATAATTCATGGTCAACAGGAGGTTAAATTTCAATGTCTCCAATGCTATATTATTGTTAAAACAATAATTGTTAAGCATACATTTTATGTTGTAATCATGTATCTTAGTTGCTCCTGAATTTTCATAAAGAGAGAACTGTTTTACCTAATAAATTACTTTGAATGAGAAAATTACTTTTACTTGCTTTGCTTGCCCTGGGCTTTTTAAGCGTCCGTGCGCAGGATGTATCCTTAACTAAGGGATGGAAACTGGCCGTTGGCGATTCGGCACAATGGGCCTCACCAACTTATAACGATCAGCATTGGCAGGCCGTTAATGTGGCCCAAAGCTGGGAGCAGGAAGGGCATCCCGGTTATGACGGCTTTGGCTGGTACCGTAACCATGTGGTTATCCCTTCGTCATTAAAACAAAATGCGTTTTTGAAAGATAGCCTGCGCATTAACCTGGGCAGTGTTGATGATAATGATGAGGTTTACCTGAATGGCAAATTGATCGGCCGGTTCGGCGGCAAAACCGGTGATATTAAAACAGGTAGCTTTTATGGTCCGCGTACGTATACCATCGCGGCAAATAACCCGGCTATTTTGTGGGATAAAGAGAATGTTTTGGCCGTACGTATTTTTGATACTGGCGGCGACGGCGGTATCTACGGCACAAACTTTAGCATAGGTATGGCCGATGTGATGGATCATGTAACCGTAAACACCGAAGCTGATTTTAATTATGGCGAACGCAATAGCCTGAGTAAATCCATCAAACTGATCACCACTAATCATTATGATTATAAAGGTAAACTGGCTTTTAAAGTTACCGACCCGGAAACCAACGCGGTTTTATACGAAAAAACAAATGATGCGGCTTTTTCGGCTGGCAGGCCCTTTACCTATTCATTTGAAATAGCCCGGCTGGAGAAAAAATCATACACTATTGTTTACACCTTTACCGACGAAAAATCGGGTAAAGAAATAAGTCATACAGAAACTACACCCTATCTGCTTACTCCATATCCATCGGCCAAACCCAAAATAAACGGCGCCGAAGTTTTTGGTGCGCGTCCGGGTCACCCTTTCTTATACCTCATACCGGCAACCGGTCAAAAACCTTTAATTTATAAAGTGCAGGGTTTACCTGATGGCTTAAAGCTGGATGCGGCTACCGGTATTATTACGGGCGTAGTAACCCAGCAAGGTACTTATCCCGTGACTTTTACAGTGAGCAACAGGCTGGGTAGCAAAACCAAGGCCTTCACTATTATTATTGGCGATAAAATTGGTTTAACACCGGCTCTGGGCTGGAACAGCTGGAACGCCTGGGGTTTAAGTGTGGATGATAAAAAGGTACGTATATCAGCAAAAGCGATGGTAGATAGGTTGAGCGCGCATGGATGGGCCTATATTAATATTGATGATGGATGGGAAGCCGAACAGCGCCAGGCTGATGGTAAAATAGCCGCCAACAGTAAATTTCCGGATATGAAAGCACTCAGCGATTATGTGCATAGCCTGGGCCTGCGCATGGGGATCTATTCATCGCCAGGGCCGCGTACTTGTGGTGGTTTCCTGGGTAGCTGGCAGCATGAAGACCAGGACGCTCAGACTTATGGCGACTGGGGCATTGATTACCTGAAATATGACTGGTGTTCGTATTCTGAGGTTACCCCGGCTAATCCCGATCTGCCGGCGCTGAAAAAACCTTACCAGGTAATGCGTAGCTCTTTAGATAAAATAAACCGCGATATTATGTACAGCCTTTGCCAATATGGTTGGGGCGATGTATGGCAATGGGGCGCCGAAGTAGGGGGCAATAGCTGGCGTACAACCGGCGACATTCAGGATACCTGGCGCAGTTTATCGTCTATAGGTTTTAACCAGGATAAGGCAGCGCCGTTTTCGCAGCCCGGTCATTTTAACGATCCGGACATGCTGGTAGTTGGCAAAGTAGGCTGGGGGCCTAGCCTGCATAATACCCGCCTTACCTATGATGAGCAATACACCCACATCAGCTTGTGGAGCTTGCTATCATCACCATTATTAATTGGTTGCGATATGGGGCATCTGGACAGGTTTACGCTTAACTTGCTCACTAATGATGAAGTACTGGCCATTGATCAGGATGCATTAGGTAAGGGCGCAAGTCAATACATCAAAAAGGAGGGTTACCAGATTTGGGTAAAGGAGCTTAAGGATGGCGGGAAAGCCATTGGTCTGTTCAACCTGTCGGACAAGTACCAAACCATCAGCCTGGATAAAAATGACCCTGCTTTAAAAGGCTACACCAAATTCAGGGATGTATGGCAGCAAAGGTATGTGATCACCACCGGTAAAGATTTCAGCGCCAAAGTAGCGCCGCATGGCGTTATGCTGATCAGGGTAGAGAAATAAGATGAAGCATAGAAATGGTCAGTTCAGACTTACGAAGTTTTTAAAACTTCGTAAGTCTTTCTCCCCATTAGATTAAACACCATGTCATTGCGAGGCACGAAGCAATCTCGTAGCTATTCTAGCCGGCGAGAAACGCGAGGAGATTGCTTCGTCGTTCCTCCTCGCAATGACATATTTTCATTTTTCCTTTTCTTTCCTCTCGTCAGCAGATAAGCTTCGGGCGAAAGCGGGCAGAACAATGCAGGGCGGTGCGGCTGCGGGGCATAGTAAGTTTTTGCTGAAGCGTAGGATTGCGCGAACGAAGTAGGGCAAAATAATTGCAGCCCTGGTTCTGTCCGATTTGCAGGGCGAAGGCAAAGAGCGCAAAGAAGCATTTCTGCTGAAAGCCTTTTGGTTACTTTGTGGCTACAAAGTAAAGGCCCTCCCGCGGCCAAGAGCGGGTATACGCCATATAAAGCGACTCTGTATAGCTTAGAGATTATTAATGTTGTGTTTGTTTTTAATTGTATTAATGAGCTCCCTCCGGTCGGTTGTCTTCGTTCCTCGCAATGACGTACCGAATTTAATCTACTCCGGTATTTCGTAATAATAGATAGGAGCAAAAACACCTTCGCTGGTGGTATAGTAGGCTTTTCCGTCTGGAGTAAATCCTATAGCCTCACCTTGTTTTTCCACCTTATAATGCAGTTCGTCCGGCTTTCTGACCATGGTTTCCCAAATGTGTTCTTTGGGTTCACGTTTCCAGTAATATACCTTTTCATAGCTCTTCAGCAATATCTGTTTTCCATCTTTTGATATATCACCGGCAGTGATCCATTTAAAAGGCTTAAAGCCCGCGAAAAACAATTTGGCACGCTTGGTAAGGGTAACGGTATCTTTAGCCGTATATAATAAAGGCGTAGTATAAACGGATACGGTATCTTTTCTTTTGCTTACAATACATAGTAATTTTTCAACCGGGTCAAGCATCAGGGTTTCGGCATCTTTGGGGCCATCCGGGTATTTCAAATAAAGGGGCTCAGCTTCGGCATGGGTAAGGCTGTCCGTAGCCCATGATTTTTTTTCGCGAATCCGGTAAATGGTAATGTATGGCCATCTGGCGGCATTGTCACCAATGTCGCCTATATAAACGTAGCTTTTGTCTTTAGCCGGGCCCGGCCCCACGGCAATATCTTCGCAGTCACGTACACCTAATGGGATGTTATTGGCGCCATTAAAGTAAATGGTAGTTTTTAATTTGCCATCGGGGGTTATCGCAAAAAAGCGACTGGTATCACCACTATCGTTATGTACGTAATAAATGTTTGGGTTGATGGATGAGGCGGCTATACCCGATATTTCATCCATTTGTTTACTGCTGAGTGTGCCAGATTGAGCAACTTTGTCAAACAGCCTGTGCTTGGCAAATGCCCCTACAAAAATAAGGATGACTAAAGGCGCTATTAATTTTAATTTTTTTGATCTGGTCATCTTATTTGTTGCAAATAATAACGCAAATTAACCAAAATATTATGAAGATAGCATTAATTAAATCGCCTTAACCTGTTAGCAATGCTTTGGAACGTAGTAAATTAGAGGGGGTAAACCAGTATGTAAGAGCTGTTTTTTATCGTGTTTAATCGTTTTTTAGAAACTGATTTTTAATCCAGTTGCTGGGGTTTCCGTTCAAATTTTTGGAACGGCATTTTCACTGCGCCCGCAAAACTTCCGTTTAATTTCTCGTCCATATGGGTGTCAATACCAAACACAGTTTCCTCTTTGCTTAATTTGCCAAAAGTGCCAAATAGCCTGTCCCAGATGCTTAATACGTCGCCGTAATTACAATCGGTATAAGGTAACTGGTAGTGGTGGTGCACATGGTGCAGGTTGGGGGTAATAAACACCAGACCTACAATACGATTAACCTTTTCGGGCAGTCTGAACTGCGTATGCGCGATGATATTGGAGAACGATTGAAACGTTTGACGTAAAATTAAAACACCGATAGCAGGGCCGCAAATAAATACCCAAAGCATCAGGAAACAAGTACGTATGCCGGTTTCAAAAGGGTGTTCGCGGGTGGTGGTGGATACATCAACACTCAGGTCGCTGTGATGTACGAGGTGAAATCTCCATAAAGCCTCCACCTTATGCATGGTAACATGGTAAATGTACTCGCACAGATCAAGTAGTACAAACAAGCTGGTGTAATATACCCAGGGATTATTATGGTATGGAATAAAATTAATCAACCCCCAATGATGAGCGATGGTCCATTTGGATATCAGGATAACAAAGGTGGTTAATAACAGTTGTATAGGTAACGCTGTAAAAATAAATAAGGCATTTACAGTAGAGTGTTTCCACTTGGTCAGGGCGCCTTCTGATGAAACTATAACTTCGGCAAACCATAAACTGGTAATAATGCCTGCGTATAAAATTACCTGGGTTAAATCTTCGTGATGTGAGAAAAAGGAACGCAATTCAGCCATTTATTAAATTAAATTAATAGGGAGTTAAAGGTAAATTAATTTAGCATATTTTAAATAGTTGATCTTTTTATCTTCATGATTTGTTCATTTTTTATTAATGTTTATGGCATCGATAAAAAAATATCTGTGTATGAAAAAGGGCCTTTCGGGGCCCTTTTTCATTATGTAGTGCCCTTATACCTGGCTTGGTTCAAGCTTAGGTTTTGTACTTTCGGCCCGGGTTATATCTATATCCGGTTTTGATACATCAGTTAACGCAACTTTGCCACGCTCTTTACGCAGGATGCGGTTAAACAGGGATATTTCACGATCAAAAAGGAAACGGAAAAATAATTTTGTCCACGAAGTATGATAATGTAAGGTATCATAATACTCAGGAGCTGTTTTTTTGATCTCTGGTAATTTATTCCAGGGGATTGACGGAAAGTCATGGTGCTCATTATGGAAACCCACGTTGAAAGCTACCATATTAAAGTTACCATAATAGCTATAGGTTTCCTGCTCCTCGGTGTGGGTAAGGTAATGTTCCTGTATCCAACGAGCACCCAGTGGGTGTAAGCCAACAGAAAAGGAAAAGCTTAACAATAAAAAGGCAACTGCAGGCCAGCCCATAAAGTACCATATGGCGGTAGTAAATATCACCTGTAATACAAAGTTGGTCAGTATCCAGCCATCAAAAGGGTGTATTTCTCTTAGCCTTGATAAACGGAAAAGTTGAAAAACCGGGAAGAACAACAGCCACATAGCTTTGCCAAAGAAAGAATTGCTGATCAGTTTTGCCTCCCATTTATTAGGTAAATCGGCATCCAGTTCATGTACCCCCTGGAATGAATGGTGTTTGATGTGATATTTTTCGAAGGATATAGCGCTTGGTAATATCTGCGGTAAATTGGCAAACATAGAAGCCCAGCGGTTGGCATTACGGTTTTTAAATAACAGTTGGTGGGTGCATTCATGTATCATCACAAACAATGCATGATCGGCAAAGGCGCCTAATAAATAAGCCGCGCCGAAAATAATCCACCAGGATTGGTCACGAACAAACCAGGCTAAAACCACCTGGAACGCCACCAGGCCAATGATAGCCCATATGGTTTTTGGGTTTTTGCCAATCAGCTTACGTAATTCTGGAAATTGCTTTAAGATCTTTTTTGTGCGGATACGATGAGGTTCAGACTCCTGGGAATAAACAAAATCAGTTTTCTTAATCATATAAAGTGTAAACGTTAAATATAACAATAACGTGTTGAAACTATCATTTTTTTGTAAAAAATTATCGCGAAGGGTTAAAAATTCATCAACAATTCACGAATATTTTATATAGAATTTACTTTGCCGACACCTGAACACTGTTGCTTTAAGCGTAATATGCTCTAAACGGGTAGTAAACCGGCTCCCGTTAAAAATTTACTTGGTAGACTCAGGCTTTAAACTTTGCATTAACACTTATAGGGATTTTTATAGTGCTTTTGCTGTAATCAGATCCATGATAAGGGCTATAACAAGCGTTCCCGAAAGTGCTGAAAATTTTTATCATATTAAATTAATTGTCGTTATTTTTTTATTTACAACACTTATTGCTGTTTTTACCCTTACTCTGCTGGTGTAATATTTTGTAATTGTTAACGATTTTTAACCAGTATATAAGCTAAGCTATAGCATCAATTTGTAGACATTTTGTATTTAAGCAGATTTACTACAGTTTTAGTCTGGAGGTTTGTACCCGGTGCTTGGGCTTCTGTATAATATTGCGTATTTTTGTATATACAGCAGCCCGGTTTTCTGATAACAAAGGAATCCGGGCTGTTTGGTTAAAGGAAAAAAGAAGCACAAAACAGACTGTTTTGTATGTAGTTATTTGACTGACAGTTATTTAATACTTTTTAAACCTTTTAAAACGCGCCTGAAATTTGTTAAAAAGTGTTAAAATGGCGTTAAAGTTTAGTTAAAATGGATAATTGCCTGGTCTTTTTACCAGCTTTTTGAATAAAAAAGTGTTAAAATAATAGGTTTAAAAAGTTTTACAGGGGTAGGGTCAGGCCTGGTATGTTAAAAGAAATCATCAAATTCATAACAATAAATTGATAACTCAAAACTTAAAACTATGTGGTGGATATATGCTTTATTTTCGGCCTTGTTTGCGGCACTTACGGCCATATTTGCCAAAATAGGTATTAAAGGGGTTGATACCGACCTGGCAACCGCCATACGTACCGTAGTGATACTGATACTGGCCTGGGGTATTGTGCTATTTAAAGGGAGTAACCAGGGCATCAGTAGTTTAACTAAAGTTAACTGGACATTCCTGGTGCTTTCGGGTTGTGCAACCGGACTTTCATGGATCTGTTATTTTAAGGCGCTGCAATTAGGCAAGGTATCGCAGGTGGCGCCGGTTGATAAACTGAGTGTGGCTATTGCCATTGTGCTATCGGTGATTTTTTTAGGTGAACCGCTTACCTGGAAAACTGCATCAGGTGCTTTGCTCATCATCGGAGGTACTTTAGTGCTTATTTTTTAGGGGTTTATACCAGGTATTTTACTTTGGCTTAATCATATTGTAACAAATACACAACAATTCATAAAATTCAGTTTTAATCCAATCTTTCTTGGCAAATTCGCGGCTTGAATAACCCTTTTAGCACAGTAATGAAGCCCGTTTATATACTATTTTTATTTGTTGTATTTTTTGTGAACGCTCAGGCCCAGGTTAACCCTGCTGCCAAGGGTAAGATAAGCGGTAAAGTTACCGATGCCACTAACAAACAGCCGGTTGACTATGCCACGGTATCTGTTTATAAACAAGGCAGTACATCGCCTTTTAATGGTATTAGTACCGATACTAAAGGGAATTTCACGGTAGATCATATCCCCGCAGGTGAGTATAAAGTTACTGCAGATTTTTTAGGGTATCAGCGTGCCACTATTGAGCATGTGATTGTAAAAGATGGCAATGTATCTATCGGTGAAATAAAATTAAGTCCCGTACCGCACCAGCTTCAGGGTGTAACCATCACTGCTAAAACCCCTACGGTAGAAAATAAGATCGATAAGATGGTTTATAACCCGCAAAACGATTTAAGTGCGCAGGGTGGTGTAGCTATTGATATATTAAAAAAGGTGCCGCAAATAACGGTTGATATTGATGGTAACGTGGAGTTGCAGGGTAATGCCAATATCCGTTTTTTGATCAACGGAAAACCTTCCAGTATTTTTGGGGCTAGTTTAGCCGACGCGCTGGCCAGCATTCCAGCCAGCCAGATTAAAAGTATTGAGGTGATTACCAGTCCGGGCGCTAAATATGATGCTGCCGGTACCGGAGGTATAGTAAACATTATTTTAAAGGACAGCAGAGTAGAAGGGGTAAACGGTAGTGTTAACCTATCGGCTGGTACGCGTCGCGAAAACGGGTCGTTTAACCTGAATGTGCGGAAGGGAAACTTTGGTGTGAATGCTTTTTTCAGCGGTAATGCGCAGATCAACAGTAACTCGCCCAATACCCGTAACCGTGATTCAAAAGATTCGCTGAACAACAATACCAACTTGTTTCAGCAGGGTAGTAACAACTTCAGGCGGAACGGCTATCAATCGGGTCTGAATTTTACCTGGAATATTACTAAACATGATGATCTGACCGCTTCTATTGGCTTTAATCACTTTGGTAATCATGCCGATGGCTTAACGAATGAGGATTCGCGTAAAACAAGTGCGAGTGGTGCTTTACTTTCTGATACGAGCGACATCCGTAACTCCAACAGTAAGTTCAATGGTACATCTACCGATGTTAGCGTTGGATATAAAAAAACTTTCGATAAAGAAGGGCAGGAGCTTAATGTATTGTATACTTCCAGTTTTGGCAATAATAGTTTCAGCTCTTTTCAGCAGCAGGACTATTTAAACAATGTTAAACCTTCCACAGGTATATCAAATACCAACCCGGGTAAAGATCATGAAACCACAGTTGCTATTGATTATACACATCCGGTAAGTAAAACGTTTACAGTAGAGACAGGCGGTAAACTTGATTTTAATAACATCAACAACAGCGTAGCTACTTCGGTATTATCGCCGGATGGTGTGTTTGAGCCGAGCCCTGGTCAAACTTATAGCTTTAAGTATGATCGTAAAATATACGCGTACTATTTATCAGCTTCGGCATCATTATTTAATAATTTCCTGGATGTAAAAGGTGGTTTACGGGATGAATACACGGTTACAACAGCAGATTTTCAGGGCGTTAATATCCCGAACTATAATATTCTGGCGCCATCTTTAGTGTTTTCGCATAAGCTGGATGCTACACAATCCATCAAGCTAAGCTATACCCGCAGGATACAGCGCCCGGATTATGGCGATCTGAACCCGTTTTTAAATATCAGCGATGTGCATAACATCAGTACCGGTAACCCGAACCTGAAACCTGAAAAAGGCGATAATTTTGAGCTTGGCTACAACAAAACTTATGATAAAGGGGCTAATATTAATATTGCCGCTTTTTATCGCCGCAATACAGATGATATACAATCGTTTACAACCTTTTACCCTACACTGGATGTAAATGGTACTACCTATACCAACGTATCCTATAGCCAGCGATACAATTTAGGGTCAGAGATCCGTACAGGCATCAACATTTACGCTTCGGTGCCGGTTACCAGTAAACTGAGTTTGCGCACCAATATGATTTTTAGCGACAGAACCAGCAATAACCCGGGTCTTGCAAGTGTGAGTGCTTTTGCCTATCGCTTAAACCTGAACGCACAATACAACTTTGGGCATGATTTGAGTGCTGAGTTTTTTGGTAACTACAACTCGTCGCAGAAAGGCATACAAGGTACCAACCCTAAATTTGTGTTCTATAACCTGGCCATGCGTAAAATGTTCATGAATAAAAAGGCCAGCATCGGACTTACGGCGTCAAATCCGTTTGCCAAGTATGTTAGTCAGAGTTCATCAACTTTTGGAAATGGCTTTTATCAAACCAACTTGCGCCTGGTTCCGGTACAATCATTCGGTATCAGTTTGAGCTACAAATTTGGCAAGCTTGATTTTAAGAAAGATAACAAGGACAAAGAAGACGATAATAACAGCAATAACGACGGTCCAGCCGAAAAAGGTAAATAAGCAATTGGCTTATTTACCTTTCTTTATTATAAAGAAATTATAAGTTAAGGTTTGATACGGAGGAAAAATGGTTAACCGTTTTTGATCAGGATGCTTTCAATAATAAGGGTTGCATCTTCACAACTGTCGGTTGCGGTTTCCATCGCCATAAATACATCGGTATATTTAATGAGTTGGATGGCATCTGTTTCATTAGCCAGCAAATCGGCAAAAGCTTTATTATAAACCGCATCGGCCTGGAATTCCAGTTTTTTGATACTGCTGCAAAGTTCAAATATCCGTGCAGAGTTACCCAGGTTGTTCATGGCGTTAATCGCTTTTTCGAGCTCGGTACTGGTTTGCAGTATCAGGTTGGCCAGGCTTAACATAGGAGGTGTTATTTTGGGTACATCGTACAAATGTATCCTGCGCGACGCCATGGCAATACTATCAGCTACATCGTCAATAGCAGCCGCCAGATCGCACATATCCTTACGCTGAAATGGCGATATGAGCTGTTTGCCTGATTCTGTGAATACCAGGTGGGTAAGTTCGTAGCTTTTTATCTTTAATTTATCAATATGCGTAAAGCTGTATTTTTGCTCAAAAACATCTTTTGAGTTTACAGCCATATCAAGCAACTTGGCCATTTCGGCTACATTGGCTGCTGCCCTATTAAACAAGTCGTAAAAAATCTTATTGGAATTTGGAAGTATCGACATACACTGAACTTTATGATCCTCTTTTTTAATATCATTAAACTAAAATGCTGTATTTTAGTTGATTAACTTGCTTAAGTCCTCAATAATATTTTGCCTAAATGTAGATATTAATTTACGTTTAAACGTCACCTTATTGTTAATGTAATGTTAATTTAATATTATTAATGGCGTATATTTATAGCATGTCTAAACACCATTTACCTACTTATGCCATTGTTGAGCTGTTAATAAGGTTATCGCAATACAATTATTTGATAGGCGATTACAAGAATCACAGCGCGTTTGATACGGGGGTGATGGTTAAAACTTCGGGAGGGAGCATCAGTTTTCCAACCCATATTGTGCTCCGGCAATTTGAAGACCCAACCACGATTAGCGATGACGAATTGTTGCAAATGGCTTTACGTTTCAGGAAAGCCTGATCTCCATTCGTTATTCAGGTACTTATAAATACTTTGTAATATTTGGGGTGTGGATAAAACAATATACCTGTACTCTGTATTATTATTACATAAGTTCATTATTTATGAAACCCGCTGATAAACATTATAAATTTATAAACAGTAAAACTGGTTATGTAATTTATTATCATTCCATAAGCAGCGACCATACCGCCGAACAGATCAGGACCGAATTGCAGGAAATTAAAACCAGGGTGGCCATTAAAAATGGGATATACCTAGAAACTGTTTACTGGGAAGAGTTCAAAGACGATATTAATGTTTAAGCCTACGCTTAATCATGGAAAAGATAATATAAAAAACCCCTGCCTTGCGGCAAGGGTAAAAAACCACAACAATTGTTTAATCTTAAGGCTATGAAACCCTAAGATCAATTCCTAACTGCAATGTGGCAATCTGTTTATATAACGTTGTGATAGCCTAATTAGTTTTAGTCATTTACATATTTTTATGGGGTAATGTGTTAAACTAACTTATTTATATAGTAAATGAAAAGCAAACAAATTTCATCTTATATTTACCAATAAAACTATAAAACACACTATGAGAAGATTATTACAATTTAAAGCAGGATTGCTTTTTGCATTTGTGCTTTTAACTTCGGTTGCCTTTGCACAGGATAAAAAACCAATGGCAAGCCCACGCGATAGCGTTAGCGGTAAAGCAGCGGGTTCAACCTTAACTATCAATTATGGCAGCCCATCGGTTAAAGGCCGTAAAATATGGGGCGATCTTGAGCCATGGGGTAAAGTATGGCGGGCCGGTGCTAACGAGGCTACCACTTTTACAACAACTAAAGCAATCAAAGTTGAAGGTAAAGAGCTGGCAGCCGGTACTTATGGATTTTTCCTGATACCGAATGAGAACGGTACCTGGGCTGTTATATTTAATAAAGTGGCTAAACAATGGGGCGCTTTTAAATATGACGAAAAACAGGATGCCTTACGTGTTAACGTAAAAGTCAAAAAAGCTGCTGCACATGAGCGTTTGGTTTATACCATATCAGCTAAAGGCTTTAGTCTGCTTTGGGACACTACCGAAGTCCCTGTTTCTGTAAAATAAAAATATTTTAGGTGATTTGAACCTATAGAAGCCCCTTCGAGGGGCTTTTTTTATGGCATACTAGCTCCCAATAGCCGTTTAATAGTAATTTAGCAAATTACTATTAGCTTATACATACACCCCTGATGCGTTATAATCTTAGCGAGAGACCTTTATTAAAAAGAATAGTAGTCATATTATCATTGACCCTGGCCATATTTATATTGATGCAATTTGCCGATCATCCCGCCTGGGTTGAGCGATATTATTCAAAAGGGTTTTATATGTTTATTTGCTATGTACTGCACCCGGTTTTTAACCTGTTTCCTTTTAGTGTAGGCGATGTGGTATATATAGCTGTAATAGTATACCTCATTTATAAAACTATCGGTTTCTTTAAATTGCTTCTTAAAAAGAAGTTTAAAGAAACGGGTTCAATGTTGCTGGGTTTGGTGATAGGGGTACAGGTTGGCATATTAGCGTTTTATCTTTTTTGGGGGATGAACTACTTTCGGCCATCAGCAGCAGAACGGCTTAATTTACGCGATACCTCATTTACAACAGCCGATCTGCATAAAGTAACTCAACTGCTTATAGATAGCGCCAATGTCACACGGGCGAGGGTCACTGCAGCCGATATGGCCCAAAGTAACAGTAATATTTACCAAACTGCCGAACAGGCAATACGATCCTTGTCGATCAGCTCGGCCAGCTTTGAGGCCTGGCATCCCGGGGTTAAACCCTCCATACTCACGTTTTTGCTCAACTTTATGGGCACATCGGGTTATTATAATCCTTTTACTTCCGAAGCGCAGATCAATTACCAGATGCCTGTTTTTAACCGGCCCTTTGTTGCCTGTCACGAAATGTCGCATCAGATGGGTTACGGTGCCGAAGATGAGGCCGATTTTGCCGGCTTTGTAGTTGCCGTGCATTCCAGGGATCGGCTGTTACGCTATTCGGCTTATCACCTGGCTGTCAGCGAATTTATGTACACGCTGGGCAGGCGTGATACAGTGGCCTATAAAGCATTAAAAGCTACTATTTCAAAGGAAGTACGCCACGATTACGCTACCGAACACAATTACTGGTTATCCTATGAGAATAAGCTCAACGCCATCAGTAGTATTTTTTATGATAGTTTCCTAAAAGCGAATAATCAACCTAAAGGACTTGAGACTTATAATCGGATGGTATTGCTGGTAATGGCTCAGGAACGCAAAAATTGGGTTAGTTCATCGGTTCATTAGTTTAGTTGTTCATTGGTGTCTGATTTATACTTATTCATTAGCTATTACAGTTAATTTACCTATTAAAGGTAACTGGCTCACCCGTGTTTATCAATTAACTAATGAACCAAAATAAAAAATGCGTCCCGGTATCTCACCCCCGGAACGCACTGCAATATCATCAAATGATATTGTATCAACTAAATCTCAGATATCATGCTTAATGAGTACCTAAGCCCTTATAAATTTACTGTTGTAAAAAGTGCACAGTAAACAAAACTTTATTACTTTGTAAGTATGCTGTTTGTAGCAATAAGATTGATCAGTTTAGTATTCAATTATGAATAATTGAATGGAAACGCCTTTGTATTGTAAACATTGTACGCTTGAACGGCAAATCTACTGTAATTATTATGAAATCATTTTAAACTTTATAATCAAAAAGTCAAATTGACCAGTAAAAATATCGTTACCATGAAGTCTTATATAACTGTAATTTTAATATTTTTCCCTGGAGTAATTTTTGCTCAAATATTTAACCAAAACGAAATAAAGCGAGCAAAAGAGCAGGCAAAAGCAGTTACCATTATACGTGATAATTGGGGAGTTCCGCACATTTATGGAAAAACAGATGCCGCGGTAGTTTTTGGCTTGATGTATACCCAATGTGAAGACAATTTTAAAGGCATCGAGCGTAATTACCTTTACCAATTAGGCAGGCAAACTGAAGCAGATGGGAATAGCAAGCTATATACAGATGTACAATTACAGCTAATAGCCGACAGTACCGAAGCCATCAAAGATTATAAAGCCAGTGCGCCCTGGTTTAAAAAGCTCATGGATGCTTTTGCCGATGGCATCAATTATTACCTGTACAGGCACCCGGAAGTAAAACCACAGGTATTTAAGCACTTTGAACCCTGGTATGCTTTAATGTTTACCGATGGCAGTGTTGCCGCTACCGAAACCGGGGGGATTTATCCTAACGAAACTGGATTGTTTTATAATGGCGCGGGTGAAAAACTGGGAGCTTTGATCAACAAATCAAGTGCGATTTATGATATGGTGAATGAGCGCGAAACCGGATCAAATGGTTTTGCAATAGCGCCATCCAAATCGGCATCGGGGCATGCTTTGTTATATATTAACCCGCATGTGCCTTTTTATTTCCGTAGTGAAGTAGAACTGGTGAGCGATGAGGGCTTACATGCCTATGGGGCGGTTACCTGGGGACAGTTTTTTATTTATCAAGGCTTTAACCAGCATTGCGGCTGGATGCATACCAGTAGTTACGCCGATGTTGGCGACCTATATGCCGAAAAGATGAGCAAGAAAAATGGTCAGTGGTATTATGAATATAATGGCTCATTGAAGCCGGTTATTACCCGTAACCTGGTACTGAATATTAAAAACGGCGATAAGCTGGAACAAAAAATAATCACTGGTTATTATACCCATCACGGGCCTGTATTGGCGAGTCGCAATGGCAAATGGCTAGCTTTGAAAGCCAATAATCGCTCTTATAATGCTTTGCTGGAATCATGGTTGATCACTAAGGCCAATAACTTGGTTGAATATAAAAAGGCAATGGACCTGGTATCCAACGCCTCAAACAATACCGTTTATGCTGATGATAAGGGTAATATCGTTTTCTGGTACGGCAATTATATTCCCAGGCGGGATCCAAAGTTTGACTGGAGCTTACCCGTTGATGGCAGTACTTCGGCAACCGAATGGCAAGGTATACACGCCCTAAAAGACATTATAACCGATATAAACCCGGCTACCGGCTGGATACAGAATTGTAATTCTACACCTTATACGGCTTCCGGAACCAGTAGTCCGGATAAAAATAACTACCCTGTTTACATGGCTCCTGACGGAGAAAATTACCGGGCCATTACTGCTATCAGATTGCTCAAAGATGCTAATCATATCACGCTTGACAGTCTGATAGCAACAGGCTATAACCATTACCTGGCTGCTTTTGACGATCTGCTGCCACCCTTATTTACAGCTTATAACAATGCCCCGGATTCCGTTAAACAATCCCTAAGGGAACCCGTGGAGTTATTGCAGCAATGGGATAAATACAGCGCCGCAAATTCGGTAGCCAGCACCCTGGCTATTGAGTGGGGTACGGCAATGATGAAGAATTTACCACCACCCCAAACCGATCAGCAGAGCACTTTTATTACCCAACGTGTGAAAAAACTTGCTCAGATGGATGGCGGGCATCAGCTTGAACTTTTAACAGCCGTTTTAAAAAACCTGCAAAGCCGCTTTGGTACGTGGAAAATGCCCTGGGGGGATATAAACCGCTACCAGCGCCCTGCTGATGGCATTACCTTTGATGATAAACTATCGAGTATTCCGGTTGGGGCAACCGGATCGGGCTTTGGGCAGTTGCCATCGTTCCAGAGCCGTACCATGAATACACAAAAACGCTATGGTTATTCGGGTAATAGTTTTGTAGCAGCTGTTGAGTTTGGTCCGCGTATAAAGGCCAAAAGTATTATTACTGGTGGACAGTCTTTTGATGCCGGATCAAAAAACTTTACCGACCAGGCGCAAGGTTTTATTGATGGTAAGTTTAAGGATGTGTTATTTTATAAAAGTGATGTGTTGAAACACGCTCAGAAAACATACCATCCGGGCGATTAAGTCACGCACTGAAAAGTATATTTGGATATCAAAAAAATGAAAAAATATCTCCTGATCGCCTTGCTGGCCTGTTGCAGTGTTCATGTATTTGGTCAAAGCATTACGCTGAATGATTTGATCAACATCTCCAACCTGCCTAATGACGATGCCCATAATTATTTAGTGAATGGCAAAGGATTTAAAAACGAATACCTGCAGGATGTTAATGGTCACACGGTTGAGCACCTGCACAAAATTGCAAATAATAAAACCCAGGAAACCGTGATCATAGGCGAGGGCTATAAGCTCAGTAATGGAAGCATGTTGCGTACCGTTACCTATAAATCGCAAACGCCGCAACACTTATTCAATTTGATAACACAGGCCAAAAGTGCCGGGTTAAAAATGAACATCCAGGGAGCTGATGCCGCCAATAATATTTATCTTTTTGACAATAGCTTTTATCACATAGCTATATATGTTAACCGTAACAACACATTCGGGTCATTAGAGCTGAAACAGAAGGAGTTTATCGGTTTCGATTAAGTTTTCCCCGGTCAAAATTCAGTACAGCTTTATTATATTGCATAACCAATTGATAAAGCCTATGAAAACCATCACTCGTAAAAAATTTATCACCACAGCCGCGTTGGCAGCAGCCGGTATGCCTTTGGGGTTAAGTGCCTTGGGGAAAGTATCTTCAGAACCTCTAACCATTACGAATCAAAACAGCACACGCACCCCCGCTGCCGAAAAAATTAAGGTCAGTATCTTCTCCAAGCATTTACATTGGCTTAATTATACCGATATGGCTGCTTTGGCTGCCGAAATGGGTTTCGACGGTGTTGATCTTACCGTGCGCCCTGATGGTCATGTATTGCCGGAAAATGTTACTACCGATCTGCCAAAAGCAGTTGCCGCGGTTGAAAAAGCCGGGTTGAAAGTGTACTCCATTGTTACCAATATTAAACAGCCCGATGAAAAATATGCTGCGGATATTTTAAAAGCAGCTTCGGCGTTGGGTATTAAATATTACCGTACAGCCTGGTTTAATTATAACAAAGCCATAAACATACCGGCAAACTTACAAGCTATCAGTAAGCAGCTTGCCGGACTGGCCGCTTTAAATAAAAAATATCATATGCATGGTGCTTATCAGAATCATTCAGGTGACCTGTTTGGTGCCTCTGTCTGGGATCTTTGGCTGGCGCTTAAAGACCTTGATCCGGAACTGATCGGTTGCCAATACGATATCAGGCATGCCACTACAGAAGGAGCCGATACCTGGGCTACGTCGATACAACCCCTTGCGCCTTTTATTAAAACCACCAATATCAAGGATTTTTACTGGGATAAAAAAGATGGTAAATGGCAGGTAAAAAGCGTTCCGCTGGGCGAGGGGATGGTTGATTTTAAGAAATACTTTGAAGTGATTAAACAACAAGGTATTGGCGGCCCCATGAGTTTGCATTGCGAATATGAACTGGGCGGTGCGCAGGATGGTGCCAAACAATTAACTATCAGCAAACAACAGTTTACCAATGCGGTACAAAAAGACTTATCCACATTGCGGGGATGGTTAAAAGATCACGCATTATGATCAATTGGCCAATAATCGATGACTTGCCCTTGCTTTCAGCTACTTGCATATCCTCCTGTCGAAAAAACAATTTGCATATATAGCACGTTTCTTATTATATTTAGTAAAATAAGGTATGCCCCTTTAACTCATAAAGCCGCTGCCTTTATACCAATTAACCTTTAAAAAAAAGGAGGCTGTCATGAACCTGGTTCATAAAATTGAAAATTGGGGAGATACCCATCACCCTAAGGCCCTTGATCTGATACGTATTGCGCTCGGCGTATTTTTATTACTGAAAGGTATAGCCTTTATGGAAAATACCGCATACCTCAAAAGTTTGATTGATAGTCAGAATGTAGTCGATCTGACGCCTGGTGTGTTGATGGCGCTGGTTTATTATGTAACGTTTGCTCACATGGTTGGTGGCGTACTGATAGCGGTAGGTATACTCACCCGTTTGGGGTGCATTATACAAATACCTATAGTTTTGGGTGCAGTATTTTTAACCAGCATATTCCAGGAGCCTATCAATGCCCTGGCATGGCCATCCATTGTAGCGTTGGTATTACTGGTGCTTTTCATGATCCTGGGATCGGGACCTATCTCCTTAGATAAGTATTTGAGCGAAAAGTAGTGAGTGGTGAGTGGTTTGAAAAAATGATAAGCAATTTAGATAATTCTGAAAATTCTGATTCGGACAGTAAAAATCCTGCGAATCCATTAATCCTGAAAATCAAGGTTCAGACAATTCTGATTCAGACAAAAAACTAATACCCTGTGGCCAATTCATCCACATAGCACCAAAGCCAGCGTTCGCCGGGTTCGGCAGATATCACAACCGGATGCCCGGTTTGCTCAAAATGTTTGGTCATGTGTGTATTTGGCGAGCTGTCACAGCAAAGCGTTACCCCGCAGGTTTGGCAGGTACGCAGATGCATCCACGAGGAATGTGTTTTTACACACTCCTCGCAAATGTAATCCTGTGGTTGTTTGATATCTTTAACGGCAGCTAAATGCTGACATGTTTCCTCTTCCATCATTTTATTTTATTAAACTTCTGCCAGGTATTTATGTACAAAGCTAATGGCCATAGATCCTTCGCCTACGGCTGATGCTACCCGGTTCATCGCTCCGGCACGTACATCGCCGGCGGCAAATATGCCCGAGCAGCTGGTTTCCAGTAAAAATGGATCGCGTTTCAATTTCCATATCTTACCAAAACCTTCATAGCTGCGTAGCTCGCGTCCGGTTTCAATAAAATCTTTATTGTTTTTGATAATGTCGAGCTTGATCCAGTCGGTATAAGGTTTTGCACCGATAAAAATATACAGGGCGTTGGCTACCTTTTTTTCTGTTTCCTGGGTTTTGCAGTTTAACAGGGTCAATTCTTCCAGGCAATTAGTACCCTCGGCTTCCACAATCTCTGTATTAGGTACCACCTGAATGTTAGGTGTATCTGCTATTTGATTAATGAGATATGCAGACATGGTAGCCACCAGATCATCACGACGGATAATGATATATACGTTTTTGGCAAATTTGGACAGGTGCATAGCTGCCTGGCCTGCAGAGTTACCGCCGCCAATTACGTATACTTCTTTACCTGTACATGCCGTAGCTTCTGTAGTGGCTGCACCGTAATAAATACCTGCGCCGGTATAGTTTTCAACTCCCTTAACCTCCAGCTTACGATAATCAACTCCCGTGGTAATGACTACGGTACGGCTGATAATTTCGGGGCCATCATCCAAAATAATGGTTTTGTAACCATCTTTTTGTTTGATATCACTTACCGACTGTGGCGATAAAAACTCGGCACCCAAACGCATAGCCTGGCTTATGGCGCGCCTGGTTAAATCAGCTCCGCTTAAACCTGCCGGGAAACCCAGGTAGTTTTCGATACGCGAGCTGGTACCTGCCTGGCCACCCGGTGCCTTGCGTTCAATTAATAATGTTTTTAAACCTTCCGATGCACCGTAAACGGCTGCTGCCAAACCTGCGGGGCCTGCACCTATGATCACTACATCATAAACATCGGTTAATTGCTGCGGACTTTTATCCAGCTTTTCGGCTATAGCCCTTATACTTGGTTTGGCTATATGACTGCCATCCTCAAAAATTACCAGCGGCAGATCGTCAGTAGTTAAATTATTCAGAGTGAGCAAACCCGCGGCATCAATATTTTTTTCGATATCAAACCAACGGTAGGGTATCAGGTTGCCGGCCAAAAAATCTTTGATCTGGTGCGATTGTGGTGAAAATTGAAATCCCACCAGTTTAATACCTACAAACTCGGGTACATAGTTATTTTGCCAATCGTCAAGCATGTCATTGATTACCGGATATAGCTTTTCTTCTGGCGGATCCCAGGGTTTCATCAGGTAATAATCAAGCTGCACATCGTTAATGGCTTTTATCGCGGCCTCGGTATCTGAGTAGGCGGTAAGTAAAACGCGTTTAGCATCGGGGTATATTTTTTTTGCCTTCTCTAAAAATTTCACTCCTTCCATCTCGGGCATGCGCTGGTCGCACAGGAACAAAGCAACCACGTCTGAGCTGTTTTTTAGTTCGGTAAGGCTTTCCAGGGCCTCAGTTGCTGATGTGGTGCTCAAAATTTTGTACTCTTTACCATACTGCGATCTTATATCGCGGCTTATGGACCGCAGTACCTGCGGGTCATCGTCAATGGAGAATATTATAGGGCGGCTCATAGGGGTGTTTTTCTAAAGGTAAAATTATTAATATTTTGAGATAAGTAGTTAGTATTTGGTATCAAGTAGTTAGTATCAAGTATCAAGATCCTCTGAAGGTTGAATTCAAAACGCAGATTGTCTTGATACTTGATACTAACTACTTGATACTTTAATTTGCTACTTGATACTAAATAGCTCATCCGTCAATCAGGAAACAAACGCTGAATACGGTTTTGCCCGGTATTGATTTAACTTTGATAGAGCCACGATGCTGTTTTACAATGCGTTGTACCACTTCGAGCCCCATGCCTGTGCCTTTGCCCATTTCTTTGGTTGTAAAAAAGGGGTCAAATATCAGGCTTTGTATCTCTTCGGGTATCCCGGGACCATCGTCAACTATAAACACCTCCACAAACTCGCGGTCGCGGCGTGTTTTAACAGTTAGCGTACCCTGGCCGTTAACAGACATAGCATCAATGGCATTATCAATCAGATTGGTCCATACCTGGTTAAGCTCACCTATCAGCGCCTTTACTTCGGGCAAGGTTTCGTCAAAGTCTTCAATAACATTGATATTGCCTTTTCTGATCTTGTAACCCAGCATGGTAAGCGTATTGCGTATACCAATGTGTATGTCGGCATATTGTTTATCCTGCCCGCGATCCATGTGGGTGAAAGTTTTAACAGAGCTTACCAGTTCAGCAATGCGCCTGGCAGATTCCTGTATATCACTGATCATTTTCTCGGAGATCAGCACATCGCTTATCCAGTTTAATATATCCGATAGATTTTCAGCTGCAACAAGCGCATTAAATTGCTCCAGCGTATCGGTGCTGAAATTAAAATCAACAAAGCTTTCAACAATATCGTAACCATTTTCTATCTCGTGCTCATCAAACCACTCCATTATTTCATCTTCACGATGGGTGCGTTGTTTAAGACTTAAACGGGTGGTGTTTTGTTGCGAAATTTGTTGAAACAGGAGATCGGTGATGCCGGTAACCTGTTGTGGTTCAAGTCGCATAGTAAAAATGGCTTTAACACTTTCGGGCTCCTGTTCCAGGTGTTTTTTTAGCGTAAGCGAATCGCGCACAATGGCCGATGCCGGGTTGTTAAGCTCATGCGCCAGTCCCGCAGATAATTTACCCAGGGCCATCATCTTTTCGTTTTGCTGTTGCATGGCTGTAAAATCGCGTACACGAGTGGTCATGATATTAACCAGCGATTGTGTAAGCTCATAATGATTCCTGATCATCTCTGGTACCAGGTCGGTTTCAAAGCTGCGTATATGCAGTTTACCAATAGCCTGCGCATACCCTTTGGATATTTTCCCTCTTGAAAAAGGCAGGTAGCCGGTAATATTACCAGGACCCACAACCGTAAATTCGCGCCTGAAGCCGCCTTGCATCATAAAAAAACGCATGCTGCCATCAACCATAATATGAGGGCCGCTCATGGGTTCACCGGGTTGCATCAGGAACTCACCATCCTCAAAAAAGTTATCTATACTATTGTCCAGCAGCCATTGCAGCTGGTCTTCGGGTACGTTATTAAAAGCTTCGAGCGATTTTAGCCAGGATACAGTTACCGTTTGCATGTATTAAAATTAGCTATTATTATTCAACAGTTTAATGAGCACAATATTGCGCAGCACTAAACCCAGCAAAATTGCATTTGCTAAAATACGTATGATTTTTAAATTGGGTGACTTATGTCCCAACGATTTACATTAATAGGATAAATCTAAATTTCGTGAAGCAATATCAGGACTGTTTTAAAATCTTAAGAAATTGATTTTTATTTATATATTATTGATAATAAGATTATTGTAATTTTATTTTTAAACAAATAACACTCATATTTGTTGCCTCTGAATAAGGTTTAAATTAAAAGATTTACAAACAACTTCCCGGTGGCGACCAGAGGCCGCCACCTTGTTGGAGAGATAAAGCATTAAAGGCCTTGCCATCCCTGAGAAAGCTGGTAAGAAAGATCAAACATGAGATTGATCTGGATTTAGTTGATGTTATTGATTTAATCAGTAAAGCGCGTTCCGGAGGTGAGATGCCGGAACGCTTTTTATATCATACGAAAAAGTACCGGTATAGGTTTTTAGATTTTACGTTATGTTAAAAATTATAATGTAACCCTGCCAGTATACTGCTTAAGTTTAAAGAATAGTCACCACTGGTTTTGGATCCTGAGCTAATGTTATTAGTTATTGAGGTTGATATAATGTAAGCTACGGAAATATCGATTTTTCTATTTAAAACTATTCCCACTTTTAGCGGATAATTTATCCAATAGCTATTAACATTTAAGTAGTGTTTTTCGGTTACCTGGGTGTAGCCGTTGTAAAGTTCATCACCTTTGTTTTTTGAAAAATTAAGAGCAAGGCCCGCATCCAGATAAAACTTAAAGTCATTGGTATTATAAGCATTAAATACCAACTGTGGATAAAAGACCGCGATATATTGAGTAAGGCGATACTGGCTTTTCGGTTTTTCAGGTTGGTTAAAATAAACATCGGCAACGGTGTTGTAAGAGTCGCGGGTAAATAGAATTTCGCCTCTTAGTACAAACTGACCAACATTTGGGTTAATATAAATATTGGCACCTCCGGATAGGGTAGGATTAACAGAGGTTAAGGTAGCCGGGTTATAAAATGGAAACGCACCGCTGGGTTTTAAACGGGTTATATTAATTCCGGCACCAGCAAAAAAACGAACAGAACTGTTGGTCCCGTAATCTTTGGTATCGTAAGCCATTTTGTTTATCATTTCAGAAATCTTTTTCAGATCGGGTGCATTATAACCCGTTTGCTCAATGAGCCTCTTGAGCTCATCAGAATTGGGATTGTACTTCTGGGCTAACCCATATAACTGGGAAACAAAAACATTTTCAAGATGGGTATCTATACCTCTGTCTGGTATATGATATATTCTGTAAATTAATTCAAAGGGGAGGTTATTACGATTATCCGCAATAAAATACCTGATTTTTATGTCGTCGACGTAAGCGTATAAGGTAATACTGGGGCCCTTTTGCAATACTTGTAAAAAAGCGGTGTCGAGCTTATAGCTAGTATCGCGACCGGTTGAAAGCCTTGAAATATTGGTTTCGTCGGTACTCACAGGGCCGGCGTATTGCTGGTAAGCCAGGTTGAGAGCTCCAAAACCCCGGATATCTTTTGCTTTGTAATTTTTTACCCCGGTAGCAGTTTTAAAGTCGACATTATGGGGGCTGTTTTCCCATTCCCGAAGATTAATTGCCCCGCGTACAGTATCGCCATTGTTGGTAACAATATAGCCTGGTTTATAATTACTTTGGGCAAAACAATAAAGAGGAAGGCATAAAAGTATACACGCGGTAATTTTGTAAAGATGTTTCATGGAGTGATTCAGGTTTAATTGTATGTAATTTATTAAATTATTTAATGCGCTGAAGTACTTAGACGTATATTCTTCAAAAATTAAGCTATTTGTACATTTTTTATATACATTTACCTTGTCAATTGTAAATTAGCTTGAATGAAACCGCTTTTACTGAAAGTTTCTTCGGGGCCCGCACATTCATTTAGTGTAAGGCGCGATGTGTTGCCCGATATCAATAACCGCTGGCATTGCCATCCGGAACTTGAATTAATTTACTTTAAAAAAGGTAGTGGTACCCAGTTTGTCGGCGACAGCATTAAACAATTTAAGGCTGGCGACATGACCTTGGTTGGCTCAAATCTGCCGCATTACTGGCGTTTTGATGATGTTTACTTTGATCAAAACGGGCACGAGAAAGTAGAAATAATTGTAGTGCATTTTTGCGAAAATTTTTGGGGTGACCATTTTTTGCAGCTACCCGAAAACAAGCTGATCAAAGTTTTACTGGAACGATCAAAAAGGGGCCTGCAGATAAGTGGAAGCACCAAAGAAAAACTCACCCGATTGCTGGAAGATATGCTGGACACTGATGGTGCCGAAAGAATCATTACGCTGCTAAAAACACTCAATACTATGGCCATCAGCAATCCGGTTAACTACCTTACCTCTATTGGTTTCAAGTATGATCATAACGAATCGGAGAACGACAGGCTCAACAATATATATGAATACTCGGTACGTAATTTCAGGAAAAAGATATACCTGGATGAGATTGCCGAAATAGCAGGAGTAAGCTCCAACTCTTTTTGCCGGTATTTTAAATCAAAAACCCGTAAAACCTATTCACAGTTTATCATCGAAATAAAAGTAGGTTATGCCTGTAAGCTGCTGATAGAAAACAAGATGAACATCAAACAATTATGCTACGATAGCGGCTTCAATAACTTTTCAACTTTCCATAAGCACTTTAAACAAGTAACCGGGAAAAGCCCGCTGATGTACCAAAAGGAGTTTACTAAAAATCCGTAAGGGGATAGGATCTCATCATCAAGTGGGTTTACATGTAAACCCACTTGATGATGAGATTTGTTGTTTAATTAATTGATTATCAGTAAATTAAATTCATGTAAACCGTAAAAAGTGTAAACCCATGTAAACCCACTTTAACAAAGGTAATTTATCCCGACCAGGTATAGCAGCGGCTTGATAAATAGGCAATTATCCTTATATTTAGCCTCCAACCTTTTCAAATTATGATTCGCAATATTCTATTGGTTACTTACCGCAATCTGGTAAAAAACAAAATATACACATTTATTAATGTAACCGGTTTGGCGCTGGGTATGGCAGCATTCATACTCATTACCGCCTTTGTGAATTTTGAAAAAAGCTTTGACCGTATACATCCCGATGCAGCCAATATTTACCGGGTAGAGAGCCAGTTTTATCGCGGCCAAGAACTTACCGACAGCTGGCCAACTAGTACCAATGGATACGCCCCGGCCATGAAAGCCAATTTTCCGGAAATAGCATCCTACTCCCGTATCAGCTGGGCCGGTTCTGAAAGGGTGGTCAAGTATAATAACACCAAATACCGGGAAGAGCACGTTTGCTTTGCCGATAGTAACTTCTTTAGTTTTTTTGCCTATCCACTGGTAAAAGGCGATGCATTAACAGCGCTTAAGGAAGTGAATACCATTGTGATATCACAATCGGCAGCAAAAAAGTATTTTGGCGATGCTGATGCGATGGGCAAATTCCTGGACGTAAGTACCCTTGGTGATAAATATCATTGTATGGTTACCGGTGTATTTAAGGATATACCGGCTAATTCAACCATGCAGTTTAATTTTTTGATGTCATGGAGTACCTCATCTAAGTTTGTTCAAAACTTTTGGTATCAGCATGAAAGCTACACATTTGTAAAATTGAATGCCGGTGCCAGCATCCAGTCGGTGGAAGCTAAATTCCCGGCACTAGCGGAACAATATAAAACTGGTCCGTCGTTAAAAGAGCTAAAGTGGACAATTAAACTTGTGCCGCTTACAGACATTCATTTAAACCCGGCCAAACCTTATGAAATAGAGGTAAAAGGCAATCGTTTCGCGGTTAATTTTTTAAATATCATAGCCTTCATTATCCTGATGATAGCCTGTATCAACTACATTAACCTGGCAACTACCAAATCGGTCGATCGTGCACGGGAGGTAGGTATCCGTAAAGTAAGTGGGGCACATGTATCGCAATTGATCCTGCAGTTTTTGATGGAATCGGTAATTATTAATGTAGTGGCCTTGTTACTAAGCATGGTACTGGTATTGGGTGCCCGTTACGGATTGTCGCGTTATTTATCCGATAGCAATACTTATGGTTTGTTATTTAATAGTGGCTTGCTGGTAAAAGTAAGTGCGGTGTTTTTGGGCAGTATTTTAATATCTGGCATTTATCCAGCTATGGTACTCGCCCGGTTAAAACCAATAGTAGTATTGAAAGGGCGGTTCGCGTTTTCGAAAAGCGGGATACTGCTGCGACGGGGAATGGTGGCATTTCAGTTTATGGCATCGGTACTGCTTATTGCGGGTACTTTTGCGGTTTACAGGCAAATTATTTACATGAGCAGCCAAAGCACAGGTGTAAATATCAACCAAACCATCGTTATTAAAACTCCGGTAAATACCAGTAATTATGCTCAAAAAATCAATAGTTTTAAAAATACGTTACTGGGTTTTTCGGGTGTAAAGGCGGTTACGCTTTCGGGTGCTGTACCGGGCAGGGAAGTGCGCGAGTTTTTAGCCAACAGGCGTTTCGGTGCTCCAAAATCAGAAGAACGTACTTACGAAATGCTTAAAGTTGACCATGATTTTATGCAGGCATATGGCATGCAATTGATTGCCGGCAGGGCATTTGATAAGAGTCGCCCGGCAGATTCTACCGGAGTGGTGCTCAATGAATCGGCAGTAAAACAGTTTGGTTTTAGCTCGCCGGAGGATGCTGTTGGGAAAAAAGTGTGGCTCGAAACAGTCGACAAGCACCCCGATGAGGTGATTGGTGTCATCAAAGATTATCATCAGCAATCGCTGCAACAAAAGTACACCCCGGTGATATTGTTTATGGACCCAGCCCTTCGATGGATACCTGCCGATTACTTTTCAGTTAAGGTCAGCCAAAGCAACATGACCCAGATGGTAAATAACATCAGAAGTACCTGGAATGATAACTTTCCCGAATCGTCATTTGATTTCTTTTTCCTGGACGATTTTTACAATCGCCAGTATAACCAGGAAACACAGTTTGGGCATGTGTTCACACTGTTTTCATCGCTGGCTATATTTATTGCCTGTATCGGCCTGTTTGGCTTAACCGCATACTCGGCCGCACGTCGTACCAAGGAGATAGGCGTACGTAAAGTTTTAGGCGCGTCGGTACAAAGTATCATATCCTTACTTACCTGGGATGTGGTGAAGCTGATACTGGTATCAAGTCTTTTTGCTTTGCCGGTGGCTTATATTTTCATCAACCAGTGGCTTAATCATTACGCGTTTAAAGTGGCGCTTACCTGGTGGCAGTTTGCTCTGCCAGTATTCGCGCTGGTGGTTATCGCCATAGGCACCACGTTTTATCTCACGTTCAGGGCGGCACTTACTAATCCAACATCGTCATTGAGGAATGAGTAGCCTTAAATAGAGAGGATAAAAAAGGTGTCATGCTGAGCTCCGTCGAAGCATGGTGGACAGGCCTCTGAGCTCACCTCTTCGACGGAGCTCTGGGTGACAGCCCCTGTTTTGTATATTTGAATACATTATAATACTATGTCCAACATCAAAATAAAACCCTTAAACAGCACGCCGGAAACCATTACAGCCCTAAGTACCATGCTCATTGACGTGGTAGCCAACGGCGGTTCGGTGGGTTTTATGCATCCTTTAAGTCCGGCCGAGGCTAATAGCTTTTGGACAAGTTCTTTGGCTGCTGCTGATCGCGGCGAGCGCATCATCCTTGGTGCTTTTGATGGCGATGAAATGGTAGCCACGGTAACCCTGCTGCTTAACCTGCCACCCAACCAGCCACATCGCGCCGAAATAGCCAAAATGATGACCCGCATCGACTACCGAGGCAAAGGTATAGCCAAAGCCCTGTTACAAGCCGCCGAACGTCTGGCCGTAGAAAACAAACGTAACCTCCTGGTACTTGATACCGCCCAGGATGAAGGCGCTTCGGGCCTGTACGAAAAACAAGGGTTTACTTTAACCGGTATCATTCCCGATTATGCCCTGAAACCACAAGGCGGTTTAACCGCTACTATGATTTACTGGAAGCGGATTGGTCCAGGTATAGTTTAAAGCGCTGTAGATTTTTGAAAGCCATGGCCTGTGTGATTCCCTCCTTCGGGAGGGTAGGTTTATACATGATGTATGTCGCATAAACCCAAAAAGAAGCGCTAAGGAGATTATTTCTTTTTCCCGTCAGCAGATAAGCTTCGGGCGAAAGCGGGCAGAACGATGCGAGCCTGTGCGGATGCGGGGCATAGCAAGTTTTGCAGAAGCATGGGGCTTTGTGTGAACGAAGTTGGGCAAATAATTGCAGCCCGTGGTTCTGCGCGCTTTGCAGGGCAGAGGCCAAGAGCGTAAAGAAGCATTTCTGCTGACTTGATTTTTGGTTACTTTTCATCAAGGAAAAGTAACTGGCCCTCCCGCGGCCAGGAGCGGGTATGCGCCATACAAACCGACTATTAGATCCTTCGTTCCTCAGGGTGACAAAATTTACCGTACCTCTCCCGTCGGGAGGGAACTAATCAGTCTCATTATTCCTGTCTTTGCTCCTTGCTCTCCAAATCCTTACTCCCCATAAACCCATGCCAAAAAAGCTTAACACTTTGACGATTTTGGAATAACTATTTAAAGCCAAACCTTATTTCTTTGTATTACCAATTTAACCAGCTTTATAAGATAGCTATGGCCCACAGATACTGTTTAACACTTGATTTGGTTGATGATGAAACCCTGATTGCCGGGTACGAAAAATATCACGAAGCTATCTGGCCCGAGATCCGTAAAAGCATCGTTGATTCGGGTATCACCAGCATGGAGATCTATCGTTTTGATGTGCGCTTGTTTATGATCATGGAAACCGATGACAGCTTTAGTTTTGAAAAGAAAGCCGCCGCGGATGCCGCCAATGTAAAAGTGCAGGAATGGGAAACCCTCATGTGGAAATACCAGCAACCGGTAAAAGGAGCGCTGAATGGTGAAAAATGGGTTTTGATGGATAAAATATTTGCCTTGTAACCAATTCAAACTAAATAAATTATGCTTAAGAGAACTCAATTGCTATTCGCGCTGGTGCTCCTGTCTTTCTCACCGGTGTTCGCGCAAAAAATGATCGGTACCGAAACCGATGCCCAGAAACAAAAACGTATGGAATGGTGGACAGACGACCGTTTTGGGATGTTTATTCACTGGGGTCTATACTCCGGCGCGGCCCGGCACGAATGGGTAAAGCATAATGAGAAGATTGATAACGCGGGTTACCAAAAATATTTCGACCAATTTAACCCCGATCTGTTCGATCCGCAAAAATGGGCCAGGCAGGCCAAAGCGGCCGGCATGAAATACGCGGTGCTGACCACTAAACACCACGAAGGTTTTTGCCTGTTCGACTCCAAATTTACCGATTACAAAGCACCCAATACCAAAGCCAAACGCGACCTGGTTCGTGAGTATGTGGACGCTTTCCGTGCGCAGGGTCTTAAAGTAGGTTTTTATTATTCCCTGCTTGATTGGCACCATCCGGATTATACTATTGATGAGATCCACCCACAATCGCCAAAAGATAAAAGCGATGCCTCCTACGCTGCTTTAAACAAGAACCGCGACATGGCCAAATACCGCCAGTATATGCGTAACCAGATCACCGAGCTGTTAACTAAATATGGTAAAATTGATATCCTTTGGCTCGATTTTTCGTTCCCGCGTAAAGATGGTCACGGAAAAGGTAAGGATGAATGGGGCTCTGTGGAGTTGTTAAAACTGATCCGTAAATTACAGCCGGGTATCATTGTAGATAACCGTTTGAACCTGGAAGAATATAAAGATGGCGCCGATTTTGAAACCCCAGAGCAGGTGAGCACTGCCGAACTGGCCAAATACCGTGGCAAAACCTGGGAAACCTGTCAAACTTTTTCTGGTTCATGGGGTTATTACCGCGACGAAAATACCTGGAAAACACACCGTCAGCTGCTCGATCTGTTGATCACTTCAACCAGTAATGGTGGTAACCTGATATTGAACGTTGGCCCAACCGCCCGTGGGGAATTTGACTACCGCGCAACCAATGCGCTGGACAGCCTGAGCCATTGGATGCATGCCAACAATCAGTCTATTTATAACTGTACCTTTGCACCCGATAGCTATAAGATACCAGAAGGTACTAAACTAACGTATAATAAAGTGAACGGCCGTTTATATGTGCATGTGTTTGATTACCCTAAAGATGGCAAATTAACCTTGCCAGGCTATAACGGCAAAATTAAATACGCGCAGTTTTTAAATGATCATTCAGAGCTTTTAAGTAAAGCTGCAGGTCAGGATGTAGAATTAACCCTGCCTGTTAAAAAACCAAATTACGAAATACCGGTAATTGAATTAACCTTAGTAAATTAAGGTAACAGAATTCGGATAAGCCCCCTAATCGTAAAGTTTAGTGTTTCGGATTTAGAGTTTAGAATTTAGGATATAATGTCAATACAAAAAGAAACATTTTTAAGGATACACCCGCATGATAATGTGCTGGTAGCCCTGCAAAACCTGGAGCAGGGAACACAGATCACTTTTGAGGGTAACACCTTTACTTTAGCCGATCGTATTGCCGCGAAACATAAATTCGCGATCAATGAACTAAAATCCGGTCAGGAAATTTATATGTATGGCGTACTGGTAGGTAAAACTACCAGTACTATACCACAAGGAGGTTTGCTGAGCACGCAAAATGTGCATCACGCTTCTGACGGTTTTCGCCTGGGCGAGCGCAAATTAAAATGGCACCAGCCCGATACCAGTAAGTTTGAAGCTAAAACATTTAATGGCTATCATCGGGCCGATGGCTCCGTAGGCACTGCCAATTATTGGATAGTGGTGCCGCTTGTATTTTGCGAAAATCGGAATATTAATGTATTGAAGGAAGCCCTGGTTGATAAACTGGGTTACAAAAAGGCCAAAAGCTATGAGGGAGATGTAGAGCAGCTGATGGAACTTTACCAGGCGGGTAAATCTGTTGAAGAAATATTGAATGCCGATATCCAGGCATCTGCAGAAAAAGCAGATTCCAAGCGCCTTTTCAAAAATATCGACGGTATTAAATTTCTGAACCATAGCATGGGCTGCGGCGGTACCAAAGATGATTCGGATGCACTTTGCGGACTGATTGCCGGGTATATCACCCACCCCAACGTAGCCGGGGCAACGGTTTTGAGCTTGGGCTGTCAGCACGCGCAGGTAAGTATTTTACAGGCCGAGATTGCGAAACGCGATCCGAATTTCAGCAAACCAATGGTAGTGTTGGAGCAGCAAAAGGTAGGCACCGAAAGCGAACTGCTAAAACAAGCCTTGAAACAAACCTTTGCCGGTTTGGTACAGGCCAACCAAAATCAGCGCCAGCCAGCGCCATTATCCAAACTTTGTATTGGTATGGAATGCGGTGGTTCTGATGGATTTTCGGGTATTTCGGCGAACCCGGCATTGGGCTATGTGTCCGATTTGCTGGTAACTATGGGCGGTTCGGTGATACTATCAGAGTTTCCGGAGCTTTGCGGCGTAGAGCAGGAACTGAGCGATCGTTGTGTGGATGAAGAAACTGCCAATCGCTTTATGCAACTGATGACCACCTATAACGCCCGTGCCGAGGCAGATGGCTCTGGTTTTTACGCCAACCCATCACCTGGGAATATTCGCGATGGTTTAATTACCGATGCTATTAAATCGGCAGGAGCAGCTAAAAAAGGCGGTACATCTCCGGTAACAGCGGTATTGGATTATCCCGAAAAGGTAACCAAACCGGGTTTAAACCTGTTATGTACTCCGGGCAGCGATGTGGAAAGTACTACAGCCGAAGTAGGCTCGGGCGCTAATATCGTGTTGTTTACTACGGGTTTGGGCACGCCTACGGGAAATCCGATCACTCCGGTAGTTAAATTATCAACCAATACGGCTATGTTTGAACGTATGCCGGATATTATCGATATTAACTGCGGAACAATCATCGAAGGGGATGAAACCATTCAGCAGGCCGGTGAACGTATATTAAACTACGTGATCCAATTAGCCAGTGGTGAGGTTGAACCCAAATCGGTAAAACTGGGCCAGGATGATTTTATACCCTGGAAAAGAGGGGTGTCGTTGTAAAAGCCTCACCCTCTGCTGAAGGAGAGGACTTTAGGATAAAAGATGATTATGCCATCCGAAGTCTCTGACTTCGGATCATTATGCTGGTAGTTTGCAACTACCGGATGCCTGACCAAATGTTTCTGTAGTCTGAAGACTACGGGCATATTGGTTCGAAGTCAGAGACTTCGAACAGCACAAGGAGCTGAAAATATAGATACTAACTATTTAAATAACCAATAAAACAAAAAAGTCTCACCCTTTAGGGGGAGATTGAGAGGGGGCTTATGTTTAAACTAACCAATAAATCGGTAGTGATCACAGGCGGAGGCAGCGGCATAGGTAAAGCCATGTCGGTATTGTTTGCACAGCAAGGTGCTACCGTTCATATCATCGAACTAAATGACAAGGCCGCGGCCGAAACCGTAAGCGAAATTGAAACTGCCGGCGGAAAAGGTATTAGCTACGCCTGCGATGTAAGCAATCAGCAGCAGGTGGTGGATACTTTTAATAAGATCGGTAAGATCGATATACTGATCAATAACGCAGGTATAGCCCATGTTGGCAGGGCCGATAATACCAGCACCGAAGATTTTGAGCGTGTATTTAACGTGAACGTAAAAGGTGCTTACAATTGTCTGTTCGCGGTGATCCCTGTGTTAAAAGCCAATGGTGGCGGGGTGATATTGAATACTGCTTCTATAGCTGCCAGCGTAGGTATTACCGACAGGTTTGCTTACTCCATGAGCAAGGGCGCTATACATGCCATGACACTTTCTGTAGCGCGCGATTACCTGCATGATAATATCAGGTGTAACTGTATTTCGCCGGCACGTATCCATACACCATTTGTAGATGGCTTTATCGCCAAGAATTACGCTGGTAAAGAGGAGGAAATATTTGAAAAGCTGTCCAAAAGCCAGCCTATTGGCAGGATGGGGCGATCCGAAGAAGTGGCGGCCCTGGCCTTATACCTATGCTCAGATGAAGCCGGTTTTATCACCGGTACCGATTACCCTATCGATGGTGGATTTATCACTTTGAATAACTAACCTTTAAAAACAATACTACAACAATATGAAGCTGATACGATTTGGAGCAATTGGGCAAGAAAAGCCAGGAGCGATCCTTAACGATAAAAAATATGATGTATCGGCCTTTGGCGAAGATTACACCGAACAGTTTTTTGAAACTGATGGTGTGGCCCGCCTGGCGGCTTTTATAAAAGATAAACAATTGCCCGAAGTTGCGGATAGCGTACGTTTGGGCAGCCCTATAGTGCGTCCATCAAAAATTGTATGTATCGGCTTAAATTATGCCGATCATGCTAAGGAAACCAATGCACCGCTGCCACCGGAGCCGGTGATATTCATGAAGGCTACTACCGCTATTGTAGGTCCAAATGATAACATCGTGATTCCGAAAAATTCAGTAAAAACCGATTGGGAAGTGGAGCTGGCGGTAGTGATCGGCAAAAAAGCCTCTTATGTTGATGAGGCTGATGCGATGAACTACGTAGCCGGTTATGTGCTGCACAACGATGTATCTGAGCGTGAGTTTCAACTGGAACGTAATGGTACCTGGGATAAGGGAAAAGGCTGTGATACTTTTGCTCCGCTTGGGCCGTTTCTGGCTACGCCTGATGAAATTGCAGATCCGCATAACCTGCGCTTATGGTTAAAGGTGAACGGTAAAATACTACAGGATGGTACCACCTCTAACTTTATTTTTAACCTGCCCCATTTAATTTCCTATACCAGCCAGTTCATGACGCTGCTGCCGGGCGATATCATTTCAACAGGTACACCTGCTGGTGTTGGCCTGGGTATGAAACCTCCATTTTATTTAAAACCCGGCGACGTGGTTGAACTGGGCATCGATGGCCTGGGCGAATCAAAACAAAACGTGGTAGCTTATGCCTAAAATTGATGCACACCAGCATTTCTGGATATTTGACCCGGTTCGTGATAGCTGGATCAACGATGAAATGCTGGTGATCAAACGTGACTTTTTACCGGCTGATCTGCTGTCCGTACTACAACAAAACGGCATCGATGGTTGTGTCGCCGTTCAGGCCGATCAATCGGAGCAGGAAACCCAATTTCTGCTGGAAATGGCGGCTGCAAATCCATTTGTAAAAGGTGTGGTAGGCTGGGTTGATCTGAAAGCCAATAACCTGGACGAGCGGCTGGAATATTTTAAACAGTTTGACCAACTAAAAGGCTTTCGGCATATTCTACAATCAGAACCCGATAAGCAGTACATGCTGCAACCCCGATTCCAGAAAGGAATTGCCAGCCTGCAAAAGTATGGCTATACTTATGATATACTGATATACCCCGAACACCTGCCGTATGCCGCATTACTGGCCGGAGCTTTCCCCGATCAAAAATTTGTGCTTGATCATTTGGCCAAACCACCTATTAAAGATCAGCATATTAATGACTGGCAAAAAGATATCCTCGCTTTAGCCAAACATCCCAATGTACATTGCAAAGTATCGGGCATGTTGACCGAGGCCGACTGGAAATCATGGAAACCCGAAGATTTTACACCCTACCTGGATATCGTGTTTAACGCTTTTGGTATCAACCGGGTTATGTTTGGGTCCGATTGGCCCGTGTGCTTGCTGGCTGGCGGGTATGAAGGTACTATGCAGGTGATAAATAATTATTGCTCAGAGCTCTCAGCAACAGAGCAGGAATTATTCTGGGGCGAAAATGCCACACGCTTTTATAATTTATAGGCTTGAATTTCAAAATGATACACTATTATCATTTTGAAATTTTTTGTTGCTAAATAAAATAAAAGTAAGTAACTATGTACTGTGGTAGCAGCACGGTAATCTTCTGTTGAATATGGCTGATTTATGCAGCTGTAAGTCTATTTTATCGTTAATGCACCTTAATCATTAATGAGTTATTAACCAGCGCCCCTGTAGTTAATAACAAGCTTTTACCAACTATATTTATAACCCAGATCATAATAAAAGTGCAATATTTTGTGTAAGTGAAAATTATGGCACATAATTAGCTGTATGATTATCAGACGGCGGCCAAACCAGGAAACAGGATAAAACTATTGCTTTGTTTGTTGTTGATAACCAATGTCATCAAGCAAATTTTTTTAAGAGAAAGTCATGTATATTATTTTATTAGAAGTTACCGCCCTGCTTGCCGTAATCATTCTTCCGTTATTGGTTGTGCGAAAAAAGTTCAGGAAAAGATCAAAACCTGTGTATAAGATTGATACCAATACCGAGTATGCCCGCTATGCCATCAACGAAGATGGTTTCCTGGAAGAGATTAACGTAAGCAATTTATCAAAACACAGGCATTAGTATTAATTATACCTCATGCAAAAAGCCATTGTTATTAAACAATGGCTTTTTTGTTTTTCATAAGTATTTGCCTTTAAAAGGCACCCTCGTCTGCACTTGGGCCGTAGCTGCCTGGTAAGGGAATATTAAGCATGCGCAGGTAAACGCCTAATTGAGCCCGGTGGTGAACAATTTGCGAATAGGTCATCCTGATTACATCGGCTTTGGTTCTTAAATTAATGATCTGGTCGCCATTGCGTAAAGTCCATTTTTTGTTCAGGTCCGCTTCTTTGGCATGAACCAGGTGAGTTTTACCACTTTTTAGCGACTCCTCAAAATAATCCAGCAAATCACGGGTGTTATTGTTAGGTATGGGCTTGTAGGGTTTAGCGGCAAAATCAAGCTCATCGGTAGTTAGGGTCATAGTAACCCAGGCAGGTAGCTCGGCAATATGATTGGCCAAACGCTGAATGTTCATGCTTTTTTCGTGTGGTTGCCATTGAAATTTATCGTTAGGTATGCGTTCCAACATTTTGCGGGTGGTTTGCGCTTCCTGATCCATTTCTTTTAAGAGCATATTGATGGTTGACATGGCTTTATTGTTTTATTGTTGTGGTTTGATGATTCAAAGTAACAACCCACCGGTGACAGCCCTATGTCAGCAGGTTTTATTAAATGAAAGAAATATGAAATAGGATGAGAAATCAGCTGCATATTGACAATAGCAGGATAAAATAGAGATCATCCGTTTTAATAGAGGATGGACGGGGTTGCCGCTTTAAAGGTCAATTGATATAATTGATTTACCAATTACAATCATGAAACCTATACTCTTTTATCTCTTACTCTTTTTCCCGGTAATGTGCATGGCACAAAGCCCGGTAGCCGATGGTTTAACCTGCGAATACCTCAACAACCCGGTAGGTATCGATATCGTAAACCCGCGCCTTAGCTGGAAGATCAGTTCCGCTCAGCGCAATACCATGCAACAGGCGTATAATATCAGGGTGGCAACAGATGTATCTTTTTCTTCATCCAAAACCGTTTGGAACACAGGGAAAGTAAGCAGCGATTCCTCTATCCTGGTTACTTATACAGGTACTCCCTTAAAATCGGCTACCCGTTATTACTGGCAGGTAAGGATCTGGGATAATCACAGCCATGCATCGGCCTGGAGTAAACCGGCTTATTTTGAAACAGGTATGTTTTCACCCGCCGACTGGACGGCTAGTTGGGTACAGCCAAAACAAGACTCTGCCCAGCGCAAAATACCGGCGGCCATGCTGCGCAAACAATTCAGCGTATCTAAAAAGATCATATCAGCCAGGGCATATGCCACCGCGCATGGCTTATATGAACTATATCTGAACGGCAAAAAAGTAGGCGACCAGGTGCTCACCCCTGGCTGGACATCGTATAAAAAACGCCTGCAATACCAGGTTTATGATATTACCGCCATGTTGCAGCAAGGCAATAACGTAATAGGCGCCATGGTAGGCGATGGATGGTTCCGCGGAACAACGGGCTATACTAATCAATGGGGATTTTGGGGTAAAAAATTGGCCCTGCTATGCCAGCTACAGATCACTTATGCCGATGGTACAGTACAAAACATCAATACCGACGGTTCATGGAAGGGTACAAATGATGGCCCCATACGGCTAGATGGTATTTATGATGGTGAAAACTATGATGCCCGAAAGGAAATATCCGGCTGGGCCAGCAAAGGTTTTAATGATGCTGCCTGGGAGCTGGTAGATGTGGCATCCTTTAATAATAAAATACTGGTAGGTGTACAAAGCGTGCCCGTGCACAAAATACAGGAGATTAAGCCCATTGCTATATTTAAAAGCCCCAAAGGCACACAGATTGTTGATTTTGGTCAAAACCTTACAGGCTGGGTTCGCTTAAAGGTGAGCGGCAGCGCCGGCCAAACGGTAAAGATCCGCCATGCCGAAGTGCTGGATAAATTTGGTGAATTTTATACAGCCAACCTGCGCTCGGCCACAGCGACCATCAATTACACCCTTAAGGGGAACGGAATAGAATTATTTGAGCCGCATTTTACGTTTATGGGTTTCCGTTATATTGCAGTGGAAGGTTTCCCGGGCGAGCTCAAGCCTGAGAATTTTACAGCGGTAGTGGTACATTCAGATATGCCGGTCACCGGGCAGTTTACCTGTTCCGATACCATGATCAACAAGTTGCAGCATAATATCCAGTGGGGGCAAAAAGGTAATTTCCTGGATATCCCTACCGATTGCCCGCAACGTGATGAGCGCCTGGGCTGGACAGGCGATGCGCAGGTGTTTTCGCGTACGGCGGCCTTTAATATGCAGGTGGCTACCTTTTTTGCCAAGTGGACAAAAGATGTGGCTGCCGATCAGTCGGCTGACGGACGCGTGCCTTTTGTTGTGCCCAATGTTTTTGATACTAATCACGCCACCTCGGCTGGTTGGGGCGATGTGTCGGTTATCGTACCCTGGACGATGTACCAGGTTTATGCCGATAAACGTATCCTGCAAAATCAATATGCCAGTATGAAAGGCTATGTAGATTATATCATCAAAACATCTGGTGATAAATATATATGGCATAACGGGAGTGTTTTTGGCGATTGGTTATTTTATCGCCCAGGTATCTATGATTTTTCGGAACCTAATGGCTATACCAATCCCGATTTGATCGCTACTGCTTTTTATGCTTATTCAGCCAAATTACTGAGCGAGTCCGCAGGAGTGTTAGGTAATACAACTGATGAAACATACTACAAGGGAATATATGAGCAGGTTAAAAAGGCATTTATACGCAACTATATGACCCCAACAGGGCGCATTTTTGCCGATTCGCAAACCGGTTATGTGCTGGGGCTAAAATTTGGTTTAATACCAGACAGCCTGAAAGCAAAAGCCGCGGCTTACCTGGTTGAAGATGTGCGCAGCCGGAATAACCACCTTTCTACCGGCTTTTTGGGTACACCTTATTTATGCCAGGTGCTGTCGCAAAATGGTTATAGTAATGTGGCTTATGATCTGCTGTTGCAAAAAACATATCCCTCCTGGCTGTACCCGGTAAAAATGGGAGCCACCACCATTTGGGAACGCTGGGATGGCATCAAAACCGACAGTACTTTTCAGGATAAAAGCATGAACTCCTTTAACCATTACTCTTACGGTGCCGTTGGCGATTGGATGTATCAGCAAATGGCCGGTTTACAATTGGGTAAGGCCGGTTATAAGCATATCATTATTAAACCCGAACCTCATCAAAAATTCAGTTTTGTTAAAGCTACTTTCCAGAGCATGTACGGCCAGGTATTATCGGGATGGGAGGTAAATAATGGTACCATGCAGATCCATGTAACCATACCAGCTAATACTACGGCCGATGTAACCCTGCCGAAGGCCCGCGCCGAAGAGATAAAACTCGACGGCAAGCCCATCGCCCCGGATACAGCACATACCGATGATGACGGTACTACCATCAGCGTTGGCTCCGGTGATTATACTTTCAGTTATCCCTGGGTAGAGGTAAAAGAAAAGAAGGCTGTCACCGCAAAGATGTAATAGGCTTTTTTAATTCGTTCTCTCCACGCGTCATTGCGAGGCACGAAGTTATGACGCGTGGAGTTAAAAGATTTTCAAAAGTGAGGGGCGTGCGATTCCTTCCCTCGGGAAGGGGAGGAAGGGGTTTCTGAAATTTGCAATTTATGCAGGGGGTATAAACCCCTCCCTGCCTTTGCGCTCGTGCCATTCGCACCCCTCCCGTTGGGAGGGAACTCTAATATCGCTGAGACTGTGAAATTTATTATATTAGCTCAAAACAAACCATCATGCTCAAAAAAGGCGAACATATTGAAGGCACACCTGCCGAACTGCAGGTCTTACTTGACCAAAACGCGGAAGCCAATGAATTTTTTGAAAGCCTTTCTAAATCGTATAAGCAGGGATATTGTGATTGGGTAGGATCGGCCAAGCAGGAAGATACGCGTAAGGTTCGGGCCGATAAAGCGCTCAAGATGCTGCTTAATAAGCAAAAGACCCTGAAAACGTAAGGAGAGTTTTTGTGAATGATTGGTTCTTGCGAAATTCTAAAAGAAAGAGCCGGTGCGATTCCTTCCCTCGGGAAGGGGAGGAAGGGGTTTCAACGCGGGCTAAACCCTTCCCTGCCACTACACAGTCGTCCGCACCCTTTCCGTGGGGGAACTAAAACAAATTTAATTAATATAGAATTCTGAATGTCCAATACCGAATGATGAATGTGAAAATTCGATGTTGTGGACATTCAAAATTCATTATTTCGTCCTCTCAGGGTCTCCTGAAAGGGACCCTGAGATTGCTACGCGGATTTAAATCCTCCTGAAACTGCAAAAAGTAAAGTTTTGTGTAGTACCAAACGGTGTTTGATGGTCTTCGGTGATGCATCGCAACTTTTCAAAAGAAGTAGCAAACCTGGCAACCATCGAGGCTTCAGAGTATTGCCTGATCTCCAGGCCACTGCATTTGGTAGGACCGTTTTCTGAAAATGTACCCAGTACCAGGTATCCGCCCGGATGAATGGCATTTTCTGCTATAGATATATAGCTGGCTATTTTATCTTCGGTGGTTAAAAAATGAAAAGCAGCGCGGTCATGCCACACATGGTATTTTACAGGCGAAACAAATTCGGTAACGTCAGATACTATCCAATGTACTTTGGAGGCATCGGCACCTAATCTTTTTTGCGCCTTTTCGATAGATGCTGCAGAAATATCCAGTACCCATATATTGTGATAACCTTTATCCAGCAAAGCATCCACTAACCTGCTATCGCCACCACCGATATCAATGATATTAGCCGACAGATCTACCTGCAGCGATGCCACAAAATCCATTGAAGTTTTGGGATAAGTTTGAAACCAGCTTACATCATCTTCGGCCTTGGTGCCGTATACATTTTCCCAATGTTGTTTTTCAGGGGTGCTCATGGGTGTCATGGATTAGGCGTCAATATTAATCAGCTTTTTTGATTTTACCAACTTAAGGGATTTTAATTGGCTTAGGATAATTTATCATTGACGCTTTCCCAATATGTCATTGCTAGCGCAGCGTGAGTTTACGCCACTAACTGCTCAAATAATTTATTCAATGTGGCCTCAGCATCCAGCAACAAGCCGGGATGTACTTTTGACGATTGTACAACCGTGCTGCGGGTGGCTGTAAGCCAGCGGAAACGGGAAGCGATATCCAGTTTGGCAATAGGGCCGGCATGTTTATCGCCATGGCATATCCGTTCAAACGAGTTGATATTATCTTTCAGGCAATCCAGATCCAGGCTCGGGGCTAGTGCACTTATACGGGCTTCGTTCCACACAAACCTAACTTTCAGGAATTGCTGTTTGGGACAGTAGATAATCACGCCCACATTGATAAACTCCTCACGCTCTACCCTGGGCACAACGCGCACTACGGCGTACTCAAATAAGTATGGCTCTTGCATGTTGTGCTTCTTTTACAAAATTTTCAGACGCGGCTACGCGTGTGGTTAAAAAACGATAATAAACATCGCGGCGTTCGGCAGGTGTACCGTTTTCCGAATCGTCGGTCAGCCATTCGTCAGGTATCAGGTTAACAATGGCCAAGATGCGCTCATCGGTCAAAATCGAACAAAACTCAGCATCAACCTCATCCAGCATCGAAGCCTGGGGCAACAGCACATGATCCTTTACGGGCATAAATGGCCGTATAGCTTGTTCGTCCCAGTTATACCAGGAGTGATGAAAATACAGCGAGGCGCCATGATCTATCAGCCAAAGCTCCTTATGCCACATCAGCATATTGGTATTGCGCGGGGTACGGTCAACATTGGTGAGCAGGCAATCCAGCCATACAATTTGCGAGGCCGTTTTGGCATCAAGCGTGGTCACCACCGGGTCGAAGGTAATAGCGCCCTGCAGGTAATGCAGCGCCAGGTTAAGGCCCACGCTAAATTTAAGCAGGTCCTGAATTTCTTCATCAGCTTCTGAGCGGCCAAAAGCCGGGTCGAGGTTGGCGAATACCAGCTCGGGCACGCGCAGGCCCAGCAGACGGGCAATCTCGCCGCCTATAAGCTCGGCTATGAGGGCTTTTACACCCTGGCCCGCGCCCCGGAATTTAAGTACGTATAAAAATTCGTCGTCACCCTCGGCAATGGCCGGCAGCGAGCCGCCCTCGCGCAGCGGGGTAACGTAGCGTATCACATTAATGGTTCTGAGTTGTGGTTCAGTATAATTCATTGCAGCTATTCAAATGAAGCAGACAAATATAACTAAAAACATAGCGGCCCACGGGAGAATCATCCTTCGATGTTGAATTGCAGAAAGTTTGGCTAAAGCCTTTTTAAGCGCCTTGATATAACCGTTGGCTGAAGCCAAACGGCAATGAATAATAAAAGAATTAACCGACTGTAAAAGAATGGGTATATGGAAGATTAAAATTCATTGCCGTCGCATTTATGGGACGGATAGATGGGTTAAAAATGGCTTTAGCCAAAAAACTAAATAGATTTCGCTGTAAGCTAAGCCGCCCGTAAACATAACCCGCAAAACTTTTATGTTTAATTATTGTAATGTAAGTGTGAATTAACCTTTAAGAAACTATGGCCCAACATCACCAACAACCTGCAAAAGAAACCGTAGAAAAAGAACTAACCTATATTCAGAAAGTGTGGCACACGGTAGCTATTGTGGCCCTGTTGGTGGTAGTGATACTGATAGCGCGTGTAGCTTTTAATGTATTGCTCATGGTGCTGGCCGGTGTGCTGGTATCGGTTTATTTTCATGGCCTGGGCGATATAATACAGCGCAAAACCAAATGGAGCAGGCGAGTCTCTATGAGTATTTCTGTAGCAGGCACTTTTATTATCCTCACGGTTTTGTTTTGGTTTATGGGCGCCAAGATCTCCAAACAGATCACCGTACTGAGCGATTCGCTACCCCAAACGATAAATACTGTTAAGGCAAAGCTGGCTGAATATCCCCTGGGAGATAAGGTGTTATCTTATTTGTCTGACGATAATTCCGACAAGTTGTTTGCCACGGCCAAACAATTCTTCAATACCAGTTTTGGCGTTTTGGGTAATATCTATATCATTATGTTCCTGGCTATATTTTTTACGGCCAATCCCACTTTATATAAAGATGGCATCATTAAGCTGATCCCGGCAGATCGTAAGGAAATGGGCCGTTGTGTGATCGACCGGATCAGCACCGCGCTCAAGGGTTGGCTGAAGGGGATGATGTTATCCATGGTGCTGGTGTTTATTTTGATAGGGGTGGGCTTGAGCATCATGAGCATCCCGGTAGCGTTGGTGCTGGCCCTGTTAACGGGTCTGCTGAAACTGATCCCAAACTTTGGCTCGCTGGCTGCCATGATCCCCGGTGTGCTGCTGGCGCTTACCATTGGTACCAATACAGCCATTATTGTAGCACTGATTTACGTTGTTTCGCAAACCATTGTGAGCAATATTGTAACCCCGCTGATTCAGAAAAAGATGATCGACCTGCCGCCCGCCCTCACCATATTGTCGCAGGTATTGATGGGCACACTATCAGGCGTGCTGGGTATTATACTGGCGGTTCCGTTGCTGGCCATTGTGATGATACTGGTTGATGAGCTGTACGTGAAGAAGATTGAGGCGGAGTCGGAAGTTTTGGATACTGAGTCTTGAGAACCTCGCCGTTTTAGGTGAGGCTTGTTTATCCACCCGATTTTCGGTATATTTGAATAAGCACCAGCCCGGTTCTCCTTTACCAGAGAAACCGGGCTGCTTTGTTAAAGGGAAAAGGAGAACAAAAACCGACCGTTTGGTATATAGTTATTTGACAATCAAGATATTAATACTTTTTAAGCTTTTCAAAACTGCTTAAAAACACGTTAAAATTTGTTAAAAAGTGTTAAAATCGATGGTTTTGAATCAATTTTCAAGCGTTTTTAGTCCGTTTTTGCTCAGAAAAATGTTAAAATTCAAGGTTTAAAAAGTTTTTAGAACCGTAATTTGTTAAAATATTTACCCGATCATAAAAACAATATATCCATCAAAATGATTTTTACTTACCAGGATCTGGAACCCATCGATCTAACTCAAATTAACCAGATAGCCAAAGAAGCCGGGGCCGCCATACTCAGTATTTATAACTTGTCGCCAGAAAATATTGGGCTTACCCTCAAGGACGACCAATCGCCGCTTACCGCCGCTGATAAGCTATCGCACGAGGTGATATTCAAGGCCCTGACCGCACTAACACCACATATCCCCATCATTTCTGAAGAAGGTAAGGATATCCCCTATGAAATCCGCAAAAACTGGCCATATTTCTGGTGTGTTGACCCGCTGGATGGCACCAAGGAGTTCATTAAGCATAATGGCGAGTTTACGGTGAATATCGCCCTTATCCACCAACATACCCCGGTTTTGGGTATTATCTACATACCCGTTACCGGCGAACTATACTACGGCGGCCAGAATATCGGGAGTTGGAAAGAGAACCCTGATGGAACAACCACCCGCCTGCACGCCGATACAAGCAGCACCAGTTGGACCGCCGCCGGTAGCCGCTCCCATGCCTCGCCCGAAGAAACCGCGGTATTGAGCCAGTACCCTATAAAAGAAACTATTTCGGCTGGCAGTTCGCTTAAATTTTGCCTGATAGCCGAAGGTAAGGCCCATATTTATTACCGCCATGGCCCAACAATGGAATGGGATACCGCCGCAGGCCAGGCCATTGCCACTTTTAGCGGTGCAAAAATGACCATGCCTAATGACGAGCCTTTCCTGTACAACAAGGTTTCACTACTTAATTCGGGCTTTTTATGTAGGGTAAAATAGGTGTTGAAATACCGCCCTCAGGTCGCAAAATATCGGTATCGAAAATTAACTGATCTTAAAGTAATTAGGATTATAACAAACGTTTGTGTTGAGTTTATTATTAAGGCAGCGTGAGTTAATCATTAACTTCATCGGTATAATTCAAATCGGCGGTATATTAATGGATAGGGCAGTTATCAATATAGCACAAGAGCAAAAGGTTAAGGCCAGCTTAAAATACCTGTTTTTTACCTTTCTGAAAATAGGTTGTGTAAGCTTTGGCGGCTATATGGCCCTGGTTGCCCTGGTACAAAAAGTAATGGTTGATCAGGATGAGGTGTTGGATAATGATACCATCCTGGATAGTGTTACCGTAGCCAGTTTGCTGCCTGGCCCTTTGGCGGTAAATATTGTGGCCTATATAGGTTATCATTTAAAAGGTAAATCTGGCGCTGTGATTAGTATGCTGGCTGTGCTATTACCAGCTTGTACACTAATACTGTTATTATCATGGCTCTACTTTAGCTATTCATACAAAATTGAATGGGTACAGATAATGCAATACGTAGCCGCAGCGGTAAGCGCCATTATCCTTTCGGCGGGCATGCAACTGTTTAAAAAGGAGATTGCTAAAAATTATCCCAAAACGATATTGTGCCTGTTTGCCATCGCGGTTATTTCATGGTTCAATAACTACCTGGTTACCATAGCGCTTATTTTAACCGGGGCTGTGGCCGGGCTTTTTATGAGTGGGAATAAACACAGGAACATAGCCTTACTTTCCTTTTTCAAAAGCCGATTTAAGTTTAATCTTGCTTCTGGACTGATTGGTTTGCTGTTGATTAACGAGGGCGTATTTATCAGTGGTATCTACAAAAATATAAACAATATACTGCTAAAAATAGGGGTGGTTTTTTCGGGGATAAGTCTTTCTTTGTTTGGTGGTGGTTATGTGATGATCCCCATTATGCAATCCTTATTTGTGAAAGACCTGCACTGGGTTACCGCACAGCAATTTGTGGATACCATAGCCTTTAGTCAGGCAACACCGGGGCCTATTCTGGTAAGCTCTACTTTTATCGGCTATAAACTGGCGGGTATTGCTGGGGCTATATTAGCAACAGTGGCTATGTTCGGTCCATCGGCAGTATTAATGATTGTGTTGAGTAAGCTGTTTAAGAAAAATAAAGACCATAGCCTGGTAAAAGATATGGTATCGGGTATCAAAGTGGTGGTTATCGGCCTGATTATTTCGTCGGCATTTAAAATATTCTTTCAGCAGCACTTATCTGTACTTTTTGTAGCCGTGGGATTGGTGTCCCTGTTGCTGAGTTTCAAGTATAAAATAAACCCGGTTTATTTAATTATAGGCTCCATAGCACTTGGAGTAGTAGCAAAATTTTATAGCATATGAGTAAATTTTACCAACCTCAAGGCATCCAGATGATAGGCACGCAACGCTCTGGCTCCAATTTACTAAGGGTGATATTAGATCAGTCGGAAGCTATCGCATCGCCGCATCCGCCACATATACTGGTTACGTTTGTACCTTTATTACAGTTTTACGGTCCGCTGGATGAGAGTGCCTATAAAATACTCATTAACGATGTGGTTGATTATGTAGAGGCCAATCCCGTCCCTTGGGAAGGTATCAGTTTAAACAGAGACTTGATCTTTGAAAACTCCACAGTATATAGTATTTATGAGATTAACCGGCTTATTTATGAGCAGGCAGCTATAGCAAAAAACGCCCGGTACTGGTGCTGCAAGAGTATGGCCAACGTGCACTATGCTGATGAGCTGGAAAAACATAATCCTGGCCTGAAATACATTTACCTGTATCGCGATGGCCGGGATGTAGCTGTATCGTTTAAAAAAGCTATCGTCGGCGAAAAACACATCTATCACCTCGCCCAGCAATGGACACATGACCAGCAGGCCTGTATCGATCTGGCTGAACGTATTGGTGACAACCGCTTCTTCGCCTTGAATTATGAAACGCTGATTACCCAGCCCGAAATGTTGATCCACAAGCTTTGTGCTTTCCTGGAGATAGATTACAACGATGATATGCTGAGCTTTTACAATTCCAACGAGTCAAAAGCTACTGCAGCGGCTGGCGAGATGTGGCAGAATCTCGAAAAACCTATTATGACTAACAATAAGGGCAAGTTTCATAAGGAATTGACACCTCTGGAGATTGAAATATTTGAACTATTGAGTCATCAGGTTTTAACAAAATTGGATTATCCCATATTTACCGCATTAAACAATAAAGAACTCCTAACGCATGAAGCTATCGAAGCATATAATGTCGAGAACGGTGTGCAAAAAAAAGAAGTACTGAACAATGCCCGGCAATCAGATCTTGACCGCCGTGAATTGCAATTACAGATACTGGCCGATATTAAAAATAAGGTTGTTTAAACGGTTAAATCATCAAACGTTTGCGTTAAACAATATCGTGTAAAGCTTGTTTTAGCGTCCTATCTTTCAATTCGCTAAAAGCAAACCAACTAATACATCCAATACAATATGAAGTTTAAACAGATCAATTTGTGGCTTTTTTGTGCGGCCATGATGCCATTTTGGGCAATTGCCCAAACTAAATCGGCTTATAACGAACTCCAGGTTTTTGACCATTCGTTTTTTACCTATAATGGTAATGAGTTTAGGAGTGCCAATGGCGCACCGGGTCCTAAATACTGGCAAAACAGAGCCGACTATGTGATTAATGCCGAACTGGTAGAAAAAGACACTCTGATCAAAGGTAATGTAAGTATTAACTATACCAATAACAGTCAGGATACACTCAATTACCTCTGGCTGCAGCTGGATCAGAACCTGTTTAAACCCGATTCAAGAGGCGCTGCTTCGACCCCGGTTAGCGGCGACCGCTTCGACGCTAAAGGCTATACCAAAGGTGGTTACGATATTGGCGCGGTTTCGGTTACCTACATGGGTAAAAACTATGTGATCAAACCTACCATTACTGATACCCGCATGCAATTGCGCTTACCGTTTGTGGTAAAACCCCATGGCGATCAGATCAATGTAAAAGTGAATTACTCCTTCTATGTGCCTCACTATGGCGCCGACCGCATGGGTAGGTTAGGCGTAAAACAAGGAGTGATCTATCAATTGGCTCAATGGTATCCGCGCATGTGTGTATATGATGATGTAAATGGCTGGGATACTTTGCCATATATTGGCACCGGTGAGTTTTACTGCGAATACGGTAATTACGATTATTTTATTACCGCGCCTGCCGATATGATTGTAGCCGGTTCCGGCGATCTGCAAAACCCGCAGCAGGTATTAACTGCCGAACAAAATAGGCGCCTGGCTGCTGCTGCAAAGAGTGATAGTTCGGTACATATCATTACCGAGGCTGAGGTGGGTACTGCGGGCATTAGGCCAAAGCATGAAGGTACGCTTACCTGGCACTATAAAATGCAAAACACGCGCGATGTTTCCTGGTCAGCTTCCAAGGCTTTTATATGGGATGCGGCAAGGGTTAACCTGCCGGGTGGTAAAAAAGGAATGGCCAACGCGGTTTACCCGGTTGAAAGCCGGGGTTATGACCGTTATGGCCGCGCGGCACAATACTTAAAAAACAGTATCGAGTTTTATTCTAAAAATTACTTTGAGTATCCATGGCATTCGGCATTCGTAGTGGCTGGTGTAGCGCTGGGTATGGAATATCCGGGTATTGTATTTTGCAGTTACCAAATTAAACAGGACGATCTGTGGCACGATATCACTCATGAAATGGGGCATAACTGGTTCCCGATGATTGTAGGCAGCAACGAGCGTCGTTTTATGTGGATGGATGAGGGGATGAACACTTTTATTAACGGTTACGCCTCCAACTGGTTCAATCACGGTGAGTATGGCGATACCAGCAGCATGGCCGTTCGCATGACCCGCAGTTTGATGAAGGAGAAAGACCCGTTGATGACCGCGCCCGAAGTAATGCACGATGGCGGACAATATTATTACAAAACAGCCCTGGCCCTGAATATTTTACGCAATGTTGTTTTAGGTGCCGACAGGTTTGATTATGCCTTCAATATGTATATAAAACGTTGGGCTTATAAACATCCGTTACCGCAGGATTTTTTCCGTACTATGAATGATGCCGCTGGCGAAGACCTGAACTGGTTTTGGAAGGAATGGTTTTATACCACCTGGAAACTTGATCAGGCGGTTACCGATGTAAAATATAACAAAAACGATCCTGCCGCAGGTGCCATCATCACCATTGAAAATTTAGGAGAGATGGCTCTGCCCATAACCTTAAAAGTAACAGAGCAAAACGGTAAAACGCAACTGATCAATCTTCCGGTTGAAGTTTGGCAAAAAGGAGCTAAGTGGAAACTGAAATGCAACACCACGTCAAAAATAACTTCGGTTATAGCCGATCCGGACAGACAATTACCTGATATTGATCGTAGCAATAATAGTTTTAAATTGCCTGAGTAAACAGTTTAACATCTGAGTTGCTAAAAGGCATCAAATGAGTATAATATCAGATCAAAAAGGAATGGTTGTTTGGCTGTATGGATTATCCGGTGCAGGTAAAACAACCATTTCTTTGTTATTAAAGCAGAAGCTGGAGGATAATGGCCTTTTTGTGATTTGTTTGGATGGAGATGAATTACGATCGGGTATTAATAAAGACCTGACCTTTACCGAAAATGACCGGGAAGAGAATATCCGCAGGGCCGCAGAAATTGCCCGGCTCATGCTGCGGAACAATATCATTACCATTTGCTCTTTCATTACACCGCTCCAAAAACACAGGGCCCTGGCAGCGAGTATTATAGGCGAACCATATGCTGAGGTTTTTATTGAATGTCCGTTGGATGTTTGTCAGACACGCGATGTTAAAGGCCTGTATAAAAAGGCCCAGGCCAATCAAATAACCCATTTTACCGGCATCAGTTCAGAATTTGAGATCCCCGCCAACCCTGAATTGATTATTCATACTGCCACCGAAACTCCGGTAGAATGCATGGAGAAGGTATATCGTTATATAGTGCCGTTATTAAAAGGTATCTAAAACTCCCCCTGTTATTCAGTCACAGTTACCCGGAGTGATAGTTTTAACAACATCCGTTAAGGATTCAGCATTCCATAGGTATGCAACCTGAGTACAGTACCAAAGGTACTAATGTTGAAAGTGATTTTTTCAACAACGCTTCAACCCCGATAATCCCTTTTTTCTTCTGTATAAATATGTTATAACAATTAAAGCTACTGCCTTAAAAATGTGTTTATTACATGGTCAAAAATCAAAAATTTTCCTGTTTTGCCTGAAATAGGAAGTTTTTGAACAATTAGCCTCCAATTATCAATCTGTAAAACCATAAAGCCCGCTGCTTAATAAGGTTTTTCTCTCGGATATCCATGAATTCTGGTTGTTTATCAAACGTTTGCGTTGTTTAAACTTTTGTAAAACAAACGTTTGCGTGGTGTTTGAGGGCCCTCAATTTTGCTTTGTTTGGGCCTTATCTCTAATTTCCAATATCCAAAAAACATAAAAAACGAACTAAAAATTTCTTGATTAATTAATACTAACACCAACAATGTATGATTAAAATTTACTCACAACTTAGCTCGGATTTCATGCAAGGTATTTTTTCAAAAGGACGCTCCGGCATCAGTCCTTTCTGGAAATTAGTCTGCTGTTATCTGTTTGTATTATTACCAACCTGGGCCAGTGCCCAAACGGTAATTAATGGTACCGTAAAAGATACCAAAGGTTTAGCCGCAATTGGCGCTACAGTATCCGAAAAAGGAGTTAAGAATTCTACTGTAACCGACATCAACGGCAAATTCAAATTAACTCTTAAAGGTAATTCGGGAGTTTTAACAGTAACTTATATAGGTTATAAAGCGAAAGAAGTAACAGTAGGTTCATCAAATGAAGTATCTGTTGTTCTGGAGGAGGACCTGAATAAGCTGAATGAAGTAGTGGTAGTAGGGTACGGTTCCGTAAAAAAGGGCGACCTTACTGGTTCCGTGAGCTCCATTAAAAGTGACAACCTTATACTTGGTGGCACTACCTCAAATATTGGTCAGGCTATACAAGGTAAGGCAGCTGGCGTACAGGTACAGCAATCAAGCTTTGCCCCGGGGGCCGGCATCAGTATTACAGTACGTGGTGGCAATTCTATTAACACATCTACTTCGCCACTGTATGTAATTGATGGTTTCATTAGTGATAATGGTAACCAGGTTAACCCGAATGACATTGAAGATATTCAGGTATTGAAAGATGCATCTGCAACAGCTATATATGGTGCGAGGGGAGGGAATGGCGTAGTTTTGATAACTACTAAAAAAGGAAAAATTGGGAAAGTATCTCTTGATGCCGATATATCTGGTGGTACACAACGCTTAACCTACAATCCAACTTTGTTAACTGGTCAGCAATATACCGATATCCAGAATGCTACCGCTATTGAGGATGGTAAACCACAACCTTATCCATCAGGGTTTCAGGTAGCTAATACTAATTGGTTAAAATTGGCTACGCAAAACGCTACGGTACAAAATCGCAGTGTAAGTATCAGCTCTGGTAATCAGGATTCAAGGGTGTACGCATCAGGTAATTATATTAAACAAATAGGTGTATTAAAAAATACCGGTTTTGAAAGATATACCGCCCGTATAGGAACCGAAAAAAATATGAACGAAAATTTGAAACTGAGTGCTAATTTTTATGGCGCCAGCTCAAATTCAACACTGCAAACCTATACCGGCGATATTACCGCACCATTGTTTAGTCTGTTAACCGCACCACCAAACGTACCGGTTTATAATCCCGATGGTACTTATAATTATTATATAACACAAGGCGCTAAGTCAAATGCCCTTGCCAATTTGTTATTGCCAACCAATACCAGCACCAATAAATTGATCAATGCCAACATCGCGTTGGATTATAAGATTATTAAAGGCCTAACTTATCACTTAGGTGCAGGCAGTGAATATAATCAAACCGTTGCGGGTCAATATAATCCTTCAACTACTATTTCAGGTGGAAAACAGGGTGGCGTAGCTACAGAATCAGACAACTCAACCTTCAGATGGCTGGTGGAGAACTACTTTACCTATAAGTTCAACATTAATAAAGATCATGATTTTACCGTTTTGTTAGGTAACTCTAATCAAAAGGACGTAACCAATGGCTTAAATGCCGGTGCTAAAGGCTTTTCGACCGATGCCTTTCTGTTTTACAATTTAGGTGCTGGCTCATTGCCAAATGGTTACGGCAGCAGCAAAACAGAAACCATGTGGACCTCTTATTATACCAGGATCAACTACGCTTATAAAGATAAGTTGTTGGCTACATTTTCTTTCAGAGATGATAGGTCATCCAGGTTTGGTCCTAATAACAGGTCTGGTTATTTCCCTTCCGGAGCTTTAGCTTATAAATTTACTGATGAGGATTTTATCAAAAATCTGAATACTTTCTCCAATTTGAAACTAAGGGTTAGTTATGGTTTAACCGGTAACGACCGCTTACCAGATTATTTGTACTATGCTACTTTTGGTTCTTACAATACAGTAATTAACCAAAGCGGGAATTTACAACCAGGTGTTGAGCCTAAAGCATTAGCAAATCCAAGCCTTAAATGGGAAAGCACAGCACAACTTGATGCTGGTTTGGATATGGGTTTTGCCAATGGCCGTATCAACGCAACAGTTGACTATTACAGCAAAAAAACTACCAATTTGTTAATTCAGATCCCGATCGGTCAGGAATGGGGTTTCTCTACTGTATGGGGAAATGGAGGTGCTATTCAAAATCGAGGTATTGAACTTTCTGTAAATAGCAATAATATACAAAGCAAGGATTTTTCATGGAATACTATGGTAACCCTTGCCTATAACAAACAGAAGGTGCTTAACCTGGGTCCTGGCATTAATGTAATCAGTTCCAATACCGCCAATCCAAGTGGTACGGTTTCGGCACAGGAATTTAGCCGGGTAGTACCAGGTATCGAGCTTGGCGAACTTTACGGCTATGTATATGAAGGAGTAATAAAAACTGGCGAGCATTACGCGCCTCAGCCAAATTCAAAACCTGGCGATCCTAAATACAAGGATATCAACGGAGATGGAAAAATCACCCCGGATGACCGTACCTATTTGGGCAACACAAACCCACACTATATGGCTGGTTTCGGTAACGATTTCCATTACAAAGGTTTTGATCTGAACGTGTTTTTCCAGGGAGCATTTGGTTATAGCTTATACAACATGAACCAAATGGTACTGGAATCAACTACAGGAGCCGCTGCCTTGAACAGATTTGTGGCTGGTAAAAACGAAAATACTGATGTGCCGCGCGAAGGTTATTACCTGAGTACTTATGGTAGTTATGTAAACTCCCGCTTTGTTGAAAATGCTTCGTACATGCGTTTAAAATCTGTTTCATTAGCTTATAACTTCCCGTCTTCATTATTTCAGAATATGAAGATTATCCAGGGGATAAGGATTTATGCAGAAGCACAAAATCTGTTAACCATTACCGGTTATAAAGGTACCGACCCGGAAGTTAACGTGCATTCAGCCAATGGTGCAACAGCCGGTGGTTTGGATTTTAACTCGTTCCCTGCATTTAAAACCGTAACTGTAGGTATTAAGGTTTCTGTTCATTAATTGATAATCATTCCTTTTGAAGGATCAATATAAAGTTTAAGCAAATGAAAAAATATAGTTTTATACTCATCATGGCGGCGGCGGTTGTACAGTTTTCCTGTAATAAAACCAACCTCGAGCCCAAAATATATAGCAGTTTAACCAGTCAAAATGCTTTTTTAACCAAATCTGACGCTATTGCGGCGGTTAATGCGGTTTATGCCCGCTTAAAAGGCCCTTCTGTTGGTGATAATTTTGACTACTGGACTGTAAGGCACTTTGCCCTTACCGATTTAACCACCGATGTAGGCCACTGTAGCTATACCGGCGACCCTGGTCAGCTTTCATTAGTTCAGTGGAACTCTGCCAATGGTTTGATAGCCGAGGATTACAGGCAGATCTATAAACTGATAGCTAATGCCAACAATGCTATTTTAAATATTTCGCCAATGACGGCCATTACAGCCGAGCAGAAAAACCAGTTTCTGGCCGAAATGAAATTTTTACGTGCGGTAGCCTATATGGACTTAACCGATGCCTGGGGGCCAGTAATCCTGAACACGGAAAAAGATGTAGCTAACCCTAACTATACAGCAAAAACAGCTCCAACCGCAGTTGCTGATGTAGAAGCCCTTTTAATCGGCGATTTGCAAAATGCGATTAATATATTACCCGTTGATTATACCAAAAGCGATATCTACACTACCAATGATGTGGGCCGCGCCACTAAAGGCGCTGCCATGACATTGCTGGCTAAGCTTTACCTGCGTCAGCATCAATGGCAAAAGGCTGCTGATATGACCAAACAGGTAATGGATTTGGGCGTATATCAATTGTATCCAACTTATGCGGGTCTGTTTAAAGAAACTAATACCTGGTGTTCTGAAAATATTTTCTCCGTACTGAGTGATGCTAACGTAAATGGAACCGAGCTGTTAAATCACTTTGGTCCCTTGAGTCACCCGGTATTAACCGACAGATGGCAGTATTATGCCGTAACCTGGGATTTTTATAACAGCTACGGTGATGAGGACGATCGTAAAAAAATGTTTTTTACCGAATACCAGGGTGTTGACAATTTAACTCATAAAGAAGCACCAACTTTAGGTGCAACGGCACCGGCAGGTGTATTGTATATGCCCGATGTAGCCACCATGAAATATGCTGATCCGAATGGTGCTAACACCTATTATGACGGTCACAGTGTAGATATTTTACGTTATGCCGATGTATTGTTAAGCAGGGCCGAAGCGCTGAATGAGTTAAGCGGTCCAACAGCCGAAGCTATTTCACTGGTAAACCAGGTAAAGGCACGTTCGCATGCCAAATTATTGGTTCCTGCAAACCTTACCCAGGCTAGCATGCGCGATGCCCTTTTACAGGAACGCGGATGGGAGCTTTATTACGAAGGTAAACGCCGTGCAGATCTGATGCGCTTTGGTAAATACGCCGATGTGGTGAATGCTTATCTGAAACGTACAGGCCAAACGCCAACCGTTCAAATGCCGCGCGACCAGTATTTTCCGTATCCTTTAAACCAGGTTAACATCAATCCTAATTTAAATAATGCCGGAAGGCAACAGTAATTGATATACTTTTCTGAAAAAAGAATATACGGCTCAAAAGGCTGTATATTCTTTATATTTAAATCAGATGGTACAAAGTCTGTTTAGCATTGTAATGATATGGTGAAGAGTTTCTTTAAAGGTATAACCTTGTTGATTTTTTTATTGGTTTGTGCGGGTTGTGCCAATAACAGCACCGCTATCAAAGAAATAAAGGTAGGTCTGCATAATAACAACGAATTAAAGATCCAGATAGATGTGCTCACCGCCTCGCCGGTTGATGCCTATGCCGAATACTGGGTTGATAAAGGCGCCGATACTACCAAACAGGTTTCACCCACATCAAAAAACACATCGCATCATAAATTGGTGCTATGTAACATCGCTCCAAAAACCAATTATGCTTATCATATTGTCACTGTAGTTAATGGGGTTAAAACGATAAGTAAAACCTACACTTTCAGCTCGCATGAGTTGCCTTTGTTTTTGCAGGAGCAGTTCACAGCTAAAAGCGCGTCTGAAAATCATATTCCTGCTGAATTTAAAGATGGCTTAATGCTCATCAATAAACGGTATGCTCCTGGCGTAGCTTACCTGGTTGATTATAAAGGCCAGATTAAATGGTATCACATGATTGATAACCTGGGCTTCAAAGTGATTCATTTTACTAAAGATCATACGCTGCTTTCTATCCTGGGTCGTAATGATGAGCCTACCAGTTACGGCAGCGAAATACTGGAGGTAAACCTGGAAGGCGACACCCTGCTGCACCTGAAAAAAGGTCAGGGTGATTTTAAACAAACCATACACCACGAAATTTTAAAAAACACCAGCAACCAGATAGTAACCCTTTTTGTCGATCAAAAGATCATGGACCTGAGCACCGCTGGGGGCGGTAAAAAAGATACCGTGAATGGCGATGGTATTATGGTAATGGACAAAACCGGCAAACAACTCTGGAAATGGAGTGTGTTTGATGTGATGGACCCGTTTAAAGATCCCAAGCTGCTTAAAACCAAAAAAGACTGGATGCACGCCAACAGTCTGAACTATGATAAGGATGGTAACTATCTGATCTCTTTCTATAACAATGGTCAGATCTGGAAAGTTGACGCCCATACCGGCAAGGTGATCTGGAAGTTTGGTAAGGGAGGTAATATAACCATGCCTGCCGAATGTAACTTTACCCAGGCCCATGCAGCACACATCAATATGGAGGGCAATTTGATGTTTTTTGATAATGGTGTCGAAAAGCACCAGTCGGGCGTATTTGCCATGAAGCTGGATCAACAACAAAAAACATCAACAATAGATCTGCACATTCAATTGCCCAAAGAAGTATTTAACGGGCGCATGGGCAGCGCTTATATGATCAACGATACCAGCATGCTCTGCTGCTGCTCCAAAAGGCATATTGTTGTGCTGAGCGACCGCAAAGGGGTATTATTATGGACGATGGAAACAGCTATACCTACGTACCGGGCTATTTTTGTAAAGAGTAGCGAGCTTAGTCCTTATTTGAAACCATGATGAACAAGAGGTATCCATATTTGATCATCTGGCTGGTAACGGTCTTTATACTGTGGAACCTGGCGCAGGTCAGTTCCTGTAACGAAGATCACGCAGCGACTTTAAAAAGTGCTGCAACCAAAGATAACCTGGTGACTATTGACACCCTCAAAATACCACATGATAAATTTGGCGACGCAGTAAGATATGGCCGCGCATTAATGCTGCATACCGCTTATTATATTGGCCCTGATGGTGTAAATGGGCATTACACCGGCAACAAAATGAACTGCACCAATTGCCACCGTGATGCCGGTACAAGACCATATGCCTTTAATTTGGTCAATTCATTTAAGGAATATCCTCAATACAGGGCAAGAGAAGGCAGGATACTATCGTTGGCCGAACGGATCAATAATTGTGTGATGCGCCCCAACCTGGGCAGGCCTTTGCCGCTGGACGGGCGGGAAATGATCTCGATCATGTCATACCTCAAATGGCTCAGCGACTCTGCCAGTGTGAACAGCCATACCAAAGGGTTAAAAAATATGGAAGTTAACTTCCCAAACAGAGCTGCATCTTCAGATCAGGGCGAGAAACTGTACGCGCAACATTGCCAACGCTGCCACGCTGCAAACGGCGAAGGGCAAATGCAGTTTGATCAGGCAACTTACACCTATCCGCCGCTTTGGGGGCCAAAAGCATACCGTCAGGGATCAAGTATGCATCGTGTGGTAAAACTGGCGCAATGGCTGGTAGCCAATATGCCTTTTGACAAGGTAGCTCATAACAAACCATTTTTAACCGATGCCCAAGCGCTTGATCTGGCTGCTTTTATCAATGATGATAAAAAACATCCCCGGCCATCAAAGGGAATAACCGAAGTGCAATACCCACACGCCAACGAAAAAGCTATTGATTACGACAAGGGGCCGTTTAACGATCCTTTTTCTGAAACACAACATAAATACGGGCCATACAAACCAATTGCCGATTATTGGAAAAGTAAAGGACTAAAGCCCACTTACTAAATTTTGAATACTACTGATATTGACCAATGAACATGAAAAAACAACTCTTTGCGCTCATCCTCTTGTTGCCCGGCCTTGCGGCGCAGGCCCAAAAAATACCTTATACCAATTGTAAAAACTGCTGGCTGCCCGATTCATTGGGAAACCACCGTGTAGTTTTAACTTTTAATGGTACGGGTAAGGTCGCCAAAGTAATTATCCCCTGGAGAAGGAGGGATAACGATCCTGAAAATAAACGGGTAATCATAGAGGATGCTCAAACAAAGCAAAAAGTTACCAATGTAAAACTGGGCGCCATTACCCGCGAAAGCGGCGAAGTGGTTTTTGAGCCAACATCTGGCAAGGGAACTTACTTTGTGTATTACATGCCTTATAAAAATGAGGGTCGATCCAATTATCCAAGAGGTATCTATCTGAAACCGGAGAATACTGCTTCATCAGCATGGTTAAACAGCTTAAGTGGCAATATCCCTGCAGCTACGGTAAAAGAGTTTCAGTCGATAGATGCGTTCAACAGCTTTTACCCGATGGAAGTGATCGCTACTAAAAATGAAACGGATGCGCTGATCGCCAAACATAAAAACGAAACTTTTTTGGTTTTTCCGGAGGATAGATTGAACTCCATCCGCATGACCAAAGATTTGCCGCAGCGTTGGATAGAGCTTGGTCCGCAAAGTAAATATGTAGCTTCAGCCCTGCGTGGTGAAAACTTCTCGTTTCAGTTGGGGGTATACGCCCTGCAAAATCTGGACGATGTAAAAGTGACTTTCAGCGATCTGAAAACAGCTACCGGTAAAAAGATCCCGGCTTCGGCTTTGTTCTGTATCAATACAGGTGGTACTGCTTATGACGGTTCACCGTTGACTAAAACAGTGAGTGTAACCCCCAACACCATCCAGGCTTTATGGTGTGGTATTGATGTGCCTGCAAGCGCTACTGCTGCTGTTTATACAGGCAAAGCTACTATTAGCAACGGCAAGACTTCCAAAGAAATCCAATTGTCCTTAAAGGTAAGTCCCGCATTAGCTAAAAACGGCGGCGTGGATGAACCCTGGAAAATGACCCGCTTGGGCTGGTTGAACTCTACCATGGCGCAAAAAAATACGGTGATAGCGCCATATAAACCACTTGTGGTGAAAAATAATACGGTTGAATTATTGGGCAGAAAAGTAGAAGTGAATACCGATGGTTTCCCTAAACAGATCCAAACCTTTTTCACTCCTGAAATGACCGAGTATGCCGATGCACCTAACAACCTGCTGACCGAGGCTATTCATTTTCATTTCCTGAATGCAGCCGGTAAAAATATCAAGCTCAAAAGCCAGGGCTTGCAATTTACCAAACAGGAGCCAGGCACGGTACAATGGACAGCCACCAGTGCCAACGACAGTCTGCAGATGGAAGTAACCGCCTCCATGGAGTTTGATGGTTTTATAGCTTATACCGTCAAAGTAAAAGCCTTGCAGGATGTGAGTTTTAAAGATATTACCATGCACATCCCTTTTAAACGGGATGTGGCCAAATACATGATGGGCCTGGGCCAGAAGGGTGGTTATCGCCCCGAGAACTTTGAGTGGAAATGGGATGTTACCCATAAAAACCAGGATGGCGCCTGGATAGGCAACGTCAATGCAGGTTTACAATACTCGCTGCGCGATGAGAAATATGTTCGTCCGCTGAATACCAATTTCTACCTTCAAAAACCACTCATCCTGCCATCGTCATGGGGTAATGGCGACAAAGGCGGTATCAACGTAAAAGACGATGGCAAAGCAGTACTGGCCAACAACTATAGCGGCGAACGCAAACTGAACAAAGGCGATGTGCTGTATTACAACTTTAACCTACTTGTTACGCCTTTCCATACCATCAATACCGACTTTCAGTGGGCTACCCGTTTTTATCATGCCTACAAACCTATCGATACCATAAAACAGGCTGGCGCTACAGTGATCAATATTCACCATGCTACGGCTATCAACCCCAATATCAACTATCCTTTCATCGCCTGGAAAGCCATGAAGGCTTATGACGATTCGGCACATGCCGCGGGTTTAAAGGTGAAGATCTACAATACCATCCGCGAGCTGTCCAACCATGCGTATGAAACATTTGCATTACGCAGTTTGGGTCATGAGATCTATTCGCCGGGCAAGGGCGGTGGTTTCAGCTGGTTGCAGGAGCATGTGGGCGACGATTATATAGCCGCCTGGTTTGTACCCGAAATTAAAGATGCTGCCATCATCAACAGCGGTATGAACCGCTGGCACAATTACTATGTAGAGGGCATGAACTGGCTGACCCAAAACGTAGGCATCGACGGTATTTACCTGGACGATGTGGCCTTTGACCGTGTAACCATGAAACGGGTTAAAAGAGTGTTGACTAAGGATGGCCACCCGGGTATTATCGACCTGCACTCGGCCAACCAGTATAACAAAAGCGATGGCTTTAACAACAGCGCCAATCTGTACATGGAGCATTTTCCATACCTCAACCGTTTGTGGTTTGGGGAGTATTTTGATTACGAAAAGAACAGTCCCGATTTTTTCCTGACCGAAGTAAGCGGTATCCCATTCGGTTTGATGGGTGAGATGCTGCAGGGCGGCGGTAATAAATGGCGCGGCATGGTTTACGGCATGACTAACCGCATGCCATGGAGCGATGGCGCCGATCCGCGCCCGATATGGAAAGTTTGGGACGATTTTGGCATCAAAGGCACCAAGATGATAGGTTACTGGGTTGATGATAACCCGGTGAAGACTGATCACGATAAAGTATTAGCCACCATTTACAAAAAAGATGGCGCCGTACTGGTTTCCATAGCCAGCTGGGAGGATACGGATACCGAGATTCAATTAAAAATAGACTGGAAAAAATTAGGCATCGACCCATCAAAAGCAACCATAACCGCACCGGAGATCAGAACGTTCCAACCGGCCAAAACATTTGGCTTGAATGATAAGATCCCGGTTGAAAAAGCCAAAGGCTGGTTACTGATCATTAAATAATGCCTGTAACTATGAGAAGAATAGGACTGCTTGCTTTAGGACTATGTTTATCGGCAGGGTGGGTTAAGGCCCAGGAAAACGCGGCTTACCGGGAGTACAATAAGGTGATCACTACCTACCCGTTCTCGGATCCTAACCCGATACCGGCGTTCACCAATATCTACCCATACTTTAGGTATGATGGCTTTACCGATAAGCCCGTGCAAAAGGAGTGGAAGGTTGTGGAGCTGCAAAATAAGTATATCACCTTAACCGTGCTGCCGCAGATAGGCGGCAAGATATGGTCGGCCGTGGAACGGTCGACTGGTAAGGGGTTCATTTATGAGAACCATGTGGTGAAGTTCAGGGATATTGCCATGCGCGGCCCCTGGACAAGCGGCGGCATCGAACCCAATTACGGGATCATTGGGCATACCCCCAATTCCGTTACGCCGGTTGACTATATAGTACGTAATAATGATGATGGCAGCGTAAGCTGCATCATCAGCGTGCTTGATCTGCTAACCAATACTACCTGGGCCATGGAGATCAACCTGCCCAAAGATAAGGCCTATTTCACCACCAAATCAACCTGGTACAACGCCAACACGCTGGATGAGCCTTACTATCACTGGATGAACATTGGTATCAAAACCAAAGGCAATCTGCAATATATGTACCCTGGAACGGGTTTCCTGGGTCATCAGGGCGAGCATGGCGACTGGCCCATCAACAAACAAAACGGCAAGGACGTTTCCTTTTATAATAACAACGATTTTGGCGGTTATAAATCGTACCACGTATTTGGCAAGTACACCGACTTTTTTGGCGCTTACTGGCACGACGATGAAATGGGCATGGCCCGTTATTCGGGTCGTGATGATAAGGCCGGTAAAAAGATCTGGATCTGGGGATTGTCGGATCAGGGCATGATCTGGGAAAAACTGCTGACGGATAACGACGGGCAATATTCCGAGATACAATCGGGAAGGTTGTTTAACCAAACATCGCCCGAAAGTACATTTACTCCATTTAAGCACAAAGGTTTTGCACCAGGTGAGGCCTCGGTATGGACGGAGTATTGGTACCCTGTACTCAAAACCAAAGGTTTTGTAGAGGCCAATAACTACGGTGCACTCAATGTGAAGACCGAGAACGGCTGGCTGAAACTGGCACTGAGCCCGGTACAAAAAATTGCCGATAGCCTGGTGGTTAAACAAGGCCAAACGGTTATCTACAGCAAAAAGCTGGAACTAAACCCCCTGCAAACATTTGCCGACTCTGTTCAAATGGATGCGACAAAAGGAGATGTGATAGTTACGCTAGGGCGCGATAAGATCATCTACAATTCAAAACCTGACGAAGGCGATCTGAGCCGTCCGCTGGATTCGCCCAAAGATTTTAACTGGAATACGGCCTACGGTTTGTACATACAAGGCAAGGAACTGATGGACGAAAAAGCCTACCCCCAGGCCGAAGAAAAATTGCAGGCAGCCTTAAAGGTTGATCATAATTATGTACCTGTCCTGGTGAAAATGGCGCAGCTACATTACCGTAATCTGCAATATACCGAAGCCCTGGAACTGGCTAAACATGCCTTAAGTATTGATACTTATGACGGGGGAGCTAACTATTACTACGGCGTGATTAATGCCAAACTCAACCATACAGCCGACGCCAAAGATGGTTTTGATATAGCAGCCTTATCCATAGAGTATCGCACTGCGGCTTATAACGGGCTGGCCGGCTTGTATCTGCAGGAAAAAAGCTATAATAAAGCACTGGAGTACGCTGCCAAAGCGCTCGACTTTAACCGGTATGATCTGTCTGCTTTGCAGGTGCAGGCTATCGCTTATCGCTATCTGCATCAGCAGCAAAATGCCGAACGGGTGTTAGCTCAGATCCTAATCTTTAACCCGCTTGACCATTTTGCCGGGTTCGAAAAATATCTGTGGGATGCCTCCACTAAAACCCAGTTTATAGCTTCTGTCCGGAACGAACAGCCGATAGAAAGTTACCTGGATCTGGCCAATGTTTATTATCAATATGGATATCCGGAGGAATGCCTTAAAGTATTGAGACTTTCGCCAAAAAATGCTTTGGTAAACTATTGGCAAGCATTTTTACAGAATAAAGTAAAGAGACCGTTTTTAGAAGAATTGGATAAGGCCATTATTGCTACTCCCGCCTTTGTATTCCCCTTCAGGGCTGATGATGAAGAAGTGCTCACCTGGGCCATACAGCAAAACGACAACTGGAAACCGAAATATTTCCTGGCCTTGTTGTATAAAGACCGTAACCGTATAACCGAAAGTAAAAACCTGTTTACTCAATGTGGAGATCAACCAGATTTTGCGCCGTTTTATGCGGCCAGGGCAGCCATGCAGATGGGGGCGTCTGATCTGACTGATTTGCAAAAAGCCCTGAAATTGCAACCTAATGAATGGCGATATACTAAATTGCTGGGCGAGTATTATGTGGCTCACGACCAATATTCGGAGGCTTTAGCTACGGTGGAGCCTTTTTATCGTAAACATTCCGAAAATTATATCATCGGTATACTGTATGCTAAAACGCTGCTGCTGAATAAACGTTATGCAGAATGTGCCAAACTACTGTCGGGCATCAATATATTGCCTTTTGAAGGAGCTACTATTGGTCGCGATTTATACCGCGAGGCCAAGCTGATGCTGGCTATAGAAAAACTCAGAAGCAATAACTATACAGGCGCGCTAACTTTAACAGCTGATGCCAAACTATGGCCGCTTAACCTGGGCGCGGGTAAACCTTACCCAGAAAATATTGACGAAAGAGCCGAGGATTGGCTGACTTACCTGTGCTACACCAAACAAGGCAAAGATGCTGAAGCTCGTAAGTATCTGCAAAAGATCATTGCCTTTACACCCAAAACCGACAATACGGTTAAGAACTTTTTGCCGGCCAACAGCCTCGTAACCGCCTGGGCTATGGAAAAACTGGATAGTAAAGCTGCCGCCACAGCCTGGCTGGATGCACAGGTTAAACAATATCCAGATAACGATATCATGCAATGGTGCCAGCAGGTTTTTGAAAAAGGATCGGCCGAAAAAGCGGATACCAGCGATACTATCGTGCGCATCCTGCAACAAATCATGACGCTGAAATAATCACTCCAAATGAAAAAACATCGAATAATCACAGCTAAAATTGCTTTACTAGGTGCAGCCTTTGCACTACTGCAATTGAATAGTCGCGCAGCTACGCTCCCGGCAGATACCGCGCTTAAAGTACCCCTCGGCGGCAACAGTTGGGTAAGCAAAAATGGGCAGGCTATTATTGACAGCGCTGGCCTGGGCAACTGGAGCTCGAATGCTGATGTAATAAGTGTATACGTGCGTTTGGAAGCTCCCGGCGATTTGAAAATAGCGTTGAGGCTGCAAGTGCCTGAAGGCAGCAGTACTATCAAAGTATCGGCAGGACAAAGTGTTTTAATCAAAACGGTATCTAACCGCGAACCCGCAGTTGTTGATTTTGGCACCGCACATGTTAAAGTTCCGGGTTATCTGCAAATAAAACTACAGGGCGTAAAAAAGAGTGGAAAGGTATTCGCCCAGGTAAGCGACTTGTTATTGACCGGTTCGGCTACGGCCAATGGTGCCGAATATACCAAGGACAATCATGGTAGTTATTTTTACTGGGGCAGGAGAGGTCCGTCGGTACATCTGAACTATCCATTACCAGATGAAGCCAAAACTACTACGGAGTGGTTCTACAATGAAGTGACTGTTCCTGTAGGTAACGATGTGCTGGGTTCATATTTTATGGCCGATGGCTTTACCGGCGGATACTTCGGTATGCAGGTAAACTCTCCAACGGAGCGTCACGTATTGTTCTCTATCTGGAGCCCTTATAATACCGACGATCCTAAAAGTATTCCTGATAGCCTAAAGATCCATCTGTTAAAGAAAGGTGCAGGCGTACATGGCGGTGAATTTGGCGGCGAAGGATCTGGCGGTCAAAGCTATATGAATTATCCTTGGGTGGCAGGTAAAACCTATGCTTTTTTGATACATGCACAGGCCAATGCCGCGGCTAAAACTACCACATTTACTGCGTACTTTAAACCAGCCGACCAAACTACCTGGCAACTGGTTGCCAGCTTTAAACGCCCTATGTCGGGCTTTTATCTAAAGGGTTTGTATTCGTTCCTGGAGAATTTTGATCCGGAGATGGGTACTGTGGAGCGCCGGGTAAACTTTGGCAATGGCTGGCTGGTGGATACTAACGGCAAATGGTATCCATTAACCAAAGCGATTTTTACCGGCGATGCTACCGCGAACATCAAATACCGCAAAGATTATGGCGGTGGTGTGCAGGGCAATCATTTTTACCTCAGAAACTGTGGATTTTTTAATGATTTTTCAACGCTCAAAACCGATCTTAGCCGTCAACAATCCGGCACAGATCACCCAGTTATTGATTTTAATAAACTACCGTGAGATTGGTATCAAGTAGCTAGTATCAAGTATCACGACTTTTTTCTTTTGACATTGAAGAGGCAGGGTGTCTTGATACTTGATACTAGCGACTTGATACTAACATAAAACCAACAACCGTGAAAAAATACCTTTTACCCTTACTCTTTTTATTACCCGTATTCTGTTTTGCGCAGGACAAACACGTTTTCAGCCTCAGCAAAAATGAGTTTCTGCTGGATGGCAAGCCTTTCCAGATCATCAGCGGTGAAATGCACCCGGCCCGTATCCCCCGAGAGTACTGGCGCGACCGTATCCGCATGACCAAGGCCATGGGCTGTAATACCATCGCCGCTTATATATTCTGGAACTACCATGAGGCTACCCCGGGTGTTTTCGACTTTAAAACAGGCAACCATGATATTGCCGAGTTTATTCGTATTTGTAAGGAAGAAGGCATGTGGGTATTGCTGCGTCCCGGTCCGTACGTTTGTGCTGAATGGGATTTTGGCGGATTGCCCTCATGGCTGTTAAAAATCCCTGATATTAAAGTGCGTTGCATGGATACCCGATACATGAGCGCGGTAAGTCGTTACGTGGCCCATTTGGCAGCCGAGGTAAAATCATTACAATGTACCAATGGCGGTCCTATCATCATGTCGCAGATCGAGAATGAGTATGGCAGCTATGCCAATGATAAAACCTACCTGGAAACCCTGCGTAAACTATGGGTGCAAAATGGTATCACCGTGCCTTTTTACACAGCCGATGGCGCAACGCCTTATATGCTGGAAGCCGGTAACATTGATGGCGCGGCTATCGGGTTAGACAGTGGCACCAGCGACGAGGATTTTGCCCAGGCCACCAAACGTAATCCTAATGTTCCATCGTTCAGCAGCGAAACATATCCAGGCTGGCTAACCCACTGGAAAGAGAAATTTGCCAAACCCGATACCAATGGTTTGAAGAAGGAAATTACCTATCTGCTGGAGAACCATAAATCATTTAACCTGTACGTGATTCACGGTGGTACTAACTTTGGTTTCACCGCAGGTGCCAACGCATTTTCAGCTACCCAGTACCAGCCCGATCTGACCAGTTATGATTACGATGCACCCATCAACGAACAGGGCCAGGCAACGCCCAAATACTATATGCTGCGCAACCTCATCAGCAAATACGTAAAATATAAAATTCCGGCTGTGCCACAGGCTGCAAAAGCCATCGGCATACCGGCTATCACCTTAGCACCGCTTACTAGTATCTGGCAGCAATTACCAAAACCGTTCCTGTCGCCGCAGCCTCAGCCGATGGAATATTACGATCAAAACCAGGGCCTGATGCTTTACCGCACCAAACTTATAGGTCACAAAAAAGGCACGCTCACCATTACCGAACCACACGATTATGCCATGGTATTTGTAGATGGTAAATTGATTGATACCGTTTACCGCGATGGTGGCAAATGGAACATCAAGATCCCCGAAAGCAGCAGCAAAGACCCGGTATTGGATATTTTGGTAGAAGGCATGGGACACATCAATTTTGCCCAGTACATCATTGATCGTAAAGGTATTACCGACCGTGTTACCCTTAACGGTATGACTTTGATGGATTGGCAGATATATCCATTACCTATGACTGAGGCCTTCATCAAAACATTAAAACCGGCAAAAGCCGAAGCCGATGCCAAAGGCATGTTTTTTAAAGGAACGTTCAATCTGCAGAAAACCGGCGATACTTATTTCGATCTGAGTAATTATGCCAAAGGCATTATTTACGTAAATGGCCACAACCTGGGCCGGTACTGGAACACCGGTCCGCAGCAAAGGCTATACTGCCCGGCATCATGGCTTAAAAAAGGAAGCAACGAAATTATAGTGTTTGATTTCCATTTGAATGAAGCCAAAACCATCAGCGGTAAAACTACTTTGGAGTAAGGAGGGAGAGAAATCAAGGGGTTAGAACCAGGAATCAAGAGATAGTCCTGTGATCATGTGGTCACAGGACTATTGTTTTTATAAACAAATAGTTAAATTCAGCGTATATAAACAGGAAAGTAGCAAACATGAAAACACTTATCGACAATAAAGATTACCAGGGGATAGAACAGGCCCTTGCCAATGATCCAAGTTTGGCTAATGAAGGTATTCCGTATGATAGTGTCAACACCACCAAAGCCCACCCCCTGCACCGACTCTGCGACGGGGTGTTTTCCGGAACGTATACCGATGCCGAAGCCGTACAAATGGCCAGGATATTTTTGGCACACGGAGCAAATGTTAATGGTAATCAATTGGTAGAAAAGCAGGATAGCCCGCTTGTTGCTGCAGCAAGCCTGTATGCCGATGAGGTAGCTATTTTGTATATCGAAAACGGTGCGATTATAAATCATCCCGGATGTCATGGAGGCACCGCCTTACATTGGGCAGCGTACTGTGGAAGGGATAAAGTGGTTAAAAAGCTGGTGCAACAAGGCGCAAAAGTTAATAAGTTATGTGTCGATTTTAAATCCACACCGCTATTTTGGGCCGTTCATGGATTAAAAAATGGCGGTACAACCAGTTCATCTGATAGTGTGGAATGTGTTAAGATACTGCTCCAGGCTGGTGCCGATAAAAATATCCCCAATGCTGGAGGAACCACCGTTTTCGATATGCTGGATGACGGGGATGTGGAATTGAAGGAATTATTGAAAGAGGTTTAAATCCATCTTTCTCTCCCATGTCGTTCCTCCTCGCAATGACATATTCTTTTATAAGCTGTTCCAGACTTGCTGGCGCACGCGTGCCGCGTGTGACTTTATAAAGCACAGGCGAAACCCCATCAAAAGTCAGTTACTTGCCTTCCTGTTCCAATACCGGGATAATGAAGCGGCTAAGTTCTGGTGTATGGTGTTCTTTTTTCGAAATAAGGGTCATTCTTTGTATAATATCGGGGTGTTGCGCAGACACATCATTTTGTTCCTGCTGATCATTGGAAAGATCAAAGAGCGACCATTTTGTGTTTCCTTTTAACATATTTAACCGTACGCCCTTCCAATTGCCAATCCGGATAGCCTGCTGGCCATCATATTCGGGATATTCAAAATACAGGTACTCATGCAAAGTTTGTTTACCCCGGTCAAGTATGGCAGGTAAAATGCTGAGTCCATCCACCTCTTTCGGTATTTTTAACTTTAGGAGATCGCACAGTGTTGGCATTATATCGATGGTTGCCGATATCAGGTTGCTGGTGCTTCCGGGCTTTATTTTTCCGGGCCACGATATAATGAATGGTTCCCGTATACCGCCTTCATGAACAAAACCTTTTCCCCAGCCGTATTCGCCTTTAAACGGTCCCGCGCTTTTAAAAAATGTGGGATCCACACCGGCATTATAGGCTGGTCCGTTATCAGAACAAAACATGATGATAGTATTGTTATATAGTCCGTCATCTTTTAATTTTTGAATGATCTGTCCAACCTGCTTATCCAGCAGCGTGATCATGGCGGCATAAGTAGCATGCGGATAACGCACCGGGAAATAACTGCCTCCTAAAAATGGTTTTTCGTCGCCAAATTTTTGGTGGTAATAGTCAACCAGGGCTTTTGGTGCTTGCAGTGATACATGCGGCAAAGGCGTTGGGTAATACAGGAAAAACGGTTTCTTTTGGTTGCGATCAATAAATTTCAACGCCGCTTTCAACAGGTAATCAGGTGTATAGTCCTTCTGCTGATATTTTTCATAGTTTTTCTCATTAAGCGAATCCAGATCCTTAGGAAACAGTACATTAGGATCAACAACTTTATTATCCAACGGAACCCGGTTATTGTTTTCCCATAAATGTGCGCTGTAATAGGTATGGTCCTGACGCTGACATATAAAACCGAAAAAATAGTCGAACCCCTGGTTATTGGGTGTGCCACTGGTCATGGGTGCACCTAATCCCCATTTGCCAACAATACCAGTGGTATAACCGGTTGCCTTTAATACTTTGGCAATAGTAATAGTTGAATCGGGGATGGGATATTGCCCTTCCAATGTCGGGTTTTTCTCCATTTCCTTGAAACTCCATACATCGCCCCGCTCTCCCCATTCATGATTTCCGCGGATAAAGGCTTTACCCGAGTTTTTACCGGTCATGAGTGAATAGCGTGATGGAGCGCAAACCGGATAGGCATAATGTTGTGTAAAGCGTTTACCATGTTTGGCCAGTTCATCTAAGTTGGGGGTTTCAATTTTTTGCTGCCCGTAACAACCTAACTCGCCATATCCCATGTCATCTGCCAGGATGTAAACAATATTAGGTTTTGCTTTTGATGTTTTAGGCGATGAGCCGGTTTGTGCAAACGCGTTAACATATATCCCGAACAGTAAAGCTATGCTTACAGAAATTCTTTTCATCGAACTAAAGTTACTGATCGTCATTCGCTTAGTTATGTAGATAACAAACGTTTGTGTGGTTTTTAATATTAAGTGAGCTCGCATAGTAACGACTCACCCCGACATCGCTGCGCTCGTCACCCCTCTCTCCGCTTCGCGCATAGAGGGGATTTTCTTTTTCTCCACCCTCTTTCCGCCGCAGGCGAAGAGAGGGTGGTCCAGCGAAGCGTAGACCGGGTGAGTCTGCTATGCGTCATGCTTTCCGAGCTTCCGGAGCATATCTCACAGGAGCGAAAGTTTTGTGAATGCAGGATCGATCTAATTACCATAAGTAAACGAAAGCCTTGGGGCGATTTCAACATAGCCGTTATCTTTAAAATAGGCAACATAATAAGAGCCAGAAGGCTTGCCCGATGGTAAGGTTAACGTTAGGCTGCCAGATACCACACCATTGGTATATTGCCAGGCATCAGCATAAGTGTTAGCGGCGCCGGGTACTTTGCCGGCTTGATAAATCCCGATCCATGCTTTAGTATCGGCAGAGCCATTGGCAAAATTCACGGTAATGGTTTCTCCGGTTGAAAATTTTGCTTTATTTAAACTAATGCTTGCCTGAGTAGTGGTTGTTTTGATAGAAAAAGTAGTTATAACTCCTTTATGGTCCGAAGGCCATGTTCCTGTTGGCTTCAAAAAAGGATTGGTATACGTAGCATCTTCATATCCCTGGCCTCTTACAATGGAACCTGATGGCCCGAATACGATAGATTCGTTTACGTTTACCCTATTATAATTGTCGGCATAATAAATATAATCAATGCGGTCGCGCTCATCGGCATCCGGTGCCCATACCAGTGATGATAACTTGGCGCTGGTGTTAAAAGCTGCCCAGGTGAATCCTGGGTATTTTACCGGATCGGGGTTTTTAACCCGGTATGAATCCTGGTAACCTGCTCCATATAGCTTAACACTGCCTTGCCAGGGCACAATGGCGCCGTGGTGATCAAACAAATCCTTTTGTGCCTTAACCCAATCTAAATGTGATGGCTCATTAAAATCTCCCCCTAATATAACAATCCTGCCATTGTCCCTTTCCTGTTTGGCATCGCTTACAAAGGCACTTAGCTCTTCGTCACGGGTTGATTTCAGGTTGGCTGCCAAAACGCTGTCTACATTGGTAACCGGCGCGGCTATTTTATTAAAGGTTACACCATCATAGCCCCGTGGCAGGTAACAGGCGTAATTGGTATAGTCTAAATGGGCCGAGTAAAGGGTAACCTGTGTGGTAGAATTCAGGTTAACAGTGGCTTTATCAAAAGCATTGCCATAGATATTGGTTTTAAATGAAGCAATTGGATATTTTGATACAATACCCACATTATAGTCATAAAACGAATAAAAAGTATACCCCTTTGCCTTTAAAGCCGCTACAATGCGTTCACTAAACTTAGTGCTGTTATAATTTCGAACCTCGCTTAAGGTTATGAGATCGGCGCCCGATTGAATAATAGCATCAACAATACCATCAAATCCACCGCTTACTGATGTACCTTCCTGCCAGATATTTAATTGCAAAACTTTTAGTGTAACGGAGTCTGCTGCGATTGCCTGGATTGTTTGAGCCTTAACCGGCTTTATACTATCTGATGCAAAAGAGGATGATGCCTTTTTGCAGTTTAAAAGCACAAGTGCTGAAAGCAATGGGATTAGGTAGCTTTTTTTCATTTGATGATTCTTATTTAAATACAAAGCAATACATACACTATTGGGATAATATTATTTTTATATTATATCATGTGTAAAATAGTAATGTTTATGTCTTGGTTTCTGGCTTCTGTATTTGCTAAAATTACTGATCGTTAGTTATTAAAATAAGTGTTTAACAAACGTTTGTGTTGCTTTTAATATTAGCTTATGGTTGACGCTACCGCGAATCTCGCGATAGCACAAAAGGCTGCCACTGATGATTACCGTGCAGTAAGCTCCAAAAACTGCTGGATGAGTAAGCCAACCGTATCCGGTGCATCTTCCAAACTATAATGGCCAACGTTTGGTAATTCATAAACCGATCCCTGGGGAAATGCCGAACGAAAAAGCGGGATAAAGTGTTTTCCGTGCAAGGTTTTATCCTCAGCACCCCAGATGCATAGTGCAGGGAGCTTGCCAATGCTTCTTTTAGCCTCATCAGATGGTTCTTCAAAAATGTGCGCGCCAATGGCAAAGCCTTTTGCCCAGCCAAGTGCGCCGCGACTTTCTTCCGGGGTGGTAAAGGCCGCACGGTAGGCCTCTATCCAGGTATTGGTGATCAGGTTGTTTTGTTCAAAACCATTCAGTTTAAGCGTACTTAAAATATGGTAATGGAGCTCATTTAATACTGTCTCGAGCTTTCCGGATGCTTCGGCCTGCATGATCCATTGAAACCAGGGTGATTCTTTAACGTTGGCCTCCAATGCTTCACCTAATTTGGGCTGACCAAAGGGGAGGGGAGTGTTTACACTAATTACCCGGGCAATACGATCCGGTTGGCGCGCTGCCAGGCCCATACCTACCGGTCCGCCAAAATCATGCATAACAAGGGTGATGTCCCGGAGATCAAGGTCGAGCACTAACTTTTCAATATTATGAATATGGTCCTGCAGCCAGTAAGTCCGGTTTTGTGGAGTTTCACTTTTCCCAAAGCCCATATGATCGGGTACAATTACCCGGTAGTTTCCGGAAAGCTGGTGAATCAAATGTCTGTATAAATAGCCCCAGGTGGGTTCGCCATGCAGGCAAAGTACCACTGCGCCCTGACCTTCGTCGGCATAGTGCATGTTAAATCCGGGAGCCGATGTAAAGTGAGGTGTGAATGGAAAGCTTCCATCAAAGGTTTCATTTATAGCTATCATGTATGTAAAATTATATAGAGTTATCTATTTTTTATAAGTCAAAAAAAATCAGCCAATCATTTGGCTCAGAAATTTTTTCACGTTTTCCAAAGCCAGCGTGTTCCTGCTGATGGTGGTACTTACCGTAGCGCCTTCTATCATCAGGAAAAGGGTATCGGCAAGCAGTTGAGTATCCAAAACCCTCTTTGTTTCCAATTGCTCAAAAAGCCCGGTTATCAAAGCGCGTTGTTTTTCTTTATAAACGTCGGCTATCTTTAGCACTTTGGCATCATTGGCGCCTACTTCGGCAGCAATTTTTATAAAGGGACAGCCCGCGAAATCAGAATTAACCTGCTGACTGATCCGGTAATCAATAAATTTAAACAGCTTGTCTTTTGGGTTGCTGAGTCCCTTGCTGATGTTTTCGAATCCAGCAAATGATTCTTCTTCCTGTTTTTTCAAATAGGCTACCAGCAGCTCATTTTTTGACGGGAAGTGATTATACAGGGAACCAATAGCGATATCCGCTTCGGCAATAATTTGATTGATGCCGGTTTGATTGAATCCCTGGTGCGAAAAAAGATCCGATGCTACATTCAGTATCCGGTCCCTGACTTTTATTTTATCTGACATAAAATTAATGTTGGGACAAATGTAAATAATGTTTTATAAAATAGATAGATCTATCTAAAAATAAATTATAACAGATTGCCAAAATTAATTTTTCACCCGGTCGCTTTCCTCGCCTGCACCTGTTTGATTATGTTTTCGCTGATCCTTTACCGTATTTCCAAAGCGCATACTTAAAGTAAGCAATGCGGCACGTGAATCTTTCAGTGTGCGAAAGCTGGCATTTGTTTGATACAGATTGTTTATGGCTCCCTGGTTAATGTTCGTATTTAAAAGGTCGCTGATGCTTAGCTTTAGCGTAGTACGCGGCGACAGTGTTTTGGAGACTGCTATGTTGAGGCGACCTCTGGCAGCCAGTGTAAACTGAGCATCGTTTTGTTTATTTTGATACTTGCCGTCTGTTTGTAAAGTCCATCCTTTATTAAGCTTGAACTGCAGTACCGCCTGCCCGGAGAAACTGGTGCTATGGTTGTTTAAAGTACCGGTGTAAAAATCACTGGCCTGCCGAAGCTGCCATACATCCCCGCTCAATTCCAGACTAAACCACTTCGCCGGATCGAAACTGGCATCTGCATTCAGATCATACAATTTTGTGCTTCCAATATTTCCCGGGCGATCATAATAATACCCGTTACGGATCTCTATGGTTTCCGTTGATCGGTCGTGGATATTGGTATAGGTCATGGTTACCGAAATCCTGTCTTTATAAATATAACCCAACTCAAAGTCGCCCGAGTACGAAGGCCGCAGGTACGGGTTTCCGATATAGAAGGTATATTTATCCAGCGGAGAAATAAAGGGATTCAAATCCTGATAATAAGGGCGCTCTATCCGGCGTCCATAGGTCATTTTTAGTTGGTGATCGCCCAATGTATCCAATTTATACAGGAGATAAAAGGTTGGGAACAAGCCCGTGTAATTGCGTTTAAAAGCAGAGTCGGCCTTTTGGGCATTGCCCAACTGATGACCGCGCGAATCTGTGTTTTCCACCCGGAGACCCGCCTGTATGCTTAGTCTTTTAAAATCCTTATTTAAATTGATGTAACCGGCATTGATGGCTTCTTTGTATAAAAAATGATTGGTTTTGTCATCGTCCGTAATGGCATTTCCGTTGATGATATCAAAATAATTGGCCTGGTTATCGGTGTTAGTGTAGCTGCTTTTTACGCCCGCCTCCAGCTTCAGGCCGCCGGTTAATGGCTGACTATAATCCGCCTTGGCCGAATAGATATGAATAGCCGTAGGAAGCCTGCCATTAAGCTGATCCATAGAGCCCGAACCCGTTGTTGCATAACTTTGGTTTAAAAAAGTTTGGTTATTGTCCGTCGCGAAAGCCAGATAATCCAGGTTGGCCGTTATTTCAGGTCCATCTTTTTTAAAGGTATGCCTGTAATTTACATTAGCGCTGCCGTTTTTAAATTGGCCCAGTTCCTTATTTTTTGAAATGATGGAAGAATCGGGCCTGCCCGCAGCATCTGATAATTGCCCTTTGCTGTTATTAAGCTGATCTGGCGAGCGGATGATACCATTTAACAGCACGCCAATAGTAGTATTTTCAGATGCATAAAGGTCCATACCCAGTTTGGCATTGTATCCGCTGCTTGTAGTGCGGATGTACGAGTTCTGGCTGAATGCGCCGGATGGCTGCCCTGCGTTATAAAAGTAGTTGCGGTTGATGTCTACATCATTAAAACCATTGCTGAAAGTATAAGCAAAGGTGCCGAACACGTTGATCTTATCCTTACGGTAATTAAAATCCATGCTGTTATTGGTAGCCGTGTAGCGGCTCTGCCGCAAACCAAGGCTCAGCCCCAGGTTAAACCCTTTCACTTTGGTCTTTTTGGTTTTAATGTTGATGATACCGGCGGTACCGGCTGCATCGTATTTAGCAGGCGGATTGGTCATCAGTTCAATCTGCGATAAGGTTGATGAAGGCATCGAGCGCAGGTAGTTTTCCAGGTCGCTACCAGAAAGGTAAGTCGGTTTATCATCTATATAGATCGCTACGCCGGATTTGCCATGAAAACTAATCTGCCCGGCCTGGTCAATGGCAACACCCGGCGACTTTTCCAGCACATCCAGCGCAGTGGTGCCTGCATTGCTGATCAGTGCATCTACATTAACGACCGTGCGGTCGATCTTTTGCTCCAGGAATGCCTTTCTGGATGTGACTACCACTTCCTTTAAAATTTGGGCAGACGTTTGCATCGTGATCGGGTTTAAACTGATCAGCAGATGCTGCGCATCAACTGTGATACCTCCGCTTTGATAAGGCATCAGGCCAATGGAAGTAACTTTTATGCAAAAGGTGCTGGCACTGTTTATACCGATGTTAAAACTTCCATCTTTAAGTGTCAGTTCATATTTTACTGTCACAGAATCTTTTAGCCGAATGAGGGATGCCGTAGCACCTTCAACAGGGCGACCATTTGCATCTGCAACTTTTCCGGATATTTTGCCGTTGATGGCTTGGGCGATTACAAAATTGGGGGCAAAGCAAAGCCCTATGGCCAAAAATGCCATGATAAATATTTTCATAAAAGTATTTTAATTAAGTGGAAACTGGACCGGTTTAAGTAATAAATGGGACGGGTTAATTCTGCACAAGCATATCGCTAATACCCTGGCACATCTTCCTGATATGAAAAATAGCAGCAGCAGAATTTGCCTGCTTATCGGCCGTAATTAATAGATCACCTTCCGAGGTTTTAATCCGGAAATCGGCATTTTCTGTCACGAGTACCTTGGCGCAACTATCCATATACCCGGTTACTTTCGGCGTTATTCCGGCGTAAAAGGATGCTTTGAAAGTATACCTGGTTTCCAAGTCTTTTATGGACAAAACCGTTTCGCCCTTACGTTGATTTTGAATGAAAAAGGCAAAACAAACGCATAGCAATAGCAAGGCGGTAATAATTACCGGTGTTAATTTTTTCATTTTTAACGTGTTAATGTTGATGGAAAAGGCATAGCATTCCCATGCCCTTAAGATTTTTTACTTTTGAAAAGAAGTTTGGAGGTATTACTTATTGAGGCGGCTGGCTAACAGGAAATGGCCGAGAAAGCCTATGGCCAAACAAAACGCAATGATCATGAGGGCATAGATATCTGTGAGATGATAACAGCCGATGATGCCAAGCCCGGCAGCAATTCCGCAAAGCGCGCAAAACCATTTGAGGCTGTTCCTGAACTCATTTTTACCTGTTGCCATCAACTGTGTAACTACGGTTTCCGGGGTTCCCATTTCTACAATCTTCTTCTTAAGGCTGTTATCCAGAAAGAGCCTGATCATTGTTAGAATAAAACTCGTAACCATAAAGATCATCAGCAGGATAACAATATCGCGCACAAATTCTTCGAAGGTGCCCTTGTCGCTCATTAAATTGGTGCTGCTTTGTGCCTGCGCTCCAAAAGCGGCTGAGAACAACAGCAGGGTTACATATATCTTTTTCTTTTTCATGTTTTTATAATTTGCTTTTATACCAGATGAGACCGGTTACCCTGATTATAGTTGCAATGTTTTTGTATTTAAAAGTGTGTGTACCTGCTTTTGATGGTTTTTAACCATTTCAACACCCTGGAAAATCAGGATAACCACTGCCGCGGTAATTGCCGTTGCTGTGAGCACTGTTGACACACTCGTGATAGTCGCCTCTATATACGATGAGAAGAATAGTGCTAACGAGGCAATCAACATGACAGAAAACACGGATATCAAAACCGCCGCCCATGGGAACGCGCGTTTCGGCTCTGGTAACTGCTCCAATACAAGGTTGGTAAGGTCAAAATCAAACTGAGGTTTTGCCTGGTTGTGGATGCCGTTAAAAAGCAGCTGGTAGTTGGCGATGTTTGTTTGGCAGTCAACGCAGTTTTGCACATGTGTTTTCAACTGATCACTGATGGTTTCCGGTTCAGCTACATAAAGCTGTATCTCTGTATCGGTAAGATGTGCTGTTATCATAACTCGTTCCTTTTATATTTTAATAAAATGTTTTCTTTCAGCGTTTTTCTTGCCCTGAAAAGGTAGTTTTTCACTGTGCCCTCTGGCAGGGATGTAATTTCAGCAATTTCGGCATAGCTTAGCTCTTCCTGGTGGTATAAGGAAATAAGCATTTTATAAAGTGGCTTAAGCTGTTCGATCTCTGTGTTAAGCAGAGCCGCCAGTTCCTTACCAAACAGGATATCTTCGGTGTCATTTTTCAGACCCTCGCTAATGTGGTTTAGGGGCGACTCACTGTCTTCTCCAAAGTTATCCAGGAGTACCAGCTTCTTTTTCTCCAGGTAATGAAGACAGGTATTATAAGCGATCTGACCGATCCAGGTAGATAATTTGGATTGAAACTTAAAGCCACGAAGATTTCTAAAGGCCTTCAAATAAACGTCCTGGGCAATGTCTTTCCGGTCGCCCGGGCTGCTGATCATTTTGAAGGTCATTTGCGCAACCAGTCCTTCCGTCTTTTTAATGATTAAACCAAAAGCATGGCGATCGCCGTTTAACACAGCTGTTACCAGGCGTTGATCGCTCAATTGTTCGTCCTTTTGATTGCTCACTGTTGATTAGACCGGTTAACGTAATTTATGTTGCAAATTATTTTTTGGCACAACTGTAGTAGCGACCGAAATAAAACCCACAAGTATCAAACGTTTGTGTAGAAATTGAAGGGTACGAACGGTCTTTTTTCAATTAATGATACCTAATTTTCGGCTTTGAAACCGGATATGGATAGTATTTTAGTAATAGGCTCAAACGGGCAGATAGGCACCGAGCTGATTGATGCCTTAAAGGAAACCTGGCCTGCGTATCAGGTTATTAGCTGCGATATAAGACCACGTGAGCAGTTAAAGGGCGATGTGTTTGTACAAGCCGATGTTAATGACCTGGAGCGGCTAAAAATTATTTTTGAGCAATATCGCATCAAACAAGTATACCTGCTGGCGGCACTTTTATCCGCCACCGGCGAAACCAAACCTCGTTACGCCTGGGATCTGAACATCAATGGTCTGCTCAATGTATTGGACCTGTCGGTAGCTTACCGGGTGGAAAAAGTTTTCTGGCCCAGTTCTATCGCGGTATTTGGGCCGGGTTCGCCCAAGGATGATACCCCGCAGTTTGGTGAAAAAGATCCGCAAACGGTTTATGGCTTCAGCAAGCTGGCCGGCGAGCACTGGTGCAACTATTATCGCGAAAAATATGGTCTTGATGTCCGCAGTATCCGTTATCCCGGTCTTATCAGCTGGAAAGCCGCGCCCGGCGGAGGTACTACCGATTACGCCGTACAGATATTTCACGACGCCATTGCGAGCGAAAGCTACGCATGTTTCCTTTCGGCCGATACGCGCCTGCCTATGATGTATATGGACGATGCCATCCGTGGCACCATCGAGCTGATGCAAACTCCGCTGGAAAAGTTAAAAGTATTCCGTTCCTATAATCTGGCTGGTTTCAGTTGTACACCCGGTGGATTGGCAACTGAGATCAGCGAACATATTCCGGGTTTTACCATCAGTTATCTCGAAAACGACCCGCGCCAGCAAATAGCCGACAGCTGGCCAAGATCAATTGACGACAGCGAAGCCCAGAAGGACTGGGGCTGGCATGCCAGATTCGATCTGAAAGCGATGACCGGTGATATGATCAAACACCTGTCGCTGGTGATATAATTGAAGAACCAAACCTTATCATAATTCTGCAAAAATTTTCGTATATTTACGAGAATTGAAACAGCCCGCTTCTCTGATAAAAGAGGAGCGGGCTGTTTGGTTAAGCGCAAATCGGGAACAAAAACCGACTGTTTGGTGTGTTTTATTTGATAGGCAATAGATTAATACTTTTTAAAGTTTTCAAAACGTATTAAAATCGTGTTAAAATTTGTTAAAATGAGGGATTTTGAACAAAATTTGAGCTGTTTTTACCCCGTTTTTGAGCCGAAAAGTGTTAAAATTTAAGGTTTAAAAAGTTTTTCCGGCATCATTTAGGCTGACTTTGGGTGGCGGATACCATCTGCATAAATCTATCTTCGGATGCCATATATTTTTCCAGCAGGGTAAACTGGTTACGTGCCCTCACCAGGTTATGACCAGGATAGCTGGAACCATAGTAAATGTCATTGTTCAGATAATCAGTCAGGAAACGGATAGCTTGCATATAGATCATAAATTTACCCGAGTACACAAACAGCTCACGCTCGCCCTCGGTGAGGTTATTGTTCATCTCCGAAAGATAGCCTTCTACAATGGCGGCAAAAAAATCTTCGCGCACCTCAATAAGGGAAAAATCCTGCTCTTCCTCGTTGGCGGGGGAGAGGTAGGTGCGCATCATATCGCCCACATCGCTGATGTAGTAGCCCGGCATTACCGTATCCAGATCAATGACGCAGAGGCCTTTATGATCGGTATCAAATAAAATATTACTGATCTTGGTATCATGATGAACAACACGTAAAGGTATCAACTGGTCGTGCATGATAGATTGATGCACATCGGCAATATCACGGTGCCCAAAAGCCAGATCGATGGTAGCATGGGCTTCAGCCAGTCGCTCGGCACTGGCGTTTTTTACCACGCGCTTAAAAGTTTCAAACCGGCCAGAGAGGTCATGAAAACCAGCCAGGGTGTATTGCAGGTTACTTACATTAAAGCCTGCCAGCAAATTGGTGAATTTGGCAAACTGGCGAGCGGCCTCAAATGCTTCATCGCGGGTTTGTACCGTATTTAAGGTGATGGAATTTTTGATAAACGGAAACAGCCGGTAATACTCGTTGTCGGTATATTTTACCATGTAATCGCCGGTTGTAGTTGGCAGCGACGCTACAAACAAATAATCTGGATAGCGTTTTGACAAATAGTTATCTATCTTGTTGGTATTTTGGGCTATATGTTCAGGTGTTTTAAAAACGTTTTTATTGATCTGCTGTAATATAAACTCATTGTCGTTTTTAAAACCGGTTATTTTCCAGGTTCGGTTGATCAGCCCTTCGCCAAATTTTTCAATATGATAATCGTGTGCAATAAGGTTAAAGGATTTTAGAATAACATCAAACATTTACTAAGTTTTTTAAGGTTTTTTGAATGCTTAAACCAAACCTAATTAATAAACTGCTAAACTTTTCACGCAAACGTTTGCCTGTTTTTTTAATTGACAATCCTTTAAGATAAGTTCAAAACCAGTAACTGATTTGAATGGTGTACTATTCACAATTTCAATAGCTGTTTTTGGCTTTATTCTCTACCAGCTGCGACTCTACCATTACATTGTAATAAGCCTGCACTTCGTCTGGCGATTGTTCTTTACGTGATAGGAGATCTAATAAAATATCGGCAGCTTTTTGCCCCTGGAGGTAGGGGAACTGCTCAACCGACGCCACGGGGGCATAGTCCATATAATTGATGATGGGTAAATTGGCGTAGCTTACAAATTGCAGGTCTTTATCCAGATCGATACCCAGGTTGCGGGCATGTTTTATGGCGTATAAAGACACATAGTCATTAAAAGTAACAATAGCGGTAGGCCTGCGTTTGTGGGCAAGCAAGCCGTCAAGTGCGGCCCGGGTACCGTCTTCGGTTAAATTACAGCTTACTATTAATGAAGGGTCAAATTTTAACCTGTTCTTTGTCATGGCTTTAATGTAGCCTTCTTTGCGTTCGCCGCTGGCAGCCAAGGTAGTTGGTCCATTGATAAGGCCTATGCTACGGTGTCCTTTTTGTAATAGGTAGTTTACAGCCTCAATGCTGCCGGTTTCCATATTACAGGCCACATAATGTATGTTTTTAAGCGGGGGGATGCGATCAAAAAATACCACGGGAATGTTAAAACGCTTCAGCATATCGAAATGAGCAAATGACGATGTGGTTTTGGCTACAGATATCAGCAAACCATCTACACGGGAATTTTTCATTTTTTCAACGAGCTGTATCTCCTTTTCTTCGTTGTCATGTGATTGGGCTATCAAAACGGTATAATTTCTTTTGTAGGCCGTATCCTCAATAGCACTGATAGCCGCCGAAAAAAAAGCTTCGGATAATTCGGGGATTATAACACCGATAGTGTAAGTTTTCCCTTTTTGAAAAGATATGGCGTTCTGATTAGGCTCATAACCCAATTTTTCGGCCAATGCCTGCACCTTCAATTGAGTGGTAATACCAATAGTAGGATGTTTGTGCAAAGCCCTTGAAACTGTTGATACAGAAACATTAAGAATTTTGGCTATTTCTTTGATGGTGGCTGGTTTTCCGGTCATTATCAGTTTTAGTAATCATTAAAATTAGTAAAATGCTTTTAAACTGGCAATTTAAGCATTGGTTTATTGAAAAAGATAGAGCTTTCGGGGGGCTAAAAAGTCGTTTATCTTCACGCAAACGTTTGTTTCTGGATCCTGCTAAAATTCATTTATTAACCCAGGTGCATGAACAGGGATTTTGAGCAATCGAGATTTGTGACATTAATTAAAATAAAAATGAAAACACAAATTGACATTAAGCCTTGGGGCTTGCGCTCTGTATCCTGGTGGATTACTTTATTGCTGGCTACAGGTATTATTTTTATAGGCGTCCGTTTTATGATAGTACCGAGGGTAGGAGCCACGGGTTTTGGTATATCTTTTTCAAACACCGGCGATGCAGCTTACGGCAAAATCAAAGGCATCCGTGATACCTTCTCCGGTCTGGTATTGTTACCTTTTCTATGGATGCGTATGCGGAGAGTAACCGCATGGGTATTTACCATTGCTATTATTGTACCTACAACCGATGCACTCATTATTCTAACAACCAACGGAATACATGATATTGCACACTTGATGATACATGGCGGTACTGCCTTTGTAATGATCATCACCAGCGTTTTGCTTTTTTGGCGGAAGGACTGATAAGGCAATTTTTTCAAGAATACCTGGCATTTTCGTGCCGGGTATTCTTGAATCTTTATTTATTATATACGCTCCAGCAAGTTAATTGATACCGTTTCGCCTACATCCTTTCCAATAAGCTTACGCAGATCGGCCTTAATAGGTAATTTGTGAGTTCCATCACCCAATGCCATAAAAGAACTTTGGAAAGGGTGTCCGTCGACCGTGGCCTTAACTTTTACGAGACCACTGGTACCAAAAAAACTAACAGAATCGGGCCAGATCAAATAGGTCCAACCACCTTTGTTGGAGCTTTTTAACAGCGTAGCTGTAAATTGTTTATTTAACGTGCTCATGTTGCAATATTTAAGTTTATATACAAATTTAAGTTAGTAGGAGACGCATAGGTAGGGGCAAACACGACTTTTAAAGGGGGCACCACCACGTATTGTAATTTGGATGCTCAGTGAAGAGATAGTTTTAGCTATCCTACTAATTTGATATTAGAAGAACATGTGTTAATATTGTATATAATATTAACATTAATTTAATATGGATAGAAGGGTATGCAGCATACTGATATTTGCCTTAGGCACTATGATGCTCCTACTGCGCCCGTATATAGTGTATCGGCTAACGCAAAAAAATGTAACTGCTGATAATCCTGCAAAAGCGTATAGCTTATTGCAACGCCTGGTTAAGAAAAAAGATGAGCATCATGAAGTTACTGAAGTGATAGCAACAGTAAACCAACGTTCAAGATTCTCATTTCAACTCCCAGTAATATGGGTTGAGGCTTTTTTGGCTGGTATTGGAATACTTTTGAGTTTTTTATCTATAAAGATTACTCAAATATCGATTATGTCGGTTTTTCAAATATTACCCGAAAATCACCGGTACCGGCTTATTTCCCGCTTTCAGATCTGAACATTAGTTGTTTCTAAAACTGCTACAATATCATTTATTGAAGCTGATGTTGTTTTGTTCCTGATTATTAAAGCGGCTTAACTAGTCGCCGATATCCATTTAAAATATTTAATAAGAGTAAATGAAAAATTTCTTGCCTTTTGTGGTTACTGTTTTTGTAGCCATTATATTAACTGCTTGCCATCATACTCCAGATGTGCCCAGGTTTGACCATGTGATTGTGGTGATTGAAGAAAACCATGGTTATGATGAAGTGATAGGATCGGCTAATGCACCATATATTAGCCAACTTGCCCATGGTGGTGCCTTGTTTACAGATGCACACGGGGTTATCCACCCTAGTCAGCCAAATTACCTGGCTATATTTTCAGGGAGCACTCAGGGCGTTACCAATGATGACTGTCTTGACAATGTAACACCGTATACTACCCCAAACCTGGCGGCATCGCTCATCAGTCATCATTTTACGTTTAAGGGTTATGCGCAAACTATGCCATCGGTGGGTTTTGAAGAGTGCACTTATCAAACCAGCACCCTTACCGATGCGCATCTTTATGCGCGTAAGCACGCGCCATGGGTTAATTGGCAGGGCGATCAGGAAAATAATATTCCAACGGAGCTGAGCCAGCCAATGACTGCTTTCCCGAAAGATTTTAGCCAGCTGCCAACTGTATCATTTGTTATTCCGGATATGGATAATGATATGCACAATATTGGTAAACCAGGTGATGCGGCCGCTGTAAAACGTGGTGACGATTGGTTAAAAGAAAATTTAGCCACTTATGCTACCTGGGCCAAAACCCATAATAGTTTGCTGATTATCACCTTTGATGAAGATGATTTTAAAACGGTGAATCATATTCCTACCATTTTCTATGGTGCGCACGTAAAACCTGGTTTATATAATGAAAAGATAAACCATTATAATGTACTACATACGCTGGAAGCTATGTATGGTTTACCTGTTGAAGATAAAAATGAAGAAGCAAGCATTACCGATATCTGGAATAAATAGTTATTTCATAATTTAATAGACATGTTTCTGATTTAATTTTTGACCGATTATTAAACATATAGCTATGGAAAAAATATTGCTGCTTTTTCTGTTATTGAATTTTACGGCCCGGGCGCAGGAAAAAATAGAATGGCCAGGGCAAAAGAAGGCTGTTATTGTGCTTACTTATGATGATGCCCTTGAATCGCAGTTGAATGTGGCTATACCGCAACTTAAAGCGGCGCATTTTACAGCCACATTCTTTTTAACTGGCGATATCAACAGATTAACTATACCCCGGTGGCGCGCGCTCAGTAAAGAAGGCTTCGAATTAGGTAATCATACTATATTTCACCCTTGTTTGAGTAAAGATGATAATCCCGTTCCTTCTGATCGGTATACACCCTATAGTATGATACGGGAAATAGAAGTGATGAACCACCTTTTGTATGCGGTTGATGGTAAAGAGCCCAGGACCTATGCGTATCCCTGTGCCGAAACCCTGGCCGGCGGTAAAGATTATGTAGATACCTTGCGCAAATACGACATGGCAAAATACGCCCGTATAGGCGGCGATGCAAGCGACGGAGTAATCACTGATTTTAAACATCTTGATCCTCTGCGAGTACCGTCTTTTGGATTAGAAGATAACACCAGCGCAGATCAACTCATCGCTTTTGTGAAAAATGTGCAACAGAAAGGCGGTATGGGCATTATCATGTTTCATGGTATTGGTGGCGATTACATCACCACGTCGGCCAAAGCTCACCAGGAATTGCTTACCTATTTGGTGAAAAACCGGAAGGATATATGGGTAACCACCTTTCAGCAGGCGATGGATTATGCCATGAAGGCAAGTAAAGCAGGTGGATCTGCTATATCCAGATAGTTGCTGAGGATAGGTTCGTTTAAGAAGTTTTTGAGCGTATAAATACTCATTTTTTCCATGGAGTATTTATACGCTAAGTGAATTGGATATTTAATGCCAGGTTTGTATGATATAACGAGGAATTAGAAAGATTGATTTTGAAGTTGTGGGTTTTCCCTGTTAAGCTTAAAACAAACCAGCGCATACCTTCAACTTTATCACTGTGGCAATTTATAATGAGCTTCATTCTTCCTCGCAGGAAATAATTAACATCCAGATAGTGATTGATACCGATGCAATTACTACTGATTATCCAAACCCAAGTAAAGATCCTGCCAATCCAACCAGTTTGCCGCACAATTATATGTATATGGTAGCTACCAGGAGTGATGTTATTACCGGATCCGGGACGGCAAACATAAGTATAAAGGCAAATGTTGGTGATATTATCCGCTGGCATGCTGTATCTGAATACAGTAATTTTGATTCGGCGGTAGTTATTTACAATCTGGCCCAGTTTGGAGGAACAACTGTATTTAATAATCTAACCTTTAGTGTTTATACCAGGCAAGGGATTTTACCTGTTGACCGTGATACACTGCCGGTTGGCTTTTCTACGCAGAATTTTTGGTTTAATCAAGCCAATGTGATCAATACAGGAACAGAACACTACAACGTTCAGTTTGCGCTATATGTTCGCCATAAAGATTTTGCTGACCCGATATTGTTTGGTTATTATTACTGGGATCCAACGGTTACTGTACAGAATTAGTCATAATATGCCAAACAATAAAAGCCCGGATTTATCCAGGCTTCTATTGTTTCAATAATCAATATTTTACTTTTGATTGGGAATTTTAATTAGAAAGTATTTTCTCTGCCAGTCTGGTGCCATCTACCCGGGAGCGAATTTTCGAAAACGCGATTTCTCTGGCGGTAGAAGTATCATCGCCAAAAGGAGAAAAACCACAATCATCAGTAGTGCCTAGTTGTTGAACAGGTATAACTTGCGCTGCTTCCAAAATCAGGTCGCTAACCTGCTCTGCTGTTTCCACACGTGGATCAAGCACATTGGTAACGCCCAGAAACACATGTTGATTCGGTTTCAGGTTTGCTTTGATCGATTCAAGAACGGTTTTCTTATCTTTTTCGGCAGCATATTCCAGGTAAAAATTACCTGCATGCAGTTTAAATAATAGAGGGAGTAGCTCTGTATAAGGAATATCTGCACTATGGGTAGAGTCATGATCGCCACCAGGGCAAGTATGAATGCCTATTCTCTTTTGCTCCTCGGCAGTAAACTTATCCAATACCTGGTTATTTAAATCGATAAATGCCGAAAGTAATTGCTTGCTTGGATCTAATTTTATGGCTAGCCGGGCTTCGGTAAAATCAATTTGTACGTTATATGCTCCATTATTTAAACAGGTTCTGATATCATAAGCCGCATCGTTGACCAGATCTGTTAAAAATTGTTCACGAGAATAGCCATCAATGCCCTCCTGTGGATAAAGTAAACTCATTGCTGAGCACGAAATAACAGCTTGTTTTATAGGAAGGGACGAAAATTGTTTGGCTTTTTGTAGGTATGAATTGGCAAAAGTGGTATAGCGAAAAGGCCCTGCGGTAAGCTTTGGCAATTGCCGGGTATGCCCATCGGCAAAAGGAATTACCACTCCATCTGGGGTAAAGTTTTTAAAGCCTTGCAAAGGATAGGTAACAAAGCTTGGTTTGGATTGCTCTCCATCAGAGATTACCGGTGATCCCGTAGTTTCCAATTCTTTGATAGTTTCTTGCGTAGCTTGATCAAATAGTTTGTTTAATTCTTCGGCTTTAATTTGTCCGGCTCCAAATGCGCTCATCGCTTGTTGTAAATAGGCCGGACGGGGAATGCTCCCAATTGGTTCAGTTAATATTTTCATCATTTGGTTTAAGATTGTTCATAAAGTTAAATTATTTAGGTATTGCCCCACAGAGAATTAGATAAAAACTTTACAACGGAGTAAAATATGCTTTTTCAATAAATGCAAGTGGTCGTGAATCCCCCCGCTAATTGTCATGATTCACCCTTGTGCGCCTACCTTATCCGGTCTAACTTAGTATAACATAAACTAATAGCAAACAAAATGAGAAAGATCAGAATTTTTGAACATATCTCGCTGGATGGCGTGATCGAACACGATGGAGACTACACCTATGGGGCATGGACGAACCCCTACCGAAGCCCTGATGGCGCGGCCTTAGTCTTAGAGTCATACGGGGCGAACTTCGATTTGCTGCTTGGCCGCCATACCTATGATATATTTAGTAACTTTTGGCCTAATGCGGGGAATTTTCCAATGGCCAATGCTATAAACGCTGCAACAAAACATATAGTAACACACAGGCCAGAGAGTTTGGAATGGGGACCGGTAAAGAATTTGGGTGAGGATGTTGTAAAGGCAATTCGCGATCTGAAGTCGACAGACGGTCCCGATCTGATTGTTGTGGGAAGTTCGACTCTAACATCTTTGTTACTTGACCAGGGGCTTGTTGACGAGGTTGTGCTCATCACTTATCCCGTTTTGCTTGGCCGTGGCAAACGTCTCTTTTCGGACAACTTTGATGCCCGCGAACTCGCTTTTATCAGTACTAAAACTACACCTACAGGCGTACTCATCAATGCTTACCGGCATCTTGGATCGTTGAAAAACTAATTTTTCGCTAACGCGGGCGACTGCATGGGCGACAACTCTATGAATTATCGGTTTATCTGATCTATGGCTTGTATTATCACCATATTATCAAAAAAGCCCTGATACGGACATGTATTAGGGCTTTACACTCCAACAGTAACGACTTTCCAATCGCTTTTAGAAGACGTAGAACTTCTACCACGCTTAACCGCATAATATGAGGCGGATAGCCGGAAAATTATCCAATCATTGTTTGATATCAAATGGTTACTTTAGATTTGGCAAATGCAGGTTGTCATAAAACGCCTTCATATTGTCGCAATTGCCCCTCATGCACGTACCTTGTCCGTTTTAACTTTGAAAAACAATAAATAAAAATTATGAGCAAAATTATCTTTGATTGCGGAATATCACTTGATGGTTTTTTCGCAGGCGATAACAGAAGTCCAGACAACCCAATGGGGGGCGTTTCACCCAAAATTCACCAGTGGATGTTTAAACAAAAAGCATTTTGGAAACAGGTCAATATGGAAGGCGGTGAAGAATACGGTGCAGACAGTAAATTAATTGATGATGTGTTTGCAAGAACAGGTTCTTACATTATGGGAAAACGAATGTTTGAAGAAGGCGAAGTGCATTGGAAAGAAGATTTGTACAAAACAGATGTTTATGTTCTGACACACGAAAAACGGGAACCCTGGGTTCAAAAGGGGACAACCACATTTTATTTTATCAATGATGGAATAGAAAGTGCTTTAGAAAAAGCAAAACAATCAGCCAAAGGAAAGGATATAAGGATACAGGGTGGTGCAGATACTATTCAGCAATATCTCAATGCAGGTCTTATAGACGAATTTTTCATTCACATTGCTCCCGTTTTTTTAGGAAGCGGCACCCGGCTCTTTGACGGCATGGATAAGGACAAATATGATATTCAAATTGTAGAAGTAATACCTTCAGACTTGACAACACATTTGAGATACAAACTGACTAAGAAATAAGAACAGTAATAAAAAGCATATAAAAACAAAAGCCCTGATACGGACATGTATCAGGGCTTTTGTACTCAGAGCGGGAATCGAACATTTATAGTAAATATTCTGATTATCAGCCACTTGTATTTTGTTTCTATTCGGTGCCACGAATGACGCGACCTGAATTATAAAGAGTTTAAGAACTAAAATTCACATTGCTAAAAGCCTCATTTTCTGCATTATAGCTGTTGCATCTTGTCTGAAGACAATCATATTTCCATATCAATACAAAGATAAGATTATTATCTAATCAAAGAATAAGAACACGCTCTATTAGCAGGATATTGTTTTAAGAGAGTTTTTTCCTCAAAGATTTCATGTCCTCACTTATTTTCCTATCCAAGATCTTAGCATAAAGCTGAGTCTGCTTTATGGATTTATGTCCAAGCATTTTGGATACCGTTTCGATCGGTACGCCATTGTTCAAAGTAATCGTAGTTGCGAAAGTGTGACGGGCTATGTGAAAGGTGAAAGTTTTATCTATGCCACACAGATCCGCTATCTCTTTTAAATAAGAGTTCATTTTCTGATTTGTAAGAACGGGTAAAACATAATTGCCTTCAATACATCTGGGGTGGTCTTTATACTTATTGATAATGGCTAATGGTTGTGGTAAAAGAGGGAGTTTGGATGGGGTTCCTGTTTTTTGTCTTTGAATGCTTAACCATGGCTGGTCATCAATACCATCCATGATTTGCTGCCATCGTAAGTTTTTAATGTCACAATAACTCAGTCCGGTATAACAACTAAATAAGAAGATATCTTTTACACTATTTAGTCTGTCTATTTTAAAAGATTTATTGTGGATTATTTTTAGTTCCTGTTTAGTCAGTGCCGTCCTGGTAATATCGTCCTTTATTAGTTTTAGATTTATAAAAGGATCGCTTTTTAGCTATTCTTTTTTGACACATTCCATAACGATCTTCTTTACGTTACCGAAATATTTGATTGCTGAATTGTTGGTGCAATTCTTAATAGCTCTTAGCCAGTAAATAAAATCGGAGGCAAATTCATAGTTAAGTGCGTGAATACTCAAATCTTCTTCTGCATACTTCCACTTGATGAAATTTTTGACGTGATGATGAGTTGTTGTATATCGTTGAAGCGTCCTCTTCGCAAAACCTTTACCAATCAGGGATTCCATCTTCCGATTGTGCACTACAATTAATTCTAGCAACATTCTTTTTTCAGTACGACCGCAAACGAGATTGCTTAGCACCTCCGTCGTTATCTTTTTATCAATTTCAATTAGATAGGATCTGGCTTGATAAATTTTTGAGCTAATAGCCGCGAGATAATCATTAAGTTCTTGAGCATCGTCTTCCGAGCCGGTTGCTCTTCCTGTAGACTGATCCCATCTGTCCTTTACCCAATGTCTTTTCGTAGACAATTGCTTTGAAATTCCATTCACTGTAATCCTGAGATAGACGTAACTATACGCCAAATTTTTACTTTTTGTGGGTTTTAAAAAGTAAGAGATTCCGAAACTTTTTTCCAACATGATTTAATGGTTAATGTGAAACGATTTTGGAAAAATCCTAATTTTAGGATAACGATTACTTTACATTTCTTTTCAGAATCAAGATTTACTCATTGAACATAATAATTATAGATGAAATATAATGTTGAAGAAAGAATTGGTGTCAATTCAGTTGCTAAGATTTTCACGGAAAAGCTGAAATGGATTTTTAGAGAGCAACCTATAAATGATTTTGGTATTGATGCTTTCGTCGAAATAACGAGAGGTAATTTGAATTTGAAAGATTATACTCCAACCGGTGAGTTAATTGCTGTTCAAATAAAGTCTGGGAAGAGTTTTTTTAGGGAGGAAAAAGGAGATCATTTTGTTTTTCGTGGTTCAAAGAAGCATTTGGAATATTGGTTAAATCATTCCATACCTGTCATCCTAATATTATATAATAAAGACACTAATACTGCACATTGGCAAGAAATTAACTATTCAACGGTTATCTTAACTGGAAAAACATTTAAGGTTAAGGTACTTAAGAAAAACGAGTTGATTTATAGAAGTAGAGGAGCACTTGCAAATATTGCTTTTTTCAAAAATAGCTACCAATACAAACTTTGGCAATTACAATATTCAACAAAAGAAATTAACTTACTAATAGAAAAGCAGTTGTTTCTGTACGTGGAAATTGACCATAACCCTTCTTGCAACAACTATTATATCACGTTATTGGTTAGCGACGATGAATCTGAAAGATTTCCCGAAATTATTTACACTTATGATGAGGAAAATCCGAACCGATTTGAATATCGTTTTTTCCTTTCAGAAGGCCAAAGCTTAACCGAATCGATAAACGATACCATACCTTGGGCTGATTTGTATGTTGATGGAGTTGTTTTTACTGATGAAGTATTAACAAACATGATCGCGGAGGAACTTTTAGGTTTTGGCCAGGATGAATGGATTCAGGATATTTCAAAATTAAGAGAGAAAAATTCTTCTATACAACTCGCATGTTACCTTACTGGATCTTATTCTTTCCGGGTGGAATTGAAGGGTAATCATTTAAGCCATGCATTTTTACATATTGATCCTTTTTTAAACAAGGAACCTATAGTAAAGACGCGAGTATTTATTTAATTCCAGGTAACATTGATATTTATTGTGATAGTTGTAATAAAATAGGTTGCCAGATAAACGACTATCCTCAATATTTAACAACTATAGTATTGTATTCATATCTGTATGTTGCAAGCCGTAAGAATGTAAAGAAAAGCAAATGGGAAGAACTAAGCCCATAATTAATTATTTTCGTTTTAGTCTTTTTAAACCTTTAACTATGAAAGTAACTTTTGACAAGAACGTATATGAGCTTGTTGTTGATCCCGACAAGCGGGGCGATATCGACATTGAATTACGAGATAATTATCAAAGATTGCACGATCTTATCTTTCTAGGTAAAATAACTCCCTTCATTTCAGAAACAATTCTTACTTATGAATCACTTAGAAAATCGGATCGACAAGCAGTTTTATCACACATGCAGCCATTGATTGTCGAAAGTGACGGTAAGCATATTTCGATCAGGCCCAACCCTACGATCCACCCAGGTCAGAGTTTTCATGACGATATCTATTTACCAAAAGCAATCGCTTTGGGGTTCAGAATCCTTCCTGATCGACGGTTAGGGAAATTGCTAAATCCGAAAGTACTGCCCGAATGGTATCATACTCCTGATGAAGATTTCTTTGTTACAGGAGAAAGGTATGCCTCGGTTTTAACTGTTTTAGATGATCTTCAGGTCGGATACAGTGTATATAAAAGGTTGATAGAAAATGAATCGAATACACATCTTAATTTACCACGCATAGTAGCAAGTTATGACGGAAGTATGAAAAAATTTAGCGCTGCATTAAGCGAACGAAGTGATGGTGATTCTGTAGCTCTACATATTGCACATCAGCTAGATTTTTTCTGCACATTAGACAGTGGAAAGAATGCAAGACACTCGGTCTTTTCAGATGATGTTTGTAAAATATTGCAGGAGCTATTTGGATTTCGAAAAGGAAGTCCCCAAGAGCTGGTAGCGTATTTTGTAAAAAATGAATAGTACGATCGAATGCCTTAATAACAATCGTATTTTTTGACAATCTCTAAATTTAAGGGATGAACCAGAGCCTGCAACTACCTCATAAAATCCGGACTTTGAATCTACCGACTTTTTCAAATTCGTATCGTTATCTTTACCATTCAACTTGAAACTATCCAGCGATTTTAAATGAACGAAGAAGAAATTAGGGGGAAATTATTATTACCATTTTTGGAAGATCTCGGTTTTGACCTTTCCGAAATATCATTAGAAAAATCATTTACAATTAGACTTGGAAAGCTTCGGAAAACCATTAGGGGTAGATCGGATATTCTATGTAAGCGAAATGGCAAAAGCCTTTTTATAATTGAGTTAAAAAATGATACAATTGCTATCACGCAGGATGATATAGACCAAGGGATTTCCTATTCAAGGGCTCTTGATGACATAGCACCGTTCACAGTTATAAGTAATGGAAAAATCACCAAGATCTTTGATTCGATAACAAAACTAGAACTTACAGGTAAAAAGATTTCTGAAATTTCAGATTATTGGAAAAATGGCTGTACACTCTCAACAGACGCTGAGTTAAGAGTAAGATATGAGGCACTTAAAAAGTTTGTGTCCTTTTCCAATGAGAATTTACAAGAGTTCTGTAAGAATCAAGTTCAAGACAGAATGGGGCCGATCATAGGTGGCATAGATTCTCCAAGCGCCAAATTTGTAAAAGAACTTTATATCCAAAGAAATGACTTGAAATCTGAATTTAATGATTTTGCCGATTCAGAAGCATCAGCTTTTGGCATAGTTGGTGGTGCAGGGGTGGGAAAGACGAATGCAATATGTTCACTCGCTCTACAGAGCCTGGAAGATAAATTTGTTTTTTTTTACAACGCAGCCATAATTAATAAGTCGCCGCTGGAACACATTGCCCAAGATTTGAACGGTGTTTTTTCGAGTAAAAGCGAAAGTAGTTTAGTATTGAAAAAACTTGACGAATTAGGAAGGTTTATCAATAAAAATGTGTTGATATTCATAGATGCCATAGATGAGAGTATCAATACAGAGATCGCAATAGAATTAAGCGAAATTGCCCTTGCGATCAGAAACTTGGACTATGTCAAACTTTGCATAAGTTGTAAGGATACGATTTGGAATGACATCTTAGAAATAAATAAAACCCGTACCCATTTATATGAGGAACTGATTAAATCTAAAAGTAGAGTTGCAAGATTAAATTATGCTCCTGGTTATTTGTTGGATGATTTCAACGAAGAAGAACTAAGGGCGATTATTCCTGTATATAAAAATGCTTTTGGCTTTAGAGGAAATATTTCCGATGAATTGTTAGAGGAGTTAAAAAATGGTTTCTTTTTGCGAATATTTAGCGAAGTCTACAGCAACAAAGAAATACCACAAAAGATAGATGATAAGAACCTTGTAAATGCTTATTTAAAGCAATCGCTTGGTAAAACGAATATTGATGTTCTCTCTGGTCTTAGAATCCTTTCGGAAATTGGTAGGATATTGATTAATTACAAATACACTGATCGTGAAGCTTTTGACGACGATGGCGTCGAAGTCGAAGAAATGTTGGAAACTCTGAAATTTCCTTTAGATAAAGGATTACCAGAGGATTTATTCGCCCGCAACATACTTACTAGGTCTAACAAACAGGATTCTTACCACATATCCTTTTACTATTCAAAAATCCGGGACTATGTCATAAGTTTTCATGCCTATAAATTACACCAATTGGACGATGATCAATTTTCTGATGTAATCGAAAGTTTTTACAAAAATTATATCGGTCAAAGTGCCATGTCATTCTATATAAATAATGCCAGTGAAAGCCACAGATATGTTCTTAGAGAATTCAAAAAAAGCAAGGCTCTTAGATTTGCAGCTACCTATAATTCATATCTTGAAAACAATTTTGGCAAATTTAAAGAGCTATTTGATCCAAGAACCAGGGGCGATATCGGTATAGTTTTGCCGATAGATATGTTAAAAAAAGATGGCTATGCGCTATTTCCTATCACATCTGAAAACCCTGATAAAATTATGTACGAAAATTTCCGGAACTCTTTTTCCGAAAATTACTATGAAAGCCGGCTATATCGGATTGGCGCAGAAACTATATATGGAAGCCACTCTTCATTGTTAGGACCCGATCAGGGTAAAGTCGCTCAAAAAAACATATTTGGACAACTGAAAGACATAATTCAAAAAGGAAGGCTAAACACATACAATTCCGAGGTCTTGCTTATGGAACAAGTGTCGCTGATTATTTATTATTATTCAAAAGAGCTTTCGATAGATTTTAAACCAAATGATTTTTATCTGCCTCGGTTAGAATTGATTTATCCAATAGATTTAAAGGATTTGCAAAATCGGATACTGCGATTTAGGGCATTTCGTTTCTATCGAGACAACAATCGCCCATTTGATGTGATAAAATCTTTGGTTGAAGAAGCCCTTAAAAACAAGATTGAGATACCTAAGCTAAACATTGTAGGTGATTTTCCTCCTTTTGAGCATCTCTCCAAGATCGTCGGTGTGCTGCAAGAAAAAGGATACGATAAAATTGAAAGGCATTATCTGCCGTATCCAGACATATCTGTAGTCGAAGCACAGCAGCTTTGTCGGCAAAATGAGGTAAAAAACATTGCGCAAATGAGGACATATCAATTTAGCCCAGATCAAGCGAAGTTATACATCGAGCGTTTTTTTAGTTGCTTAGAAAGTTGTTATAAAGATTTTGTCGAAGAATTATTTCCAACCTTTAAAGATGAATTTTCATTTTACCAAGCCATGCCGCATGAGTACTTTTTTTATATGAAAGAGGCAGATGTTCTAACATGGGGTAATTTGGGTCATCGCTCATCAAATGATGGACAAATCAAATTTCATTTTAAAGAACTTGTTCCCTGGGAAAAGGCATTCGAAGAGGTACCTTCTATACAAGGGTTTTCGCTCGATAAAATTCTTCATAGCGATTACCATAACCCAGTAAAAACCGTAGATAAAATAACTACTTCAAAAGTTGATGAATTTTGTGTGATTCGGAATTGGGTTTACAAGTTGCTTCGGAATGATATCAGGAAACTTTTCAAGGAAAACGGTGCTAATATTTAACAATGATGAATAACCCTTTTATAGCCTAACCACCTGAAATGAGCGATCTTTCCCAATCCTTTCCAAGCATTGAAGACGGAGTTTATGACACAGATCTGAAGCAAATACTCTGGAACCTGCGGTACACGCATATAGAGGAAAAAGACCTTTATGACGTATTACTCAAGCTCATGAAAGCTGATCTCCAGTATTTTCAGGAGGGCACACTGCGCGCTGATCTAACGGAATCGGAAATAAACTGGTTACTGGATACTACTCCATACCCTGGCATTACCAATAAGGAAATCCTTGCAAGGTGGTCCGACGCAGTAATAACCCTGGATAAAAAAAGAATAAAAGAAAATATCAATACTGCCCAGGTTAACTATGTGGCAGTCTTTGTCTCCACAAAAAAAATTAAATATTTACTTCGGGCTACTAAACTGGTGAAATTTGCAAAAGGAATGTTCAAAGAACAGTTTGAGTTGATTTTTGAGGTTGTAAAATCGGCCGTTGAAGCATCTGACTCAGCCTTTTGGCAGCAGAAACTACTTGTTGAGGGGGTTGCAGTTTTCGGTGCTGAAAGATGCCAGGAGGAATTCGCCACATTATTGAATAAGCACACTAGCCGCTTTATTGAACTGGCAGATTATCAGTCTGCCAGATTCACTCTTGAATCCCTAAACATTATTGGTGCGATTGACGGCAATACCTGCAATATCCGCCTGGCAGAAAGCTACGAAATGCAAGGCGATGATTATGTTGCCGGAAAAAAACCAAACACCTATTATCCTAACATTTCTGAAACCTACCAAAAAGGATTATACAAAATTGCATCTGCCCGTGATTGTGAGGAACTGCAAAGCAGACTGGAACAAAAAATTGCTGAAGCGCAATTGGAAGACTTTCAAATGATTCAGGTCGCTGGGGCACCGGTGTTTTCGAAAATTGACATCGAAGAAATTCATCAGTCTGTACTCAAATTCAGCATTAAAGATATAGGAGATGCTTATCATACCTTAATGTCTCTTCCTGTTCCGTCAAAGGTGTCTGTAGAGCGTGATGCCAAAAGCAGTATGGAAGAAGAGCTGCCGCTGAACAGATTTTTCAGCAGCACAGTTAAAAAGAACAGAAAGGGTGCGCATGTCGCAAAACAGACCACTGATGAAAACCACCTTAATAATTCCCGACTATATCTGCGTGAAAGGTTAATGGCTTTTATTCACGTACTTAAAAATAAACTGGACGGTTTTGGCGAAATTAATGAGGCTATGGTCGAACGGTTGCTTCAGGAATCGAAAAGTCCCATGCTGGCCGGTGATAGAATTTATATGTATACTTTGGCAATATCTGCGGGTTTTAAAAATAATTTTATTGTTGCAGCTCACCTGCTCTTGCCACAACTGGAGTATAGTCTGCGTTATTTGGGTGCCCAAAATGGCATCACGATGACCACCTATGATAAGGACTTGCATTTAGAGAATACAATGGGCGGAACGCTGGAGAAAATGCGACCTCTGGCCAATGAGGATATCATAGATGAGCTTATCAGCTTCCTGACTGATAAAAACAACGTGAATTTTAGAAACGATTTGCTTCATGGTGAACTGGAAACTATACTGGTTCACAAATATGGCATGTACATTTGGTGGCTGTCCCTGAAGCTTATTATGCAGACCCAATCGATGTTCCCACTCACAAAAACAAAATAAGCGTTCAGAGAGGCTCATGATGTTTTTATTTATTTTTAATTTTAAATAAATGATCTCTAATCTATGCCAGTTGAAAACTATAACTCTTAAACTGAAAGCCAGATGCTCGGTACGATCAGCAAGATCAGCGGTTTTTTAACGATATGGAATTGACTATATCAAATTAAGTAACATGCTTACCGATAAACCAGTAAGCAATATAATTACAGGTATTTAGTCGATAGATGAATCAAAAAATCTAATCAGAATGCTCGGCGATAAGGTATCAATTTCTGTTTCGGCCGATCAGTATCTTATTTGAATTAAAGAACAGATTTGTTTTCTATTCTATTTAGCACGTCATCAAGTTTAAAATCAGGAGGGAGAGGTTTAAATGCTTTATCGTCCTTTGTAGTTACATATAATCTTCTTTGAAACTCCCTCAACGCGTCTAAATCTATTGTGTCAACTAAGATTGTATCGTTTTTCCCTCCCTTAAGTTTCAAAATATCTTTAATTTCTGTCCTTGAGGGTTGGGTAATTCTCGAATCACCAAATTGACTAGTGTTTACCTGCGCAAAATATACGTGCATGTCTCTAGAAATAGATTCGACAATATTCGAAAAATAGTTGGTGTCACGATTCCATTCAGAGGCAATTAGCAAATCCACTTTACCCTTAAACGCACTTCTGTGTTTGACATCCGCTAGTTCAAAGCAATAATACGGGCTAAAATAGATACCCCTCCAAATAAAAAGATCGTAGATATACTGTGACGGTTTTGGTACCTTGAAATGATTAGTATGGATCATTAATTTTTCTCCATGAGTATAATGATTCTTTAAACGGTAAACGACAACCGCGTCCTTAATGCCATTTTTTTCGAACGGAAGAATGGTTACTATAAAATTAAAAGCAACGTTGTCAATTGTTACATGCTCTAATCCCGTTACTACCAGTTTTTGTTCATTAACTGCGTACCAGGTGATGCGATCAAGTAATTCTATAGGAACAAAGCATTCTGGAAATAAAAGAATGTCAGCTTTTTCCTCTTTGGTCTGCTTAAATATCTTGTATAAAGTATCAAATCTGTTACCTTCTAAATTTGGAGAATTTCTAAGCCCTTTTACGATATTCGATTCTAAAACCTTTGTATTGGCAATAGCTATTGTGGGTGTACCAATTCTTTTAGTGTTATTAACTCGTATCTCTTGCCGAAAAATAAATGATGGTTTATTCTTGCTCCTTGACGGTTTAACCTTTCTTTGAAATAAGTTTTTTTTATATTCTTCTTTATTCTCCACCTCATACCTCGACCAGTGATGTTCGTTGGCTAGAAGATAATAATCGTATGCTTTATCTAGATAGATTGAACATTCGTCCTTATTCTCTTTTAACTTGTTTATATTAACCTTAGTTTCATGCTCTGAGAATGTATCATCATCCTTGAATGAGCTTAAATTTTCATAGAAAACAGCAAGACAGCATTCCCAGAACTTTACCGCTCGTGGCGAGTGGGTGATTTTCGTTTCGTCAATTTTGTACATTATTGGAAATGAATTTTAAGGTCGGTATAGTTTCTATAATCTTCTTTAAGTGTTTCTGTATATGACAAGAGTGGTTGGGCCACATAATGGTGCCTTATCAAATTTGATTGCCTGTAACGCGAGATAAAAAAAGATTCTTCATCAGTCGGGCTATATTTAGCCTTATAAAATTCTAAATCATTCTTCAAGGCATTAAAAGAGAATTGATAAGTCCGCTTTACTTTTTGAACTTCAGATAGAAATTTAGGATACAATGATAAGGCCAGCTCATTTGCGCTATCTAAGTATTCCAAAATATGAGACTGATAGTTATCTCTACTTATCATCTTCTTTGAGCTGAAGGGTGGTTCAATTCGTTTAATAGCTTCGCAACAATTCAGATAGAATTGGACATAAGCTGTGGCCTTATTATTGACCAAAAGGAATACAAATATCCTTTCCCAGAGTGTATATAGTGTTAGTGCGTTGGCTCCTTGAAAGAATTTTACAATTTTTTCTGCTTCAGTATTTGATATTTTATCCGCACTTCTTAGTGAATTGAAAATTCTTTTTGAAAGATAGACTGTTAAACCAAATTTGTCTTCTTTATAGTCTTTAAGGGTCCTTATCTTCCCTTCCGATCCATCATACAACAAATGATAAGCACTTTCTTCAAAATCTTCAGTATCCTCAGCATCTGAGTAATTTCTAAACTCACTTGATTTCTCTTCAAGATCTCGTTTTAGCTTATCTATCACAAGTACTGATTCGTCTTTATCAAAATAGTATAATAGCGTTTTATCACTTTGACAATATAGTCGATCAAAACCATTGAGTTTAAAAACCCTGCTAAAATCTTCTCCTTCCTGGTACAAAAAGGAAGGTTTGTCAATTAAAGATATGAGCGGATGGAAATTTAATAATACATACTGTTCAACATCTAACAATTCATCAAAGTTTTCCTGCTCTATCATTTCTTCATCGTCATTTTTTTCTTCATTAATCCATTGGCAATATTTGTCATAGTTAAAATTCAATTCCTTAACCTCTATATCTCTGTCCTCCGGAACAACTGGATTTGAGATAACAAGTAAAATATCATCAACATAACGTCCGTAATAAACAGGTCTTGAATGCTTAATGATTCGTTTATCGAATTCCTTTAAATAATCATTTGCAAGAACAAAAGAGGATAAAAGCCCTATAGGTAGTATGTATTTCTCTATCTCATCATCTTCATCATGAATCTCATTTTTAAAGTCGTAAGGTGTCTTATAATTTGATAACTGATTTGTGAAATTTTCATGAACATTAGTGAAAATATTATATAAGTTATCAAGTGGGAATGTTTTTCTCTTTTTTCCTAAGTGACTTCCTTTATTAATTTCTTCTTTAGGTATTCTAACAGAATAAAAGAAATCCCGAATGTCGAGATTGACAATTAAAACATCTTCTCCTTTTTCTAATTGCAACCTAGCCGCGCTTACTGCGTCATCTCGCCATTTTTGATATTGTTTTGGATAAGGTTTAAATAATCCAGATCCTTGGACTACTTTATTTTTTTCCTTGTTTAAGATCAAACGATTTCCTAAACAGTTATCATATAATTCTTTATCTAAATTCACTCCCTTTTTTAATATCCACAGCACTGAAATCAGATGAATTTCAATTGGAGCGTCGATAAATACAGTAGAACGTTCGATATCGTAACTAGTTGCCGTTCTTTTATTGGTTATGATTCTAGATTTTTTTTATAATCCTTTATCTTTTTAGGAAGAAATTTCGTCTTAATCCTAGATAAAAACAGGTCGAAATACTTCGGGTTCTCGTGGAAGCTATTCAATGCAACAACAAAAACTTTGAGTTTTCTTTCATAAGTTGTAAAACTTTCATCTAGCTCCACATTGTACTCTCGCTCAAAAGTGTTGTATTCTAATATTTTATTTAAAAAGTCGTAATCGTCAACAAGATTGGTTTCGAAAATCGCGAGTTGTTTACGCATGAACAAATTTGTTGAATCATAATAGATATAAGTTTTTAATTTTATGTAAGCTTCAAGAACCTCTTCGTAAGTATATTTCATAAAAACGCTATAGACGTGTATTCATAATATAGTTTTCAGGCACCCATTGATATAGCCTTAATTCCCCTTTGCATAAACGTATTCTAATCATTAGAATCAAAATTTGAGTGAATTATTTTAGAAACTCAATGCGACTATCTTTAGGATACATGCCATGATCAATAATTTTAACAGTTGTTACCTCCGCGTATAAATCATAATGAAAGCAAATACAACGTAACCCTTCTCGAAAAGCAATTACGGTCGCTGAATAATTCTCAAAGTTTGCTTGAATTTCTCTTGATAAAACATCCCCTTTTCTTGCTGACTTATGTTCACTGGGATAAGTGCAACCGAATGCCCAAGCGGACAGATAGTCCTTAATTTTTTTTGACACCAATAGACAATTTTCGTGGTTAGAGGATTTTACTATGATAGAAAAATGATATGTAATTAATCCATTGTAATAAGTGCTGTTCATGCGAGAAGGAGTAAGCTGTAATAAGGTTAAATCGTATGTAAAATAAGTAATAAAATTTAAAACTCATAAAATGTTCAACATCTGCATTTTTATGACTAAAGTATTTTAAAGGTAATCCTATATGTTTGATTTCTAAAAACCTTATTTATGAGAGATAATTTTTCCAATGCCGTTAAGGAACTATTAGCTAAAAGAGTCGGTTGGCAATGCTCATTTCCTGGTTGCCAAATCCCAACGGTTGGACCAGGACATGAAAGTGATTCCGCAGTGGTTAATTTAGGTGAAGCTGCTCATATTTATGCGGCCTCACCAGAAGGGCCAAGATATGATGTAAATATGACCGTCGAACAACGAAAAGCAATTGAAAACGGAATTTGGATGTGTAGATCTCATGCTCGGCTTATTGATGCTGATTTCATTAATTATTCTTCTGATACATTGAGACAATGGAAAAGGATTGCCGAAAACAATGCCTATAAGCGTCTTCGTGATTTTGAAAGAGGTGGCGAATCCGCTGATACCTTGACACTGGTTGCGATAGGTTCAAATATTGTTTTTTTGGGTACATGGCTGGCTGCTGTAGATGAAAAATGGACTTTTGGTATCAGCAAATTTATCATTGGTGATATTAACAAATTACGTGAATACAATGATGTTAGCCAATACAAATATGAGCGCTATATCGTAGTAGAGACACAAGGCGACGGAAGGCTTTTAATAGGCAAACTAAATTGGAGATTGGATGGGGAAATTTATCGAATTTTTATTGAAACGGCCCCCAAAATTGAGCGCACTACTCCTTATGATTTGACTGATATAGATGCCAATTTTTTATTTGAAAATGGAGATATTAAAATAGTTAAAGGTATTGACTGTGCAAGACAACAAATTGTTTCAGCATTGAGCCTGGATTTTGGTGAATTGTTTTATGCTGAAGATTTTGGCTCACATTTTTCGACATACTTTTGGAGGTTTAAAGAAGATATAAAAATTCTGAATCGATTACTTAAATTGGAAATTACCCGCTTAATTTCTCTTCCTCGTCTGGATACAACTTCAAAGCTGGAAACGCCCCCTTTACAGTTTATTAACAGAATTTTAGAAGTGGAAATCCTTTGCACTGATCTTGTCAACAATAAAGTACCCTTACGGTTAAAATTGGAATGGGGAGATGGTAAATATTGGGAGGAAGAAATACAAATTTATATTAGAGCTAAAGAAGACATTGGCAAAAAAGTATGGGACTCTTTTGAAGAATCAGGCCTTAGTGAAGAGTTATTTAATCAAATAAAAACACAATTTCGAAATAGTCAAGAGTAATTTTTAATAAAGCAGAAAAGCCTAAATTTTATTAATAGTGGAATTCATTTATTCAAGGGAAGTAATCAAATTTAGTCAACGAAAAAAAATGAAGGCTCACTTAAACATTAGCGACTACCAATTTTCAATAAAAGAAGAGAGCTATTATATTGCTTCATCTTTTCCCAAGCTCCAACTTCACAAAGAAGTTAAGGCTGATATGGGAAAGCATTCAGATCGGATAAAAGCTCGTACAGTAGCCAACCGGGGAATGGAATATTAGATATTCGAATTAAATAAAATTAGAAGTAATTTGAAACAGGTGCAAAGAGAACTGCGATTTTAAAGTTCGATTACATACTCTTGTACTAGCATCTAAAGTTTAATTCTTGACGTCTTTTTATATATCAAAAGACGTTCAAAAAGCCGGAGATTTATTTGAATTTTTTGACCGCATTATCGCTATTTGATGGTAAATTATAATTTTTAAAGTGCTCATAAACAATATTTTGTGATTTTAAAAGAGTTGGGTTCGTTTCTTTTCGAGGAGCCTGAAAACAAAAATAACCCACTGATTATCAGTGGGTTATTTTGCAAGTACTCAGAGCGGGAATCGAACCCGCACTCCGTTTACGGGAACAGGATTTTAAGTCCTGCGTGTCTACCAGTTCCACCATCTGAGCAGGTGTTAACCTTTTAAAAATAAAGCCCAAC
>JACXTT010000173.1_pt1 | contig 102304 bp, 110 predicted proteins | sample 9270951 | NCBI WGS metagenome assembly JACXTT01 (sample SAMN15532306, study PRJNA645909) | rock metagenome | isolation source: weathered quartz diorite | place: Puerto Rico | collected 2017-06-21 | reverse complement strand
GAAACAGAAACAGAAACAGAAACAGAAACAGAAACAGAAACAGAAACAGAAACAGAAACAGAAACAGAAACAGAAACAGAAACAGAAACAGAAACAGAAACAGAAACAGAAACCAAAAAAAAAGACCCCGGGTTTTCCGAGGTCTTTTTTTATTCAAATTTTTATAAGACTATTGAACGCCGCTATCTTGATCACCTTGTGGAGGTGGAGGGCCGTTGGGTCGTCCTCCGCCGAATCTCGTTGGGGGTTCGAAGCCCTTCGCTTTTAAGCAGGCATCCATTTTAGCCCTTTGCTCCTCATCTGGAGCTTGGGGTCTTTGACCCGCCACCGGCTTTGGCAGACCAACTTCATTTGCACAGGCTGCAAAAGCGGCGCGCATAGCATCGTGGCTACTACTGCTATCTTGAGCAAAGGCATTGGAAGCGGCCACGGCTACAACTGCCACTGAAAGACCCATCAATACTGCTTTTTTGAAATCTGTGTTCATAACACTCTCCTCTTTTTAATAACTCTAAAGAAGGACTATTGAGAACACATGGAGGTCTCAACTTGAGACAGATCCAACAAATATTGTCAAATAAGTAGGCCCCTAGACCTTCAGACAATTCCTCCACAGTTCTTGCACAATTTAAGTTCAACATAGGACTAGGACTTTTCTGGGGGATGCTTTGCATGAGATTGAATAAGAAGTTTTTGGGATCGGGCGCTGTCGTTATGGGACTCGTAGCAACGGTTTTAAGTTTTCAAAACTGTTCACAAAATCAAGCAGGCTCTACGGCCTCAACGAGCACCTCAGATACCAGCTCCGGAGGCACCACCACATCAGCAACTACCATCACGTATCCCAATACCAGCACACCGATCATTTTGACTGCGGGACAAAGCGTGACATTGAAAATCGTAAAACCGTCCACTTTGGGAGACATCTCAAATTATCTTTGGTATGCCTACAATGATGGACATGCACTGGCGGCTCATTTCGGTTTACCCGTGGAAAGTAACGGCTATCTCTATATCTCATTAACGGTGCGTTCTGATTTCACAACCACCAGCCAAGATGTTCGCGTTTATCTTTATAACTACAGCACAGGTACATACTTTGATAGTTACGGAGTTTGGGTGCGCATGATGTCCAGCACATCTAACTATTTCACCGGCGATGCGGCATCAGAAATTTGTTCTTTGCGAAGCTCTTATGTTCCTACATTTAATTATACAAAAACCGGAGCTATCACCGACGCTCTTTACGTTTTCGACAATGGCGCAGGCATAGGCAATCTCAGTTGCTCCTTCACTGACAGTGCAGGAACGACTTCAAGCGCCGTGGATTGTTTGAATACCAGCTTGTGGCCGAGTGACTGGGCTTCGAAGACTTTGAATCTTTACTCAACAAACCGTTGCGGAACAAGCTACAGTCATTCGTACTAAAATACCCAAGCCGCAATTAAATACCATTAAAGAAGGCGAAGTTAAAACTTCGCCTCACACAAATTCTCTCTTAGTCCACTTTATATACCGCCCACCACTGAAGCTAATCGACTCGAAAAAATATCCATTGCTTGCTCAAGTTTAGATGCCCGATTTTCAATTTGATTTTCCATTGAACTACATCTAGCGAATAGAAACGTCGGCATACACATCAAAGTGCATCTTACCTATTATATCCCATCCGGACATTCTCGTAGTTTCCGGAAGCCTCTGACGTGTTAACATCTAGGTCATATCTTTGAACTGTATTTCCAGACGAAGCAATTTCGTCAGCAACCGCACAATCCAATTCTTTAATTTTAAACACTTATAAACTACTGCCCACCAACAAACTGAATACTCCAGTTCACCAAAGATCCTGAAGTCGTCGATTGAGCATCTACAACCTTTAACGTCCAGTTGCCACTGGCACCTGCCCCCGTGGAACCTTCGCCGAAGAATGCATTCGTAAGGAAGATCTCCCCACCCGTAAAGTTTGCCTGATTGGTTAAGGAGTTAATAGCATTAACAAGAATGCTCTTCACACCTGAAGGAGACGTCAGTTCAATACCCAACTGAGATTTCGCCGCGTGATTGATTTGCACTTTAATTCGAACGCCTTCAATTTTCACTTTATCCGAGTTAACAGTGATCGTGCTGCTAGCTCCGACCGCGCTGTAATCCGGGATCGCCAGATTTACATTGGCCGAAGAGTACCAACCAGTCTCATGATAAGTTCCCAGATTCGAAACATAGGTCTTAGCCATGGTCACAGCCGCATCCACGTTGATCGCCCCGAAACCATACCAATTATGGAAGTGAAAACCCGCGCCATTGATAATCCAGCCTTGCTCCCAAACATATCCAGTGGGCAAGCTATAACCTGTGATGGGATAAGAGGCCGGAGTTGTATCTGTTCCACTTCGCGCCGTAACGGCCAAAATATATTTCACATCACGCCAAGTAAGATTGGGATTGGCTTCCAGCATCAAAGCCACGGCCCCAGCCACTGTAGGAGATGCCGACGAAGTTCCGTTGAAGGTCACGGTGTAATTGCAATTCGTATTTCCTGACATACCTTTTTCAAAAGACAATGTCGAACTCACTGATGATTTAGCATCGCCTAAAGAACACCCCGTGCGATCCGTTGAGACCATGGCGGGACTTTGATCACCATAAAGTCCACCGAAAGAAGTAATCCAAAGATTAGATCCCGGAGAGGAATATTCGGCTGAGCGCCCCTGCGCATCCATGGCCGCAACCATGATCTGATAAGGATTTACGTCGTCACGATCAAAATTAGAATTGCCAACGCACTCGTCGTTGTAAGAGACGTTGGTATTGTAACAACGAACTAAGAAATCATTGCCCGCTGCTTTAACAAAGATCGTTCCTTTGCCATTACGTTTGGTCATGACTGCATTGCGCAGAAGGTCCTCATAGTAAACACCGTTCACGCTCATATCTGAAGTCCCCACATAATTTTGTGTGGCTCCATAGCTCATGTTGACGATGTCAGCACTACTCACTGCCTGATCCATGTACTTAGAATAGTCCGTGTGAATTACGGCTGCTGAAATCACATTGGCACTTGTGATCATCGCCTTTGGAGCAACACCACGGGAACCCTTGCCATTCCAACCAACTGCTGCCGCCATACCCGCGACATGAGTTCCGTGATTGTCTTTAGCATCTCGTGGAGGTGCAGTATTCGCCACCCAAGGGGAAGATAAAGTATAATCCTTTGATTTATTTCCGTATAAAAAATTATCATGAAGATCTTCATGGGTGTCTTCCACGCCATTGTCAGAAATCTGAATAACAATACTGGAACCATAAATTCCCTGCGCCCAGGTTTGCTGCAAATTCATATCAACATTGGCAACGCCCCCTGTGCTTGCGAAAACTTTTTGCCCGGTGTTCTTTAAATGCCAAGCATAGGGATATAAAGGATCATCTCCAGAATCGCTGCTTAACACAGCGAAGCCCATCTCTGAACAGTTCGTGAAAAACACGGACGTTGTCGCAAAGACAGCAAACATTGCAATAAAAATCAGCGCCTTCTTATTTCTTTGCATAGGCCTGCGTCACTATTTCCAAAGTTGCTTTCTCGACGCGGGGATCTTTTCTTAAAGTCTCTTGCAAAAGAGGTAAATCAAAGGGTTCTTTGCTGGCGGTCACATAGAATACACTGATATCAGGGAATGCTGCCGTCAGCTTCAAGTCATGATCTAAAACAAAACTTTCAAAATCGGAAGCATCCTGCAGTTTAACTGCAAAAATGCCCGTCACTAAACCAGGAAGATTTCCTTCAGAATTAAATACCGCCAGGGGCATTGAAGAAGAAAACTGATGTTCATCAGATGCTATGCTCGACTTCTCAATAAGGACAAAATTTCCGACGCTGCCCAAGGGTTGAGCTTCACCTGCTGGGTAGTCTTTGCTTGGAACAGCACTCACACCTTTCCAAATCTTCCACGATTGATCCGTCCATAATTCAGAAGACCGAAGAGCCTCAGGAGATGAAGGTGCACCTGCCACAGGAGATGTATTGCGCGGCACGCGGCCTCTTGGAATGGAACGACGATTGGGATTGTCTCTGAATAGAATAGGCTCTGTGGAGTCTTCAACTTGTTTGCTTGCAAGAGTAGATTCGGTGGTTGGAGCCGCGGAGGAAGCTTGCGAAGCCTCCCCTTTTTCTTTTATGGTCTCTTTATAAGCAGAAGAAACTTCTGGCTCCTTGGCTGAGGAGACTTTGCTGCCTGAGTTCCTCCAAAGGAAAACCCCGACACCTATCAATATCATTAAAAAGACGACCCTATTGCGTTTCATATCTGTTTATAAATATCGGAATATTTTGAATAAACCGTATCTAAAACTTTACTAAAACTTGTTTCCCAGAACGCTCATCACCTGACTGAAACGAGTCATTAAGTTGCTGATTTGGGTTTTCTCTTGTGTATCGAAGTGAGACCACATCTTGCCCACGTTTTCATGGTAAACCGGGTAGATCTTCTTAAGGAGTTCCAGACCAGAGTCCGTCAGCTTCACGCGATAAGAACGACTGTCGCCTGCATTCTGAACAGCTTGGATCAAACCTGAATCCTTCAAAGCAGATAAAATGGCAGAGATTGTTGCGTTAGATACGCCTACTTTTTTTGCGGTCTCTGTCGGCGTCATTCCATCTTCATTATGGTAAAGCATGTTGAGGATCACAAAGCGACTGGTCGTGATGCCCCACTGATTAAAGAACTCTTCCAGAATTGTCTCAAAATCGCTCGTGATCTTGCGCATCAATATATGGAGATGAACGTCTTCAGGCTTCACACTGGCGTTCTCTTTAGCGATTGATGCTGTTACGGACTGAAGCGTAGGGATCTCATCATAGAATAGTTTTGCCATATAAAGGTCTCCAAACCGAAAGACCCCTACCAAAACATCGAGGTCTTCTTGACCCAAACTCTAAAATAGAAGTGTTGAACCACTGTGGAAAAAAGATCTACACGGTTATCTACAGGTGTATTCCATTTTGCGGCTTTTTTGGTTCGTGTCTTAAAGCGAGGCGGCCCAAGGTCTGTTTATTTCGAGAAGACCCTGGCACCCCATGGCACGTCTCTTGAGTATGTGTACTAGTGAGACACAATTTTAAATAGAACCTAAGAGAGAGGATTTTATATGAAAACGAATCTAGTAAAACTCGCAAAAGCCCTTTTATTGGCTTCCATGACCTTGATGCTTGCTAACTGTTCTAAAGACAGCGGCAGCAGCACGAACAATGGCTATGTATGGCAAAACGGCCAGTGCTATAGCTCGACGACAGGCCAATATACGTCGAATACAGCTTTGTGCGTGAACTCAGGCTCAAACGTCTGTAACGGAACTTATTACTACGGTAATAGCTACGGCCAAACAATGACGATCCAATGTAGCTCTACAAGCACTGTTTACTACAGCAGCAGCTACCAGTCTGGTTATAGCCAGGTTTACAACTGCCGCGGCTTGTACCTCTACCAATTGATCAACTCTGGTTACCAACAACAGTACCAACAGATCACTTGTCAGTAGTTTGTAAGCTGTAACTTGCGATAAAGTCCTCGCCAACTCCTTCACGGGAGTTGGCCCTCTCGATAAGAGGGAACATTCGGGGAACAGTTCCATTTTGGTTCGCATTTGAAAAGTTTTTTAAATTCCCAAGGCTTCTCAGCCGTAATTTGAGTTCTGCGGCCCTTTCTGTTTAAACCTCCTCATCGAATAAAGATGAAACCAAGGAGATTTAAATGAAAAGCCTTTTCTTCGCTATTGCTTCTCTCGTTACTGCCTCTGCGTTTGCCAAACCAGGAGCCGACATCTACATGACTCGCATGGAATGCAAAACCGTAAAAAACTACGCAGACAACTCCACAACAATCAAAGTTCTTGAAGGTGGATTGAGCGGAATTCCACAACTTGAAGTGACTCGCTCAACTATCGCTGGTGCCTTCACTGATCGTTATCTTGTAAAAAATGTTCCTTCCGATCGCGTCGGTGCTCCTCAAGTTTATGAAGCTCCTGGAATCCGTTTCAGTGTCAATCTAACTGTGGCACCAACAAATGGAACATACCCAGCAACTCTTGCAACTCAAGCTTCAACAAAAGAAGCTCCAGTATTCCAAGCGTTTGCTTGCACTTTAATCAAATAAATCACTTACCAGCGAAGCAGCTTGCTAGCTATAGCAGCTGCTAAGCCTATGGTGATAATTCCAGGAACAATGAAGTGCCATGTCAAAACGTGCATACCATTGTCCTCACCACAGTTAAACGTGATAAGAATTCCACCCACCGCAAGACTTGCTAAGCCAATCACCACACTCGTCATTCGTGGACGCCGACTGGCTCCTCTTTTCGCTCGATAAACAACCAAAGTTCCTAAAGTCACAGCGGTTAACGTCGTGATAAAAGCACAGCGACTGCCCTCAATGGAAAGTCCTCCGGTCATGCCCCCCGCATCCATTCCGATCAGCCGTAAAAGATGCCAAATAAAAATTCCCGCCAAATTAAGATAAAATAAAATCAGAACGCCGTGGGACAGCTTTCGTCCCGGAGTTGCCAACGTGAAGATCATCGCAAGTCCCAAGAAGCCAAAGACCATCCAAAGCGCAACCCCGACCCAAAAATTTAACTGAAGACTTTTAATAGCGAAATCAGGGCGAGGTCCTGACATCAGCAAACCTAGGATAATAAGAGCTGCAGAAATAACCACGTAACGAAGTGCCATGCCCGCAGGCGCCGCCCAAGGCTTCACAGGTTTCAAATTGTTCGCCAAAGACGAGATCAGATCATTTGTCTTTTCATCGATCTCCATGACGAACCTCCTTCGTTATCTCTTGCAGAGCCTTGATAGCTCTGTGCACAGTCACCTTAACATCGCTGACTGAGTAACCGGTTTTACTTGAGGCTTCTTCCATGGAAAGACCTTCGATTTTCACCAACAACAGGATTTCTTTTTGCTTCTCCGGCAGTAAAGCAATCAGTTTTTCCGCGTCCAAAAAGGATTCCGCTTCAAGAGTCATCAGACTTTCCAAGTTCTCCATCTCATCATCCAACGAAACTGTGGAACGAAGAGTGATCTTGGATCTGCGCAAATAGTCTATCACCTTATAACGGGCAATCGCATACATCCACGGCAGAAAAAACTGCTGGGGATTATAGGTTTCTCGCTTTTGATGAATCGCCAACAAGACCTCTTGAAGAACATCTTCCGCAGAGTCTTCCATGGGAATACGAAATCTGCGAAATGAATTGCGAATATATTTGGAAAGCATATCGCGCATCTTCATAAGGGCTAATCGGTAACTTTGCGAGTCCCCGCCCTGCGCCAAGCGCATGAGTTTTGACAACTCAACCTCGTCTTTATCTTGAACAAGGTCTCCTTTCACTTCTTTCATTCGCAGGACCCTCAAGAAAAGTTACAAAGTGAGATCATTATTAAATCACCGCCAAAATCGCCACATCGAAAGTCTAACTATGAGATTCTAAAATTCAACTGTAACCTTTCTGTAGACTCAACGAATAAGTATGTAGAACGCTTTCCCACTAGGAGGTTCTATGGGACATAAAGCCTTTTTATCACTACTCATTCTGGCCGCAGGACATGGCGCATTCGCCGCTGATTACAGCAAATATCAGAAGCCTTCCGAGGCTGAACTCAAGAAACAACTGACCTCCGAACAGTTTCAAGTCACACAAAAGGACGGCACGGAAGCACCTTATCACAACGAGTATTGGAATAATCACGAAGACGGAATTTATGTCGACGTCGTTTCCGGAGAACCTCTTTTTAGTTCCAAAGATAAATACGATTCAGGCACTGGCTGGCCAAGCTTTACCAAACCGCTGGATCCAAAGTTCGTAAAAACAAACTCCGATCGCAGTCTTTTTATGGCGCGCACTGAAGTGCGCAGTCGTTATGCGAATTCTCACTTAGGTCACATTTTTGATGATGGACCAGAGCCTACCGGAAAGCGCTACTGCATGAATTCAGCGTCTCTTAAATTTATTCCAGTAAGCAAACTGGAAAGTGCTGGATACGGCGAGTATCTCGCTTTGTTCAAAAAGAAATAACGGGAGACTTATATGCTGCTCTTTATACTCTCTTATATTGGTGGGATCTTGACGATCCTCAGTCCCTGCATACTTCCGGTGATTCCTTTTGTTTTTGCGAAAGCTGACCAGCCTTTTCGCAAAAGTGGTTTGCCGCTTTTGCTTGGGATGGCGATCACCTTTGCCGCATTTTCAAGCCTAGCAGTTTTAGGTGGCGCCTGGGCTGTTCAAGCTAATACTTGGGGACGATGGTTCGCCATTGCTCTGATGACGGTCTTTGGACTTTCTTTAATTTTTCCACAATTCTTTGAACGTTTCTTTGAGCCATTCACAAAGTTGGGTTCAAAAATTTCGGAAGGTTCTACTTCTAAAACAACTTTTTCTAGATCCATGCTTCTAGGAGCCGCCACTGGCTTGCTGTGGGCACCTTGCGCAGGACCGATCTTAGGTTTAATTTTGACGGGAGCTGCCACACAAGGAACTCCGGAAAAAGCCGTGTGGTTTTTATTGGCCTATGCCTTAGGAGCTGCGACATCATTAATGTTGGCCTTGGTTGCTGGAGGAAAATTTTTAAGCACCTTGAAAAAATCCCTCAAGGCGGAACGTTTGATTAAAGCATGCCTGGGTGTGGCCGTTCTTTTAGGGGTCGTGGCAATTTCGTTTAATCTTGATCGTACGGTTCTTACAAAGATCTCAAAAGTTCAAACCGAAGATTGGGAAAGTCATTTGATTGATGTCTTCAAGACCTCAACCGGCGTGATTCCCGCCGGAATGAAAACAGATGCGATGAATGCCATCACGCCCAGCTTAGCCGGGGCCACAAAATGGTTTAACTCTCCGTCTTTAACTTTGGACGCTCTAAAAGGCAAAGTGGTGATCGTGGATTTTTGGACTTACTCTTGTATCAACTGTTTGCGCACGCTTCCTTACGTGAAAGCCTGGGCTGAGAAATACAAAGATCAAGGTTTGGTCATTATTGGCGTGCACACTCCTGAATTTGCCTTCGAAAAAGATCCCACCAATGTGGCGAAGGCTTTGCAGGATTTAGGAATCACCTACCCTGTTGCAATGGACAACGACTATACGATCTGGAACTCTTTTGAAAATCGTTACTGGCCGGCACACTATTTCTTTGATCGCGCTGGGAAGATTCGCCACCATCATTTTGGCGAAGGTGGCTACGCCGAATCAGAACGCGTCATCCAAGAGCTTTTGCAAGAGGGAGATTCTAAAAAAATGAGCTCTCCAATGGTGCAAGTTCAAGGACAAGGAGCTTTAGCTGCTTCTAAATTTAGCGATGTCAATTCTCCAGAAACCTATGTGGGCTATGCTCGCGCGAAAAACTTGCAAGTAACACCTGCACTTAAAAAAGATGCCGCTGAGAAATACCAAGGCGTCAAAACTTTGAACTTAAATGAGTGGTCTTTGTCGGGAAGTTGGAATATCGGCAAAGAAAAAGCGACCTCTATGAAAGCCGGTGCCAAAGTCATCTATCGATTTCACGCCCGGGATTTGCACTTAGTACTCGGCCCCCAAGCGGCGGGAACATCAATCCCCTTCCGCGTGACCTTGAACGGTAAGCCACCGGGTGCCAACAGCGGATTTGACGTGAATGAAAAAGGCCTGGGCGTGGTGAATGAAAACAGACTTTACCAATTGATTCGTCAGCAAAGTGACGTCAAAGAAATTGAAGACCGTACTTTTGAAATTGAATTTATGCGCCCCGGAGTCGAAGTTTTTGCATTTACCTTTGGCTAAGTGTTAACCTTATCCACGATGGCTGGAAATTCAGAATATTCAGTATTTAGAAAATCAGATTATAAAGTGATGCCCTGGAAAAATGGTTTGGGCATCACTTCTCAGATAGATATTTATCCCCAGGACGCTGCATTTCCCGGCGAAGATTTTCTATGGCGCGTAAGTTCAGCCTCTGTTCAAAGTGACAATCCATTTTCACAGTTCCCAGGCTGTGACCGACTTCTTGCGGTTTTTAGTGGAGACGGTTTGAATTTGAATGGACAAGCCCTCACACCTTCACAAATTATTTACTTTAAAGGCGAGGACAAGATTCAAGGTGATCTGCTAGGCGGTCCCGTTTTAGACATAGGCATAATTTTTCGCAGAGACAAAGTCCGCGCCGCAATGACTTTTTCCAAGGCCCTTCCCGGACAAACGCAGGATCTAAAGTTAAATCATGAGACTCACTATCTTTTTTGTGCGCAAGGAAAATTTCTTTATCAAAATCAAGTGATCGAAGCAGGAGACACTTTGAAAATAGATCATCGGGAAGAACTGCACTTGATAAATTCAGGATCTGAGGAGATCAAGATTTATCTAGTTCAACTGGCATGTCGATAAACTTCACATAGATCAAATAGGCCAAAAGGAAAATATTGAAACTGGTGATCCCAACTTTGATCCAACCAAACCTGTGATAGATCTCATAAAATTCAAAAGGTAAATAAAGCCCGCAAGAGAGTATTGCCAGCCATTGTCCCCAAGCTTTTTGCCGCCACAGCCCATAAGCTTCAGCAAAACGAATCAATGCGTAAAGCACAGCCCCCAAGGAGGCAAGTACAACGCCCCCTTGAGTAATTCCCTTTAACGCGTGTAAAAGAACTTTCGAATGTCCAGGAGCCAATCCTAAATGGGATATCACATGAGCCCCCAACACCTGAACATCAGCATGCATTAGGTCCAGGAGACCTAAGCCCACGGCTAGAACAAGCAGACCTTTGAAAGCCTCAAATGCCGCCACGTAGTGAAGACCCCTGCGATGTTTTCCGAGTTTTTGTGTTAATGCCATGACTCATTCTACGCGACATTTCACGCGACTGGGCAAGTCAAGACAAACAGAGTGTCAAACATTGTGAATTCACGCGAAAAATTATATCCTATCTTGTGCCTTTTCGCAGGAGAAAACGATGTCTTACACAGTATCGCTACAAAGAAACCCCAACCTTTCGATTCCGCAAGTGGATCGCTCTTTGAAAAATGAGGTGCAGAGTTTCTTTGGAAAAAATTGGTGGACAGGTCTTTCTCCGGAAGAATGTGCGGGATATCATCGCGAGCAAAAGTTTTTGCAAGCTTTGCCCTTGATCAATCTTGATATCTGCACCCGCCAAGATGTTTTGGATTACTTCAACAACTCTTGGACTTTAACGGAAATTCTTTTCTCTGCTTTAAAAAACGAATCAACTTACATTCGTACTCCCTACCATGAACTTCGCCATCCTTTGATTTTCTATTATGGCCACCCGGCTGTTCTTTACTACAACAAGCTTCGTCTGGCCGGCTTGGTTCATACTCCGGTTGATCTGTATCTAGAAAAAATTCTAGAAACCGGCGTTGATGAGATGAGTTGGGATGATATGTCTAAAAATGAAATGCAGTGGCCAAAGGTTCAGGCCGTGCATGATTATCGTAAAAAGATTTACGACATTGTCGTGAATGTTATCAAAACTCATCCTGATCTAGAGCCCGGTGCCAATAGAAATCTAGGACCGAGTTCTCCCCTTTGGTCTTTATTCATGGGCTTTGAGCATGAAAAAATTCACTTCGAAACCTCTAGCGTTCTTATTCGTGAGTTGCCACTGGAGCTGGTTGAGACTCCAAAATATTGGGCTCCTCTTCATCCTTCTGCTTTGACAAAAACTCCGGCCAAGCCCACAGAGGGAAAAGACTATCCCGCTTCAAGTTGGGTGCAGATCCCCGGCGGCCAAGTCGAATATGGAAAAAAATCTTCGGCGCCTTCCTATGGTTGGGATAATGAATATGGATCGCGCACAAAGACCATCAAAGACTTCCAGGTTACGAACCAGCTGATTAGCAATGGTGAGTACTATGAATTCGTCGCAAGCCTCAGCTATATCAACGACAAGTATTGGAGCCAGGAAGGTTTGCTGTGGAGAAAATTCCGCAACACCAAACGTCCCACTTTCTGGGTGGCCCACGGTCCCGAAGGTTTGCATGACTACAAACTTCGCACTATCTTTGAAATCATTGATATGCCGTGGAGCTGGCCTGCGGAAGTCAATTTCCATGAAGCCCAAGCTTACATTCATTGGAAGCAAGAAAAAGATCATGGCAAGTTGATCTACCGCTTGATCACAGAGTCCGAACACGTGCGCATGCGTGAGGTTGATACAGATTCCGTTTTGCAAAAAGAATCTTATAATAATTCTGCCGAAGCATTGCGTGCCTTCGATTATAACTTTAACTTCCAATACTCTTCTGCAAATCCTGTAAATTTTTATGCAGGCAATAAATGGGGCGTAAAGGATCTTTTTGGAAATGTTTGGCAATGGGCTGAAGATCAATTCAATCCTTTGGATGGATTCAAAGTTCACCCTCTGTATGATGATTTTTCAACGCCTTGTTTTGATGGCAAGCATCAGATGATTCTTGGTGGCAGCTTTATCAGCTGTGGCCACGAGGCCAGCAAATGGGCCCGTTTTCATTTCCGCCCCCACTTTTTCCAACATGCAGGTTTCCGAATGGCAGCAAGTCTTGATGGCAGTGCTGACAATGAATCCACAAAGCTGAAAAAAGACACGGACTATGTTCATCCACGTCGCCAAAATGTGCGCGATCAAATGCTGCAACCAAATTGGTGGAAAAAAGTAAATCAACCTCTAGAGCTTGATGAAACTGAAATGAAAGAACTGTGGAATCAAACTCAAAGCACAATTTTAAAATTTGAACTCAATCGTGCGGAACTTTCACCAATGGGAACCGCTTTGGATCCGGCTACTAATGATGTTGCCAAGGATTTTAGACTTCCCTATCAAAGCGTCAAAACATTTCCAGATCGTCCCGATGATTATCAAAAACTTTTGAAAACTGTTTTGGAAGAACTTGTTCCGACGGGACAACAACCGGGACACCCTGGCTATATGGCTTATGTTGCTGGAAGCGGAAATGCGATTAGCAACATGGCGCAAGCGGTTTCGCAAACTCTGAATCAGTTTACGGGTCACTACAGTTTATCTCCGGGCCTTGTGAGTCTGGAAGCTGAAGCCCTTCGTTGGGTTTTAAATATGGTGAATTACCCTTCTGAAAGTGCGGGCTTCTTTACAACCGGCGGAAGTCTTGCGACCTTGTCGGCTTTGAGTCTTGCACGAAATGCAAAACTCAAAGGACATGATTTAAGTCGCGCGCGATTCTATGCCTCAGCCCATGCCCATCACTGCGCTGGGAAATCTTTAAGTATCTTGGGCTTCCCTAAAGAAGCTCTGACCTTGATTGCAGTGAATGACAAACTTCAAATGAATACGACTGAACTTGAAAAAGTCATTGCAACAGATTTAGCTAAGGGCTTGCAACCAATCTGTGTCATTGGCACTGCTGGCAGCACAAACACCGGAGCCATCGACGATCTTTCTCAGATTTCTTCCGTCGCCAAGAAACACAATATGTGGTTCCACGTCGATGGAGCCTACGGTGGCTTCTTCCTACTAACCGAAGATGGTCAGCAGGCTTTAAAAGGAATTTCCGAATCGGACTCTATCATTCTGGATCCACATAAATCGCTTTCTCTGCCTTATGGTACGGGATGCTTACTCGTTCGTGATCGCGCATTGATGAGTTATGATTACACAGGCGCGCCAACATATATGCCTCCGTCTCCGGGGCTTGAAGATGAAGACGGTCGCTTGGATTTCGCAGACATTTCGCCAGAGCTTTCCCGTGACTTCAGAGGTTTGCGTTTCTGGCTTCCGATCAAAACTTTGGGCATCGGACCGTTCCAGGTCAATTTGGAAGAAAAGCTCGAGCTTGCCAAATATTTGGCACAGGAACTTCGCGGAGTTTCAAGCCTGGAAGTTTTGACAGAACCACAACTTTCCATCGTGAATTTTAAGATGAAAGATTCCGGAAAGACCCGCGATCTGCTCACACGCATCAATCAATCACAAAAGATCTTCTTAAGTGGTTGCACGATCAACAAAGAATTTGTGATTCGCGTTTGTCTTTTAGGCTTCCGCAGTCACGTTGCTGAAGTAAATGCTTTGTTGCAAATCATTCGCGGCTCTTTGAAAGATATGGGTGTGTAAGTGAACTTAGCTAAACTTGCCGAATTCCAAGTGCAATTTGCGCGAAAGCCAGGATTGATTCATTTGAATAATGCAGGTTTAACCCCTATCACCCAGGTCGCCCGTGACAAAGTTCAATATTGGGCGGAACGCTATTATCAAGAAGGCTTTTGGACAGATGCTGACTACATGGCGGATGTTTTATCTTCTCGCCATGCCCTGGCCTCTTTGATCGGCTGTCAACACGATGAAATAGCTTGGTATCAAAGTGCGGCAGGAGCTATCAATCAATTTGCCTTCGGAGTGAATCTTCAGGTCGATGATGAAGTTGTGATTTGGGATCAGGAATACTCCAGCCATTTGTATCCTTGGAAAGAAGCCTGCGATCAAGCAAAGGCTCATTTAAAAGTTTTGAAATCAGAGGCAAATCTACACACTCCTACCGAGAAATATCTTGAAGCTTTGAGTGATAAAACCAAAGTGGCCGCTTTTAGCTGGGTGCAGTTTAGTTCAGGGGCGCGTATGGACGTGGAAGCTGTCATCGCAGAGTGCAAGAAGCGCGGAATTTTAATTTTCGTGGATATCGCGCAAGGTCTGGGCATCCACCCTTGCAAACTTTGGCAATGGGGTGCGGATGCCGTCGCTGGTGGCAGCCACAAATGGTTGGTCAGTCCCGTTGGCGTTGGCTATTTGGCCATTCGCAAAGAGCATGCGATGCGCATGAAACCACGTTTGATCGGTGCTTATACCTATGGAACTTGTGATGATCCTTCTGACTTCGCCTGCGAGCCGAAAAGAGACGCCACAAAATTTGAACCTGGATCGAAACAAGTTTTGGAAATCACCGCCTTGGGCGCTTCTTGCCGTTTAATCGAAAGCATCGGCGTGGATGTGATCGAAGCTGAAGCTTTACGCCTTGCCAGCAAATTACGGGATGGCATTGAAAGCAAGGGACACACTTTGCTCAATCCTTTTGGCAAAGCTGCGATTTCGCCGATGGTAAATTTCTATCCGAAAGAAAATACAACTTTGGATTCCATCGCAACGACTCTGTCTAACCACCACATTAATTTTGCGAAACGCGGTGGTGGAATTCGTCTTTCAACCCATGCATTCAATAGTGATGAAGACATTGCTAAGGTTATTCGTTTACTTTAAAATTGGTCCACTGCTTTAAATTTTAAAAGCATGTAATCCCTGCACCCTAATGGAGTAGACTGAAGCACTCCGACTTCGTCGGCGTAGGGCTTTTAGATCTTCTTACTCTGTGTATTTAGCTTTCCAACGTTCACGTACCACTGGGGTCACCGCGTATTCAATTTCTAAAAACTTTCCCAAAGTTCCATAGCGTTTGTGAATCTCATCGAATGCAGCATTTAGAAAATTCACATTGGCTGACATCATGTACTCAAAGCGCGCCATCGCCTTAGCAGAAAGAATCTTCTCTACACGCTCCATGATTTTCATTTTGAATGGTGCTAGGCCCGCTTCTGTTTTTAGGTAATCTTCTAAAACAGTTTCTTTTTTCACCCCTAATGATGAAAGCAGCAAGGCCGAGCCCACACCCGTGCGATCTTTTCCAACCGCACAATGCTGTAACATGCCGCCGTCTTGCAACGAGTCCATGGTTTCAAACATGCGACGATAAGCAGAGTTTGCAAATGGAAGGGCTTGATACAAGCTCTCCATATAGTCTACAGGCAAAGACTCTAAACGTTCCTTGGTGAACCAGTCCCCCATGGCTGCTGTCATCGCATGGGAAGGTGGATTCGCAGGACAACACTCATAGGTCACCCCTTGCCACAAAAGATCTTGATCGCGTTCAGATTCGTGAGTGTCGCGATAATCCAAAATATGGGAAATCGACAAAGCCTGCAAATGAGTTAAATCTTCGTTAGTAAGTTTGGATAAAGAACCCGAACGATAGAAGAACTTAGACTTTACCTTGCGTCCATCCTCAGTGATGTATCCACCCATATCACGAAAATTAATTCCACCTTGCAACTTCATCATCTCTCCTATGAAAAAATTAATTTTAACATACGAAGAAAAGAGATGCCGCACATTTTGGAGCGCAATGCATAACAAAGTCTAGTTTTTCGGGATGAAATAGATCCTAAAGACGAACTGCACGAAGCCAGAATCCCTCGCAAAATATTTTACTCTGACGAACTGCCCTTTGGGGGTTTCGCTGGGCAGATACAAAGTCAAAAGCAGGTCTTTCTTGAAGTCCCCTCGGGCAAGCCTTCAAGATTTTTTTATTAGACGATCGATACTGTGATTGTTTCAGAGTCCTCATGGTAAACTTTCCGATGTTCCTTTATCCAGGTCATCATTTTTAGGCTGCTTACTTATCCCGCGGCGATGAAGCTCTGGTCAATTTCCAGGGAAAATAACAAAAGTAACTAATCAGTGACCGGCTTCGATACTTGCCTATTGGCTGCAATGAAGTGACCGAAAGTTTAACACTGTCTATGAAGTTCACAGGTCCTTAAACGATTACTTACCCGCCATCATAGGAATGTGTTGAAGGTTTATCTAGCAAAGGGATTCTTTGTCTCAGAGGGAGCCTGCCCCTAGTTTTTATAAAGGCTTAAGATATAATTTTATGCAAGACCACAAAACCCTCTCTGAGAGCGAGTTGCCATGGGATTAATGAATCAAAGACGCAAGCTCATTGTTGACCGCGAAGTCCAATACGATCTGCTCATGTATGTTGGACTCTTTGTAACCTTCGTCTTCTTAAGTCAGATCTTTGTCGCCTATATGTTTCTGCATAAATTGGAAAGCAAAGCGGAGCTGGGCGAACTCGGTTCCATGAGCATCGCTGAATTCCTGGCAAAATTTAAAGTCGTCTTTCTGCTTAACGAGTTGATCGCTGTCACGGCCTGCGTGGCGGTGGGATTTTATTTCTTCAATCGCCTGACCAGCAGAATCGTCGGCCCTCTTTATAACATCCGACGCATTTTGAGAGTGATAAAGGTCAAGCCAGAAAGCAATGTGGAAATTAAACTTCGTAAAGACGATTATTTTCAAGACTTGGTGGATGATCTCAATGTCGCCCTTAATCGAGACAAAAATCCGGGGCCTCTGCCACCCTGGTCTTAGAGTGAATGAGCCCTTGTGAGTCGGCATGGCCTCTGACTGTCTCTGGACGACGCCCCATTTAAGGATGATGCTTAGGGTATGAAAACCGGTCTTCAAGAAGTTTTAAATTTTTGGTTTGAAGAAATCGACAGCCGTATGTGGTTCGCGAAGGACCGCGACTTCGATGAGCTGATCCGCGATCGTTTTTTTGAAGTCCACCACCAAGCCAAGGCATGTGAAACATTTTTCTGGCGCAAATCCCCAGAGGGACGTTTGGCCGAGATCATTGTCCTCGATCAGTTTTCACGAAATATCTATCGCAATGATGCCAGGTCCTTCGAAAACGATCCCTTAGCTTTGGCCCTCGCACAGGAAACAGTTCAATGTGGCGACGATCAAAAGCTTTCTCCTATTAGCAAAGCCTTCATCTATATGCCCTATATGCACAGTGAATCGCAGCGAATTCACGAAGAGGCCGTGCGACTGTTTTCGCAGCCTGGATTAGAAGGAAGTCTTGAATATGAGCTTCTTCACAAAGACATCATCGACCGCTTTGGTCGCTATCCTTATCGTAACGAATACCTAGGTCGCCCCTCTTCAAAAGAAGAGCTGGAGTTCCTAAAACTTCCCAGCTCGACCTTCTAGCACCACGCGACAAAATCACTGGTCCGATGGATGGGATTCATTGAAATCTGACAGTTTTCGTGAGAGCCATTTAGGATGAGCGATGCAGCAAAAAGAAATCATATCCGAGTCCATATCAACGGCGAAACCTTCTCTGTCCGCGGAGACGAAGCCTTCCAACCCCTAGCCCAATTTCTGCGAAATGTTTTACACAAAGTCGGCACTAAGGTAGTTTGCGCCGAGGGCGATTGTGGTGCCTGCACTGTTCTTGCCTCCTCCTTAGAAAACTCTCTGACAGGAACTCAGTGGTCTTCATTCCGTGCGATCAACTCCTGCATTGCTCCGGTTTTTCTGTTTGATCAATCTGTTCTGGTGACGGTTGAAGGTGTTCGAACTCAAGAGGCCTTGAGTGAAGTGCAAGAAAAAATGCGCGAGTTCCACGGAGGCCAATGCGGCTTCTGCACTCCAGGCATGATTTGCTCGATGTCCCAATTAGCTGAGGACTGCGCAAAAGAAAAAACACCGGTGACAGAGAAAAAAGCACGAAATTATCTTACCGGAAATCTTTGCCGCTGCACTGGATATGAACCGATCTTAAACGCAGCTACTCATATTGAACTTCCCAAGTGGGCTTCCTTGGCGGAGCGCTATTTGACTGAAAAACTTAAAACAGAATTCATCGCCTTGAATGAAGATGTTGAGATTCACGGTGACAACCGTCTGGTTTCCATTCCTACAACTTTAGCCAAAGCCTTAGCGATCAAAGAGGCACGCCCCCAAGTTCGCATCGTAGCGGGTGCCACGGATCTTGGCGTTGTAGTCAACAAAGGCAAAATGACTTTGACGGAAGTTTTAGTTTTGAATAAAGTGGCTGAGCTTCGCAAGATGGACACGCACGCGATGCACACTTTCTTGGGAGCTCAAGTCACTCTCACTGAAGTTGAAAACTTCATTCGTGACGTGCATCCTGAGTTCAAACGCTTGCTGCATATCTTTGCTTCACCCCAAATTAAGAATCAGGCGACTCTTTTGGGAAATATTCTCAATGGTTCGCCGATCGGCGACAGCATTCCGGCTTTGATGGCTTTAGATGCGGAAATTCAGTTTGCTTCCAGCAAAGGAACCCGCAGTGTACCGATGAAGAGTTTTTACAAAGGGTATAAGGTCTTTGATAAAGTAGAAGATGAGATCGCTATTGGTCTGACCATTCCTACCTTGGCAAAAAATTCTTCAGAAAAATGGCTTACTAAATTCTTTAAAGTTTCAATGCGCAAGGATCTGGATATTTCAGCTGTCACTTTCGCTGCCGTGCTTAGGATGGAAAGCCATCGCATCGCTGAAGCCCGCATCGCCATGGGAGGCATCGGCCCCTGTGTCATTCGTTTGACAGAGCTGGAACAAAAAATCCAAGGCAAAAATTTTGAATTAAAAACCTTTGAAGAAGCCGGCGCATTGGCTGCGACTTTGATCACTCCGATTTCGGACTTGCGTGCAAGCCAAGAATATCGCCGCCTAGTAACTGCTAACTTATTTAAAAAATGCTTCCATGAACTTTCTATTGAGATGAACCAAACTGTGGAGGCGACATGTCCATAGGTAAAAATATCCCCCATGATTCATCATTTGGCCATGTGACCGGCACCAGCGTCTTCATTGAAGATCGTCCACGGATGCAAAAAGAACTTTTGGTTCTGCCCGTTGGCGTTCCCACCGCCAGTGGTATTCTTAAAAAATTCCATTATGAAAAAGCTTTGAATGCTCCCGGCGTTCTTGCGGTTCTTACAGCGAAGGATTTTCACCACAACCAATGGGGAACGATCGTTCATGAACAACCCATCTTAGTCAGTGACAAAATCGGTCACTTCGATGAGCCCGCATTACTTTTAGTCGGTGACGATTATGAAAAGCTTTTGCTGGCCCGAAGCTTAGTCACTTTTGATATCGAAAAAACCGACGCCATTCTTTCCATAGACGAGGCCATTGCAAAACAATCCTTTATCTGCAAGTCGGGACCGATTCGTTGCGGTGACATTGATAAAGCCATGTCGTCAGCTCCTCACCGTCTGTCAGGTGTTTTTGAGTGTGGCGGTCAAGAGCATTTCTATTTAGAATCCCAAGCCTGCGTAGTTTATCCCCTTGAGGATGGCCAAGTTGAAGTTCACTCCAGCTCGCAGCATCCCAGCGAAACTCAACACGTCGTTGCCGAGGCTTTGGGTGTCAGTCTGCACCAAGTTGTCTGTATCGTGAAACGCATGGGCGGAGGCTTTGGTGGCAAAGAAAGCCAAGCAGCTCCTTTTGCGGCGATGGCCGCCTTGGTTGCGCAAAAAATGAATCTTCCAGCTCGCCTGATTCTTTCTAAAGATGACGACATGATGATGACTGGAAAAAGACATCCTTTCAAAAACTTTTATGATGTGGCTTTTGATAACGATGGACATATTCTGGGTTTGAAAGCCCATCTTTATGCGGATGGTGGCGCCTATGCCGATCTTTCAAGTTCGATTTTAGATCGGGCTTTATTCCATATCGATGGCGCCTATTACTTGCCGAATGCCTATATCGAAGGCCATGTGTGTCGCACCAATATGTATTCGAATACGGCTTTCCGCGGATTCGGTGGACCTCAAGGTTCCATGACAATTGAAAGCATTATCGAAGAGATCGCGACCTATTTAAAACTTGACGCTTTGACCGTGCGCGAACGCAATTGCTATCGCCCAGAAAATAATGTCACTCATTATGGTCAAAAGCTTGAGAACACTCCTTTGCAAGAGCTGTTCGCAAGGCTCACTTCTGACAGTGAATATTATCGACGCCGTAAAGCCATTGATGAATTCAATCGTCAAAACCCACATAAGGTCCGCGGACTTTCCATGACGGCGACCAAATTCGGGATTGCCTTTACGGCCCGCTTCCTGAATCAAGGAAACGCCAGCGTCAATGTTCACAAAGACGGAACCGTGCAAGTTTCGACGGGCGCCACAGAAATGGGTCAAGGTGTGAACACGAAGATTCAACAAATCGTGGCTCACTGTTTTGGTATTGAAGCTTCTGCTGTCAAAGTTATGGCGACTTCGACGGAAAAGAATCACAATACATCTCCAACAGCGGCCTCAAGCGGTGCAGACATCAACGGAGCCGCGGCTTTAAAAGCAGCCGAAGGAATTAAGAAACGTCTAGCTTGGGTGTTCCAACAAGTTTTACTCGGAACTCCGATGGATGATGTGAATGAGTGCCCGTCTTTAAGTGAAGACCTTTTGAAATTAGAAGAGTTTGAATTTAAAAATAGCCAAATCAAGCATCTGCCTTCTGGCAAAACTTTGACGTGGCAAGAGCTTCTAATGAAGGCTTACTTCAATCGTTTGAGCTTGGGCGAATATGCTCACTTTAAAACAGAAGGCCTTGGCTATGACAAAGCCAAAGGCATCGGTACTCCATTTAAGTATTTTACCAATGGTGTTGCCGCCAGCGAAGTTGAAATCGACATTTTCACCGGCGAATACAAAGTTTTACGTACGGACATCCTTATGGACCTTGGGCGCAGCTTGAATCCAGGTATTGATCGAGGCCAAGTGACAGGGGCTTTCGTGCAAGCCATGGGTTGGGTGACAAGCGAAAAGCTTTACCACAACAAAGACGGAAAATTGTTGAGTCACTCACCGACGACTTATAAAATTCCTAATGTTCAAGATACTCCGCGTGTTTTCAATGTCGACTTTATTGAAAACAACGGCAACACGGCCAATGTGCACAGATCTAAAGCGGTCGGTGAACCTCCGTTCTTGTTAGGTATCAGCGTGTGGACGGCGATCAAGGATGCTTTGAGATATAAAGCTCAAGGAACTATTCCGCAGATCATCTCCCCTGCAACACCCGAAGTCGTGCTTATGGAGCTAGCGAAGTATGAGTCATCAAAATTTTGAGAATTTTCTTTCTGCATTTAAAGAACTGCAAGACAGTCAGAAGGCCTTTGTTGTCGTGACTCTAGTCAAGCAACAGGGCTCATCTCCGCAGGACGTAGGCGCCAAAGCCTTGGTGTCCTTGAATGGCTTAGAGTTCGGCACCGTGGGCGGAGGCAAAGTTGAAAATGCCGCCATCAAAGAAGCTCAACGCATGATTCGTGAAAATCATGTAAACCATTTCGTTGATTGGAATTTGCAAAAAGATATCGGCATGACCTGCGGCGGGGTCGTCAGCTTCTTCTTCGAACTTTATCAAGCGAAGAACCCTTTCAATGTAATCGTATTTGGCGCGGGCCACATCGCACAGGAATTCGTGAAACTTCTTTTAATGCTCGACTGCCAAGTCACTTGTTATGACAGCCGGCCTGAATGGATTGCTCGCCTTCCGCAGTCCCCTAAGTTGACAACTCATTGCACTGATAAGATGGCCGATCAAGTTGCAACTCTTCCGAATGGAAGTTATTTAACTTTAATGACCATGGGCCATGGCACAGACCTGCCGATCTTGGTTGAGGCCATGAAAAATCGCAGTCGCTTTCACTATGTCGGCAATATCGGCAGTGATCAAAAAAGACTGCGCTTAGAAAATGATTTACGCCAAGCCGGAATCCCCGAGGGCACCTTGAAAGCTTTCTATTGCCCTATGGGTGAAGATTTTGGCACAAACTCTCCGATTGAAATTTCATTTAGCATTATCGCTCAGTTACTTAGAACCCGCGATAAAGTTGTGCATCCTGCTTAGACAGGGAAAGGATTGATTTTATGCCTCACATCCGTATGCGCTCAATGACTGAAGATCATGTGGCAAAGCTAAGTCATGTTCTAACAAAGGAACTTGCCGCCGCTGCCAATACTGACGAAGATAACTTTACGTTTGAATTGATTGGAACCAAATTCTTTACTCAAGGAAAAACCACCAAATCTTTTCCGTTTATTGAAGTTCTTTGGTTTCCCCGTTCACAGGAAAATAAAAATGCCTGTGCGCGGATTATCACTGATCACATCAAAGAACTTGTTGGCAAAGAAGAGGACGTGGTTGTGGTCTTCACAGAGCTGACTAAAGAGTCTTACTATGAAAATGGCAAACACTTTTAAAGTTTTTCCTAAGGTGCCCCAAGGTTATTTGGGGCTTTGCTTGAAGTACATGGCCGTCGAGGCTGTCTCATTAATCACACGTTGAGAAATCGCTGGCTGGTTCACAAAATATCCTAAGGCTCTTAAACGATTTGTTTGCAGTGGGCCTTCGTTGACCTTATTCAAATTCCAAACTGACTGAAAAGCGATATTTTTAAATTCATTTGCCCAATCCCATTGTTTGAAATTCAAATGCCCCCACTGATGAGCGGTATTGGCCAGATGGCAACTCGCACAATCCAATGTTCCTGGATTATGACGATCCGGATTTTCGTACTCTTGAACTCGCCCCATCAGAGCTTTGATTTGCTCTTCGCTCATTCTTTTCTTCGTTGTTGAAGAGTCTTTGATAAAGTCACTAAATTCCGGGTCTTCCGGTGGTGGTGGGAACATTCCGCCGGTAAAACTTTGGAACTGTGAAGATCCTGAAATCACTCCTTGGGTGCGACCTTTTGAGCGTGGGATCGTCATAGCTTTCGGCTCCCCATTTACGATATCAAATCCTGAGAAAATCCAAAGCTGTTCACCCGACATCACATTCATGGAAGTCATGCGCACAATATTTTTTTCACCACAGTAATTCAGAATCAAAAAGCGCAGATATTTCCAGTAAGCTCCTTGCAAACCTTCTTGCTGAAGTTTCGGATGAATTTGCAAAGCATCCGTTGGATTTCCAGAAGAAAGCTTCTGCCAATCACTCCACACTTTCGCAAATGTCACATCATCAAATTCATAAAAACTGTGAACGGCGGCGTCCCTAGTGGTGAAGTTTTGCCCCGATGAAACAACCGGCTGCCAAACCAGGCGAATTTGTCGGCGACAGTTTTGCGGGCCAACGCCTTCAGTGAAACATGGATCAATTCGAATGCCGATGACCCTCAAAGAATCGCGATAAATAACGCTATTAGGGACTTCTGGTACTAACTGCACCATCTGCATATAAGTTTTTTGGGAAAGCAAAAGACCTTGCACACCTTGATCTTGCGGACTGAGCAACAAAGACAACTCGTTCGCATGTGGTAAAGGCAGCAGAATGGTTAAATCATTCAAACTCATGGCATGGGCCTGCGCACCCATTCCACAGATAAATCCGCACACAACTAGTAAACTTAAGATCATCGCTGTCAATTTCATGACAATGGTCTTACAGATTCAAAGCGGTAATTCAATATGAAACCGAATCCGACTCCAATAATGATAATTAAGTGAGTCTGAAGAGCGTGCCCCCTATGACACATTGCCAAAAGGGCGAATATTAAGATCTTAGCTTTTCACGAAATTCAACAACGCCGAATAATCGTTTTCGCGGTCCGCTCGTCGTAAAGAGTAAATATACTCTTCACGCTTCTGCCCCACCTGTCCTAAATTTTTACGTCCCCACGCAAATTGCTGCACACCCTGGTGTTCTAAAAATAAATCCGTCGCTAATCTAGAAAAACGACCATTGCCGTTAGGAAACGGATGAATCCAAACCAGGCGATGATGAAAACGAATCGCCATCTCTTCATAAGAATAAGTTTTATTTTTTAGCCAGTATTCCATATCCCCCAGAAGAATTCCGAGGTCATTCAGAACATGGGCAGGAGGAACGCCAATATTGGTTTGTCTTTTTCTAAATTCGCCAGCCCACTTCCAAGTATCTTCAAACATTTTTAAGTGCAGCAACCGAAGACCACTAGCCGTCAGAAGATTTTTTTTGATTTCGCGACTGCGTCCCGCCCAAAGAATCGCTTTTGCAATATTGGCAGCTTCAAACTCATCCAGTTCACCTTGCGTAATAAGTCCTGGGATTAGACCCTGTAAAGTTTCATCGTCTAGAAGTGTGGCTCCTGGTGGGATTTGAATCTTCACTGCGCTTTCTCCAAATTCTGCGATCTTCTTTGCTCAACAGATCACGGGCGATCTCTTCAGCGAGTTCTTTCTGAGCACTCTTTGAGGTGCCCTGCATTTCAAGCTCCATAGTATGCTCAGTGGTTTTCATAATGTCAGAAGCCACCAGCTTCGCGCGATTTTCCAATGTCTTCTGCAAACCTTCTTTGGGCACAAAAAAATAAACGAATTCACAGTTCATGGCTTCAGCTGCTTTTTGTAAGGACTCTAGAGTGACCTTACCGGCCACTTCATTTTTCTCAAGCCCCTCAATGCGTTGCTTGATCACACCTAAGCGCGCCGCCAAATCAGTCATCGACATACCTAAGGCTTCGCGGATTTCTTTGACCCAACCTGTCTTCGGAGTTTTTATGGCAAAGGCCCGCCCATGCTCTTTGAACAAACGATCCAACTGCGTTCGACGCAACTTCGCTGTTTTACTTTTGGCCATAATTCCTCCGCTCTTGAACAATCCAAAGGACATCTATACCTAGATAGACAACGACATACTTATCGTCTACTTATAAGTATACCTTTAGACTTATAAAGTCTATTTATAGATAGACGATTTTGGAGTTTAAGGATTCGAAGAAAGTCTACGCGCGCGGGATTTCGGTCAGGTCTTTCAGCTCAAATGATGACTTGGTAAAAAGCTCTTCTTCTTCTGAAAAAAGCGGAAGATAGGACGTGAATTCTTTGTCGACAGATGTTTCGAGTGGAAGCATTTTCAGCTCTAACCAACCCATTTCGATGCAGATCTCTTTAAAAGCACCCATAATCACCTCTTCCATAAAAGTAGGGCATCAAAAATGCCCCGTCAACCAATATGTAAATTATGTGTAAGTTAGGTCTAGTTCCTTGCGGGCTCCACAGAAACATGCCCGATCCTTACTCTAGAGTCGTGGATTTATCTGTGATCTTAATCAGATAAATTCGTTTTCCTCTTTCATCCCCTATATGAGCTTAGGATGGAGGCAAACTCAACTAAGGAGGCCCTATGAAAAAATGGATCTTAATGACGTGATGGTTTTAAGTTCAAGTTTTGCCTACGCTGGTGTCTATTCTTGTTCTTTCGGTGCTTCGACTTTTGTCAACTTGCCTTTAAGAACTTTCAAGTGAGCCTCATGGGACTCACACACTGTCTTCTGATCATCACAGACATAGAAACTCACAGTGAAAGAACGATCTTTTACTTTAGAGACGTCGAACACCATTTGATTCACAGTTTTCTTTGTAGGTTCCGCAGAACCCATTTCCCCGTCCATATACAATCCGGCTGGAGATTCCATAACAAAATGAAATCCTTTGTCGAGGGTTACGACAATTTTACTTCCTGACAATTTCAAACGATCTTTGCCATCAGTAATACGGGCTTGAGAAAGTGCTGGAACAAGAAGTGCGACAGTAAGAATAAGGCTTTTGATATATTTCATGATCTCATTAGAGAACCGTAGTTTTTTTCTGTCAAGGCTCGTTGTGAAGACCTTCCGCGGCAGATGTTTTTATACCGCTGGGGATTTCACTTTATAGTTATCGAACACAATTGCATTATTCAACACCGCCTCTTTTCTGCTCTAAATGCAAAAGCTGCATTTTAATATCTAAGCCCCCGGCATAGCCACCCAAACTGCCATCAGCGGCAATCACGCGATGACAAGGCACAATGATACTCAGGGGATTTCTGCCATTGGCGGTCCCTACAGCTCGGACAGCTTTCGCATTTTTAATTCTACTTGCGATATCACTGTAAGATCGAGTTTCTCCGTAAGGAATTTTTCTAAGTTGATCCCAAACTTTCATTTGAAATGGAGTTCCGACAACATCTAAAGGCACGGTAAATTTCTCGCGGTCGTCTTCGAAATATTCTGAAAGTTCGCCTACTGTCTGCGCTAAAATTTTTATGGCCGGCTCTTGCCCACGCAAAGACTTTATAACCTCCACGGGTTGTTTTTTCCAAAACACACCTTGAAGACCTTTTTCCGAAGCCACTAAATACAGGGCGCCAATTTTTGAGTGCATAAGATATTGTGCGGTTTTCATATTCTCCCTTAGCCTTGACAGATTCATCGTCGTGAATACATCCACCTTAACGGACGGCAAAATATTTTACTGGCCGCTTTCGGACTTGATCATTTCAGAAAAGACAAAAAAGCCCTAACTCACATCGTTAGGGCTTTTTTTTATTCATTATACTTCTTATTCGAACCCCGCGAGGACTCTACGGGGTATTTCAAGGCATTCTTAGCAAGCTTGTTGGCCAATGCCTCACGCAAATCGATTTGATTCATTTGACTAAAACGCAAGATAAAGAAAAAGACATCAGCCAATTCATCTTCAATTTTGCCTCGGGATATTGAATCCTGAAACTTTTCTGCAATCTGCTCGTTGGTTTTAAATCTGAACAGATCCAGCAATTCCGCAGCTTCCGTGGAGATGCCAATGGCCAATTCTTTCGGAGAATGAAACTGATCCCAGTCACGTTCTTCGCAGAATTTCTGAACAAGGGCCTTGAGCTGTTCAAGATCTTTTTGTGAATCCATCCAAAACTCCGAAGACTGGCTTAAAATTTACTGACTACTTACGCGCTTTAGGAATGAAGGAGCTGCCCTCTTTGCCCGAGGCTTTTTTTCTGAATTTCTCTGGCTTCAAGTCTTCTTCATAGAAAGAAGATTTTTTTTCAATCACTTCTTTTTCAGCTTTAGGCTCGATCACTTTTTTTGGCGCTTCGGGCCTTGCCACTTTCGGTTTCGCTTTTTCAAACTTTTCAATATCAGCGTACTTCAAAAGGCTGACCTTGTTCACATCGAAAACCTTCAGACCTTCAGGAACAATGGCCTTCACAAGCCCGGTGAATCCCAAGTGTCCAATTTTCTTGCCAGTGATTCTAAACTTTACCTGTGGAGTTCCTTTGGCTTTAAGGATCTTATTCAGTTCATTCACATCTGTTGAGCCAAATTCTTGCGCGATAATTTTAACGATGATTTCTTTTTTCATGTGCCTATTATCTTAGGCTGAAGGTCCCTTAAATACAATAGACAGAACGTGATGGGCAAAATCAACTTCCTTGTCAGTCTTATTTTTCAAGAGAGCTGTCACCTTATCCAGGTTTGACATCTCATTGACACCTCTTGTTGGCAAGAAGAGTTCAAAAGGCTGACACTCCACCGAATAAGCAATATTTGCTAACGAATCTGCCGTGACAAAGCGGTCTCCATTTTCAATTTTTGCAATATTTTGCGGAGATAGATGGCAACGCTCTGCCAACTCTTCTCTTGTATAACCCAGGGCTTCCCGTCTGGCTCTTAGATTACGACCAAAAAGGAGCTCTAAATTATTACTTTTCCTTCTGTGGGTAGCCATGCAACCTCTTCCTATGGCTATCTCATTCTGTTTTGCGACAAACCAACATATTCTTTAAGAATAATTAGTTTATCCCTAAAGGATTACTTAAACCGACCGATAAGGCTATTAAATTTAAGTAAACGTAATTCTGTGTTCTGTCGGTCTTGGCGAATATTTCGGAAAATTTTGGAGCAACGGACATGAAAAAGTTAAGCTTGAATGCCAAAGTCGCATTCATTGTTTGCGTTCTTATTACAGGAAGCATCGTGATTTCAGGCGTCGGAATCGACAAAATGAATTCGATCAACGACAACCTCCAAGAAATCACCGATCGGACCGCCGCTCGAATTGATTTAGATCACAGTTTGAAGGAAATCTTTTTGATTCATGTCATCAACGAGCGTGACTTTGTGTTGAATGAATCTGCAGAGGGACGCAAAACAGTTCTGGAGCGCAGAGCTCAACGCGACAAAGAATTGCATGCCGCCTTGGAAGAGCGCAAAAAGGTCGCCACTGAAGCGGGCTTAAAAACCATCAAAGACTTCTTGCAAGCCTATGAGAACTGGTATGCAGTCGATGAAGAGATCATCGAATCCGCAGGCTCTGGGAATACCAAAGAAGCGACAAAACTTATCATAGAAAAAGGCCGAGCTTTACGTTTGGCTGCGGAAGAGGTCATCGACACTTCCATCAAGCGCAATAAAAAAGAAATGGACGATAGAAAAGCGGCCGGTCAAGAAACTTACATGCACGCTCGCACTGTTTCCATTGTCACGACCCTCATCGCTCTTTTCATCGGTGCGACCATGGCCTTCTTCACTCTGCGCACCCTTGGCAAAGCCATTTCTGCAGTGATCGAAAGCCTCACGGATAATTCTTCCAATGTGACGACAGCGTCCCATCAAATTGCTTCATCTTCTGAAGAGCTTTCGCAAGCGTCTTCAGAACAAGCCGCTTCTTTGGAAGAAACTGTTTCCACATTAGAAGAACTGACTTCCATGGTAAAAGTGAACTCTGAAAATGCCAAGCAAGCAGCCCGCTTGTCTGAGGAAACTAGAACCATCGCTGCCAAAGGGGAAACGGAAATTCGTGATCTGGTAGCGTCCATGAGTCAAATTTCTTCCGATTCTAAAAAAATTGAAGAGATCATCAATGTCATTGATGACATTGCCTTCCAAACAAACTTGTTAGCCCTCAATGCTGCCGTTGAGGCGGCGCGCGCTGGCGAACAAGGAAAAGGATTTGCAGTAGTAGCCGAAGCGGTTCGCAACCTAGCACAGCGCAGTTCGTCTGCTGCAAAAGATATCACTGAGCTTATCAAGGGCAGTGTTCAAAAGATCGAAGTTGGCAGTGTTCAAGCTGGAAAAAGCGGCGAGGTTTTGGGGGATATCGTTTCTTCTGTAAAGAAAGTTTCAGACCTTAATGCAGAGATTGCGGCGGCCAGCGAAGAACAGTCCAATGGTATCACGCAAATTGGTAAAGCCATGAATCAATTAGATCAGGTTACACAGATCAATGCTGCAACATCTGAGGAAGCCGCAGCCTCGGCACAAGAGCTCTCTACCCAAGCAAGTCAGTTGACGCAGATCGTAGATGTTCTGGTAGTGACGATCAGAGGCGGAGTTGAACAAGACACCCCTGCCTACGACTATGCCTTAGCGACGAGCTCAACTTCAAAAAACAAAACACCAGCAAAGGTTCTTCCCCTTGCTGGGAAAAAGAAAAATCCATCCTTGGCGCAGAATGATTCTGAATCTTTTAGAAATGTAGGTTCCACGGCTGGATTTTAGCATCTAATGAGCAAGCTGAATTGAAATCCAGTACTTCAAAAAAAAATGGCCAAAGAACTGATCTTTGGCCATTGGATAGAAGTGAAATTTAAATTCTTCTCGTTTGAATTTTGTCTTAGTAAATTTCGCGACAAGCTGTCTCTGGATCTGTATCAATGATCTTCTGAACTCCGCTCAGCATGGACTCACAGGCCGGAACCAGTTCCGCCTCTTTACGATTGATCGGACCAAAATGCGATCTTTGCACGCGCAACATGACCATTGCGTATTCCGTCGCAAATGCTGGACATGATTTGTTGAATGCTTGATATGTTGCCCCAGCTCCAGAACCTAAAATACTTTGCGATCTGCAGCTAGCGCCCTCTTTAAAAACATTCAACTGACAACGACCTGGAGTCGCTTGATATTCCGCATAAAGCTTTTTCAATTCAGGAGAAGCTCCCATGGAATCATAGCTGACCTGAAAAACTCCGGCTTCTGCCGCTGCTGAAGATCTATTTGAACCTGCTGATGTGTCCCAACCTTCACAGTATGCTCCAGAGCTTTCTCTCATCCCTAGGCCTAGCCCTAGAGTGTAAACGGCTCTTACTGCGGACTCCCCTGCGACATTGCTGCTGATTCTAGCTGCTGCGAAATTACTTTGATAAAGGGACAAGGCATCTTTCTTCGAGTTGTGTGTATCTGGAGTAGCCAATAAATTACCAAGTCCTGTTGGTGTTGTGGCTTTCACGCGACAAATACTTCGTGCAAAACTAAGAGCCACACCTTTCATGTAGCCCGCGGGCGCACGCCCACGATTTTTCCAAGAATACTTTGCACACGATGAAGCGCCAGCAAGAGCTGTGATCTGCTGGGTGTAAGCTCCTGAGTTCGTCGCTTTCGTCGAGAGTGACTCGGATCGCAAATCTTGCGCGAATGCAGGGCCGGTTGATAAAATAAGAATAGACGCTGATAGATAGTTCTTTAGTGTTTTCATTGCAGAATCTTTCGGTCACGAAAAGAGCCTGCACGAGAGGACAAAAATCTAGATCTGCCTTATTTTTAAGCATTTATTTTTCAAAGGTCTTTCCACCTCACATAAGAAATGAGCTTTCGAGAGCAAATCGGAACGAAAAGTGAAGTCATTCTAAATTCATCCCTGACAGCGAACACAGAGTGAGTTACTTTTCCGGCCATGCAAAATGAAGCCGACATCGACTCTCGCAAAAAACAAACTCTCACCCTCCTCATCGTCATCGCACTCTCGGGACTCGCAGTACTGGGGCTGATCGCAGCTGTTTTCCTTTTTCTCGTTCGCCCCGCTTAAGCTCTCACGCAGTGACGTTTCTTGATTGATAACCTTAAGTTCGTCAGTCATTGACTGGTCAACACCACCTATTTCCTCTCTGAAATGGCGCACTTCCTGAACTTATTAAGTTGGTGAAATTTTCACCAAATGAGGTTGCCTCACTTTGAGACAACCTCTAGGTTCTATTTTTTTAAATCTTGAGGAAGTGTCATGGGCGAAAACAAGGGACTGAATAGAAGAAATTTTCTAAAGTACGCGGGAAAATCATCTCTGCTCTTTGCAGCCGGTCCATTATTTCCGGATATGGTAAATGTCGCAGCCCTCGCGACTTCGACAATCAGTCCGGAACTTTTAGATCTTCAGTCTTTGCTAGGTCGAACCACTCCTCAACTTTTTTTCGCGGGCAATGACATTTATAAAAACTTTAAGAATGGTTTTAATCTTCGCACTGTTTCCAATCCCCAAGCGGTTTTAATTCCGACCAGCATGGATATTATTCCGAAAATTTTTGAGTGGTCAGAAAAAACTGGTATCCCCTTCCATCTTCGCAGTGGAGGTCACTCTTATGAAGGTTACTCATCGGGTCCTGGTGTTGTTCTTGATTTGCAAAAAATAAATTCTATTCAAGTCGATAGATCCAAGGGCCTTGCACGCATTCAAGCTGGCGCTAAGCTTTTTCAAGTCGCCAAAACTTTGGCAGCCCAAGGGCTGATGATCCCCGCAGGATCCTGTCCCACAGTGGGTGTTTCTGGTTTAACCTTAGGCGGAGGCATTGGCATGTCTTCGCGCAAACTGGGGTTGACCTGTGATAACATAAATAGCCTGAAGGCCTTCACTGCCAATGGTCGCGAAGTCATTGCTAATATTGATAGTGAAGCAGATCTTTTCTGGGCCTGCAGAGGCGGTGGCGGAGGAAACTTCGCCTTGGTCAGTGAATTTGAATTCAAAGTCCACGCGATTAGCGAAGTGATCTTCTTCCAATACAAATTCGAACAAAGTAAAGCAGCAGAAGTCATACAGGCATGGCAAGACGCTGCTCCGTTTTTGCCGAACGAAATTACTGCCAACTTGAGCGTAACCGGATCAAGCAGCGGGCTTTCTGACGTTCGCATCACTGGGCAATATATTGCCAAGGACTCGTCTGAGTTCTTAAGCGAAGATTTAGTTAAGACTGCCATGCTTCCGATTTTGACAAAGGTCAGTCCCAAGCAGCCGCCAAATATTTCTAAGAAAGCTTATCTTGATGCTGTCCGAACTTTTGCCGGAGGCGAAACTGAAGACAAAACCTACTTTAAGGCGGCTTCTGATATGGCGATGCAGCCTCTTTCAAATCAGGGTATCAGTGTTTTGCTTGAAAAACTGCGCGGTATAACTTCCGGAGCGGTCGCAGTGATGTTAGATAGCTACGGTGGTGCCATCCGTGATGTGAAAGTTGAAGACTCTGCATTCCCCCACCGTCAAGCTTTGTACAGTGTGCAATATTATTCGCAATGGGGAAATTCATCTGAAAGCGACAAACGAACGGCCTTAGTCAGGAGCGTTCGCGATGCGATGAAGCCGTATTTCTCTGGTCGCGCCTATGTAAATTATATTGATGCGGATTTAAAAAATTCTCAGCAAGCTTACTTCGTGGAGAATAGCGACAGACTTCAAAAGATCAAAAGTTTCTACGATCCGAAAGGTTTCTTCTCTCGATCAATAAACAAAGGGTCTTAGACCCTTTGTTTATTTTAAGCCACGACAATTAACGACGAGCGGAACGATGCTTGTCATCTTTTTTATTCACCAAGCTTTCACGCCCCGTGATTTCAAAATCAGTTTCACCGCTGTCCTTGCTTAAATTCTCGCGCCCCGCCAATCCCGCATCGGCTTCCGTAGCGCGCCGAACAGAATCCGGCTTCATTTTTCCAGGTTGAGAACTTTTTTTGGGCATCTCCTTGTTCGGCATAGAATCCTCCTTAAATAAACATATCAAAAAAGGATAGGTCCCCACAGCTTCAAAGCCGTGCTTCTAAACACTCTTTGAACTGTCTTTAAGTGATCTTACAGTTTAGCTAGACCTAAAATTTTAGAAGTTAGAGGGGTCCGATATATTTCTTAAGAAGACCCGGATAATTTGTGCGATTCCTTGTAATTTGCTCGTTTAAATATTTAAAGGTTTCTTCATCAATATTTTTTCTAAAGACAATATATAGATCCAAACTGCTTTCTGGGATCTTAAGTAAAACCATGTCTGCAGCATTCTTAGTTGTGTGCAAAATATATTCAGCATTTGAGTAGGTCGGAATAAACACGCCATCAATTCTTTTGAGGCGCACCCGCTCCATGTTTCTCAAAATAACATCTTCCCCACTGAGATAATCAAACTTCACCCCAGCCCGCACCAACAGCGGTGGCGTGATGGAAGCCTGGGAGTGCCCCAAGGTCATCCCCTTAAGATCGCTCAAAGACTTCAACTCTTTCAGTCTAAATGTTTTAGGAACGATAACTCCGGAGGCAGTCGTATAAAGACTTGCTGTTGAATAGCGTAAGAATTTTTCACGCTCAGGATTTTTTGCAAGTAATAGGCCCACATCAATCTTTTGATTTTCTAAATCCACCAAAAACCGCGCAAAGGGAGTGGTGACCCACTTCACGTTGTATTTATGATGTGGGTTCATATAAAGATTGAAAAAATCAATCGCCGTACCTGAGGGGTTACCGCCTGAATTAGAAATAAAAACATGGGGAGGAATATCGTAGGTCGCCACTTTTAGTTCTCTAGATAGTTCTCTAGATAGTTCTCTAGATAGTTCCTTCCCTTGAGCAAACGCTGTTGCACCAATCAGAAAACTTAATAGAAAAAACTTTGGCAATTTCACTTATTGCCTACTCTGCGACTTCTTCTTTATTGCGCATATGATCTGCCAAACGCAATAAAGAATGAAGTAGCTCGCTGCGAAGTGGCTCTGCTATTCCTATTTCATCAAATGCTTGCACCATACAAAGCATCCATTGATCACGCTCAGACTTGCCAATTTTAAAAGGAAAGTGCCGCATTCTTAAACGCGGATGCCCGAAACGTTCCGCAAAAAGATTCGGACCACCCAGCCATCCCGATAAAAACATAAATAACTTTTCATCAGAGCCGCGCAAATTTTCAGGATGCATATCACGAATGCCCTTCGCCTCCGGCATGCTATCCATGATTTCATAAAATCTTTGAGTGAGTCGACGAAGAGTTTCCTCACCGCCCAGAAGTTCATAGGGTGTTTTTTGTTCGGACATGGAAGCACTCTACATCGTCCACTTGGGTGAGGCAACTCTGTAAAGCAGTTCATCAGGATGACCGACATGGTTGCAACAACGCAGACCTTTGTCGCTTTCCGAAGGACTATCGCTGCTTGCGCACCTTTTCCACAGCCTTACTAAGGAAGTAAACTGCAGAGCTAGAAACAAAGGCAGCAGCACCCAAACCTCCGCCGAATCCTTTTGCGAGTGGTATTAGGAAAACAAAGATCAAACCGAAGATCATACTAGCCACAAAGACTCTTTTCCAACCCAGTCGTGATTGATCTGTCATCCCCACAAAGGTTGCCCCAAAGAAGGCCGCCTGCAGGGCACCTGCGAAAGGAATACTTGTCGCACCAATCATGAGCGCGAAAATCAAGGACGTCCCGCTAGAGGCGCGAACCGTCGACATGTGACCTTTGTGAATAAGAAAAAAGGTGATCTCCGCTCCAAGAATGGCGACCCCAAGAATACTTAAAAGCATCATAGCCAAAACCTCATCGCAAAACCCAGAAGTGATGAGATAAAAGCAATCAGCCCCAATCGACCACCCAGGCCTTTAAAATAAGGACTGATAAAAAAATAAATTGTGCTACCAAGAAGAGACACCAACAAAATCTGCCATGGCCCAGCACTAACAACTTTAGATCCCATCGCAACAAACGCCCCCATATAAATAGTGGCATGCACATGGGTACTTTCAATACGTTTTGTATCGGGAATAAAGGTTCCCAGAAATCCAGTCAGGGCCGCGGCAACAACAGCCGTTAATTTAAACTCAGATTGAAGATAAAAACAGATTGAACAGCCCATTAAAAAAGTACTGAACTTCAATATCCAAAGCTCAAAATATTTCAAAGATGCGACCAAGAAAACCTCGTAGTGAGGACACTTTATAGCAAGCGTTGGCGATCAGCAAATCCTGATTTTTTGAACATGTCTCAAATTAAGAAAACAGATTTAGATATCTAATAAACAGCCGATAGGTTATTACTTTATTAAAGGAAACCACACACATGACTCTTCAAGAAGCCTTTGTCACTTGCATGAAAAAATACGCTATTTTCACTGGCCGCGCTTCCCGCTCTGAGTATTGGTGGTTTGTAGTCTGCCAAATTCTCATTGCCCTTGGCTTAGCAACAGTCAGTCGTGAACTCAGCAGTCTTTCAACTATCGTATTCTTACTCCCATCACTGGCTGTTGGCGCAAGACGCCTTCATGACATTGGCAAGAGTGGCTGGTGGATGTGCATCACTCTTATTCCCATCATTGGCGCTTTTATTTTCATTTATTGGTGCGCACAGGAAGGCCAGTCGGGACCAAATGCGTATGATACCGTTGAAGTCACAAAGACTCCGTCAATTTAAAGACAGTTAATAAGTTATGGCCAAAGAACCTCAAGAGTTAAAATGGGTTGAAAGCCTTCTTCCAGAAGAAGGTTTCCGTCGCAAGGGTATGTTCGGCGGCTTTGGCTATTACATCGACGAAAAAATTGTTCTGGTCACTTTTGAAAGCCCCGGCAGTCGCAGCTATCGCAGTCAAACCTTTGACTTCGAGCTATGGAACGGCTGCATGTTCCCCGTGGAAAAAGAGTTTCAAGACAAAGCTCTTCAACGCTTTCCCTACTTAATCTCGCACCCTATTTTACCTAAATGGCTTTATCTTCCCTTGGACACTGAGGGCTTTGATGAGTTGGTCACAGAAGTCATGGCTCAAGTCGTGCGGCCCAACAGCTTTTGGGGAACTATTCCAAGCAGAAAAGCCAAAAAAACCAAGAACTCGAAGAAGTCCGTTGAAGACACTGTCTCTACTAACATTGATACTCGCAGACCCCGTCTGTTTTCCGACGAACCAGCAGAGGTGAAGCTTGCCAGTGCTAAAAAGATTTCTGATTTTAAAAATCTAGGTGCGGCGAGCGAAAGCGAATTTCATAAAGCAGGAATTAAGACGGCGAAGCAGTTTATTGCGTTGGGCTGGAAAAAGACCCTTGTCAAGCTCATTAAGGTGAATCCTAAGAATCGCCACTCCATGTATGCTTATGCGCTGATTGGTGCTTTGGCGAATAAAGAATGGTTCGGACTTTCTGAGGAAGAGAAACTTGAAGCCCGTGAATATGTCCGATCGCTGCCGCCGGTAAAAGGGTCTAAAAAATCCGCAACAAAAAAAGTTCTAGCGAAGAAGGCCGTCACAAAAAAATCTGCTACTAAAAAGAAGTCCAAGGAATATCTCTAAAAAAAATGCGCCACGAGTTTTCCTGTGGCGCATTTACAAAATCTAAATTTAAAAAAGAATTACTTCACATTGGCTACGGCAACCGTGCAGATAGAGCCCTGCGGAAGCGATCCCTTAACTAGAAAGGAAAAGAAAAACCTGCAGAGAAGCTCTGCATATTATACTTGCTCACGTATTGGTCGAAATTGGCATAGGTCGTGTCCACAGAAGCCTCATCCCCTTTTGTATAAGTGCGATAGGCGTATTCAACATTGAATATGACGTGCGGGAGTAGGATGTAGCCAATACCAACCTTCATGGAAGTGCCAGATACCTTGTCTTTTTCCGTATTCCCCTGCTGAGTGATTTCTAACTTATCCGTGAAGTTGTACCCCAACCAAAAGTTCCAACGACCGCTCCACATTCCAATGTCAGCTCCAATCGCCGTGCGATCAAATTTATCTTCATGCAGATCATATTTTGATTTACCGGAAGTCGCTGCAGAATAGTCTCCAGCCAACCAAAATCCAGAAGACGTGATATACCCCAATCGTCCCCCGTAGTTGATTGCGGAGTTCGTGCTCTTATCAGTACTAAACCCCTTAAGAGCCGTTCCTGCTGCGGTGAAATCAATGTTGGAAGAACCCATCTCATAGGAAACCATCGGCTCGATAAAGAAGCTTGCCTTGGCCTGAAACGAAATCAATGACATCAAAAAAAAGAGTAATGCCTTCATAAAATAATACCCCCGCTTCTTGATTCTGATGAGGGGCTTGGCAGAAAGCAAAGTTTGAGGGATTTCCTGGCTGATGGGCTCGCGTTAAAACGAGTGCCCTAGACCACAGTCCCTGTGGCCGTCTTGGACTTAGCGCAAAAACTTGCGCTGCACTTCTGGCATCCAAGATTTAGCGCCGATAAAGAAAGTCGTTCGCGACTCCATGCGATTGCTAAGATTCAAATCCATTTCAGAAATATGTTCAATCTCTCGGCAAAGCTCTTTGATTTTGATCATCACAACTTCTTTAGACTCTGGAGACATGGGACAGTTGAAAAAAAACTTAAAAGAGTCATGACTGCGATAAATATCACCGGCAAAATCTTGCGCCATCTCTACCATATATTTTTTGTGAAGAGGACCATCCATATTCCAACGAATTTTTCGGTAGACTTTCATCTTAAACTTGTTGCGTGGATGCAGCTCAAGAATGCCCAAGGCTTCCAACTTGAGAGCTAACTTTAAAACTTGTTCATTCGTCAGTTTATACTCTTTATGAATGCCATCGAAAGATACGCCCAGCACCGCTAGATAGAAAACCAAAAACAAAGCGTCATTGGCGGCCAAAGCCTTTTCCTGATCTAAAGTTAAAACCATCGTCTGTGGACGCACTCCAAATTTCGCAACACGGGATAGTTCATACATGTCGATTTGAAGAATATCGCAGATTCCAGAGACACGATCTAAGGTGATTGGAATTTTTCCGTTTAACAGACGCTTGATCGTAGCGGAGCTAATCCCCATTTTCTTAGCAAGCTCTTCGTAAGTCATTCCAGAGCTTTTAATAAATCCCCGAAGGGCTTGAAGCATGGGCGAAATCGAATTGGTCTTTTTCATAACTCATTTATTTCAAAGCAACATTCGAAAGGCAAGTCACATTGAACATTCCCGAAGGCACAGGTGCTCAAGGGGATTGAGGAAACATCACTACGCATCAGTCGCTCCAAAGCATTTTAATAATTTGGATCGGCCGAACTCTTTTTGTAAAATTCAATTTCAATAGCTAACCGTGATTCTAAAACCTTTTCTCCCGGTTGAAAAAAATGACGAAAAAAAATGTAACCACTAAGATCAGACTCGCTACGACTTTTCCCGTTCCCAGGATCACTATCTCAAAAAGAGACAGTTCAGAAGCCGGTGCCGATATTTTCATATTCTTCTCAAGTTCTTAATTCTTAGACCGAAAAATGAGGTGTAAGTATTCACGTACACCCGACGAAAGATAGGAGACACCATGGAAAACTCGACAAAAGCCTCGGCACCTAGAATCCCACTAGCACTCGAAATTTCATTTCGACGTACTTATGCACGAGAAGGAAGCAATGGCACTCTTTTGAATATAAGCCTGAGTGGTGCTTTTCTTGAGTGTGAAGATCCACACATAAATGATCGCAAACTTGAACTCACAATCAATGTGTATGGAAATCTTCGTAAAATTCCAGCTTTGATTATCTGGGCGAACAGTCGCGGTTGCGGATTAAAGTTCGCACCTAAAAATGGGCGCGACATTCGCATCATTGATGATCTGATCTACTATACTGAAAACTCAAGATCAGAACGAAGAACCTTGCTCAATACCGTGATTAAAAATGTCGCCTGAAATTATTCAAAAAGATTGGAGCTGATTTGGTACGTAAGTAAACTAGATAAACTACACACTACACTAAGGCACCATTCTCACGTGGTGCTTTTTTTATTCTGACTTTATGAAATGAGAGATTTTCTTAGACTTGCCCAAAAAAAACGAACTTGTTCGTGGGTGCTCTTACGAGAAATCTCTACGTCTTGAAAACTCAACAACGCAGAGTACAGTGTGCCAACGTAGGTGATTTTATGCACTATCCCCTCGACCATTTTATAATCGAACTCAGGAAGTCCTTCGTTCTTCGCCACCTTCGCGAGTCGTTCGCCGATCAAACTCGCGCCAACATTTTTTATCTGGTTTTTCATTGAATCCGCAAAACTGGAATTTTGCAAAGCATGACTCAAAACCATTCTAGAAAATGCCAGGTTTTTTATACTCACATCAATTATCGAATCACTAAAGGCGATCAATTCATCTTCAATGGTCTTCGCAAGTGGATAGGACAACGAACTTCTGGCTTCAATCATGTTCTTTTCGATCACCGCCAGAAAAAGCCCCTGCTTCGATTGAAAATGTCTGGTAATTAAGGATTCGTTCACCTGTGCGACTTTAGCAATTTCTTTTGTCGTCGCACCATGGAAGCCTGACTCAGAAAACACGACAAGCGCAGCCTTCAATAACTTGGAAGCGGAATGCTGCTCATCTTGGATGGTGTGCTGCACATGAGTTTGGCGAACTTTGTTCATCTCTGACCTCAAAAAGCTAGTTCCAAAAACTGTAGCATGTCTAAAATCACTATTGAAGTCCTGGACCACCAAAAAAACTCAAGATTTAAAAAGGAAAAACGCCAAAGGGACCATTTAAGATGATCCCCGGCAGATAACGTTAGAAAGTTTAAATTTTAGTTTATTGGTCCCATCACGCTTCGTTTAGGCAGTGGAACCTCATCAGCGAATTTCAAAATCGAAATTCGATTCCCTTTATTCTGCAAGATCGACTAATTTTTCTAGTCAGCACTCCCCTCTATTATTATTGAACTGGCAAATTTGAAACACCAAAGTTTTGACTTTGGAATGTTCCAAACTCATAGCTCGTAGAGCCCGCTGACTCGATTCTTTGGACGCTCATCAAGCCACCACTTGCAGCCAATTGCTCTTGAACCGAGTCTTGCGACAAGATAGCTCTTAATTGAGCATTATCGGCACCTGGAACCAATCGACCTGCCCACGGACCGTAGCCACAACCTGTTGGAGGCGGAAGTCCTCCTCCGTTTCCACAGATACAAGGGTCGCAACCTGCCCATGCAGAACCACTAATAACTAAGCTTAAAACAGCACCTAAGAAGAATTTATTCATACGGACCTCCATAACAAAAGAATTAGTTTGCTTTGATCGCCTAGAGAATTCATTTTAATCGAAGGTCATAAATTGACCCTGCCCGCAACAAATCCGAGGACTTTGATGAGACTAGAGGAAACAAAAATCAAAACGACCCTGAAGCTTTTGATGAAGAAACAGGGACTTCAATACAAAGATCTTGCACAGTCACTAGGTGTGTCTACTGCCACAGTAAAGCGCTGGCTCAATAAGGGAGATTTGGGAGTTTCTGAACTGAGCGAGATTTCAGAGTGTTTAGGAGTTTCACTTTACGAAGTCATCGAGCTGAGCAAAAACGAAGAGTGGACACCTTATTTATTCTCTGAAAAACAGGAAGCGCTTTTTGCAAACGACCTCAGCTTTCTTTTACTCTTTCGAACCATCATCATGGGACTTTCATTTAGTGAAATCCTAAACGAATTGAAACTAAAGGAATCCGAACTCAGAAAAAAACTGCGCCATATGGAAAATGTGGAGCTGATCAAACTGATGCCTCAAGACCGAATCGTCTTGCTTGCCAAGTTTCCATTTAAGTGGCGAGAAAATGGCGCTCTTCAGAAGGCATACTTTACCAAAAACATTCAATCTCTCTTTGATCATATCAAATCAAATTATAGATCATCGACCAATGAACCAGATTCAGGGGCCCTATGTAAGCCTTTTGAAATTCTTCTTTCTCAAGAAAACAGAAAATCTTTTAGCCGAGATTTGATGGAGGTCTATACAAAATACATGAATATCTCCCGTATGGATCTTAAAATTAAGGACAAGAACAACATCACTGTTTCAGGTCTTCTTTTTTCAGATGCCTTTTCTATTTGGGAGTCAGATAAAGTGAATCACTTCTTCCTTTAAAATTCGCATTCACTATAAATCCCACTCGGACCAAGTGAAAATTTGATCCCGTTGTTTTTATCCTGTCGTAAGAAACTTACTGTTCATCAAAGAAAAGGGACGCTTCTGGCAAACTGTAAAGTTCTTGCAAGAACGAAGACGGAGCATCTCTTCTGGTCACAAAAAACACCTTCCTTTTCGCTCTGGTTAAGGCGACATAAAAAAGGCGCCGTTCCTCTGCAAATGGAAACTTATCCGGCTCTGCCATATACATTTGCACGAAGGGATGATCATTCCTCATTGAGGGAAATCCCATTGAGCCACTGTTCATCCCCAATATGAAGACATAATCTGCTTCCAGCCCTTTCGATGAATGAAAGCTCATCGTCGAGATTTCCAGCCTGCCCTTGTACTTTTCCGCCCAAGACCGCAGTTTCATTCTGTGTGGTTGCAGAAAATTATACCGCGCGAGAATAAAAATGCTCGCAGAACGTCCAAGCTTGAGCTGCTCCTCGGCTAGCATCTCAAGTTCCTCTTCAACGACTCGGACCGAATCGTGCTCTTGTTTATAAAGCAGCACTTTTAAAATTCCACGACGAACCTTATCATTCGCTTGAACAGTCTTTTTCTTTTGCAACGGATTTTTTTGAATAAAACTTGCTGCAACATCCGCAATCCCTTGATTGCTACGAAATGTATTTGTTAAGTAGAGCTCTTTGGTTGAGCCAAAGTAGTTTGCTGCGCGCGTGAAGATGTCTAGGTCAGCCCCGGCAAACCTGTAGATTCCCTGCCAATCATCCCCTACTGCAAACAACGTAGCTCCTTTTACCTGCCCCAGAAGTGCTTTTACCAATCGGCGTCGTCCTTGGGAAATATCTTGAAACTCATCGATGCAAATAAATTTATAGGGACTCGCATAAAGTCTTTGCTCGACATAAATAGCAGCCTGAATGAGCATCTCTTCAAAATCCAAAAATTTCCTTTGCTTTAACAGGTTTTCGTATTTCCCTAAGACCGCATTCATAAGTCGATGAAAAGCCAAATGAAGAAATTCGCCATGGGCAGAAGCAAGGTCCTCTGATTGACGACCCTGATTACGAATATGTTTTAGAGCTGTTGCCAGAGTACCTACTAGTGCCGCATGCCCCTCTCGAAATTCCTCATTATCAATATTTAAATTCTTTAGCTGAGGTTTTAGCCCATGGCTTTTCAGCATTTCCTTCAGAGCATTAAATATAGATCCCTGTTTAAACATAGCACTGCTAGTTTCAAAAAATGCTACCTGTAGATTCTGATATAAATTTCGCTTCCATTCGACTCTTGCAACATAGTCTGGTCCCAAAAATGTCGGAGCCTTCCCATCCTCATCAAGTCCGAAGTGCTCATGATAGACATTTACTTCTGGATAATAAAAGTCAGGGTCATTTTCAATAGTCTTACGATTTCCCTGGCTGTCCTTTTCAAGGATCATCTTTTTTTCATAAATATAGTCCACGCCATGCAAACAAAGCCAGTTGGCAATAATCAACTCTTCCATGGAGCGGACCATCTCACCCTTTAGCGTCCGCAATGAAGAATTCGTTTTACGAATCTCCTCCTTTATTTCTCTAAAGTCAGAAGTACTACTGAACAGACTCTGGTAGTAAAGACGCTGTTGATAACTAGTAGCATTTCCGTACATCAGGGTGGAGACTAGAAGCACCATATCTGATTGCAAGAGAGGATCTTGACAGACCTCATCAAGGAGTTGTGAAAGTAACTCCTTATATAAGTTGTCGTTACCAGCCCAAGGGGCCAACGATACCCCGCCGCCTTCCACTGTACGAATGATCTCCATGCCCAAGGCGTGAAAGGTTTTAATATTAGGCAATGTGAAGTAACATTCTTGCTTTACAAGTGCTCTTTCGAAACGCTCTTTTAGTTCGGTTGCGGCGTCTTTGGCGAAAGCCAACATGAGCATCTGAGAGGGTTGAAAATATTTCTTCCGCAGAGAATAAACAGCTTTGCCTACAAGAGAAGACGTTTTTCCGGATCCCGCCGCTGCGACAAGCAAATTCGCATCCTCAAAATAAACCGCTGCCAATCTTTGTTCTAAGGTCAACGGCAACTTTTCCACAGAATCAAAAAGAATCTTACTGTGCGCAAGTTCCCGTTCAACAAAGCGCTCATTGCGCTGATGTATTTTTTCACCCAGATTCATTTTCAATTCTAGAACAGAATTTAACTGCGACAAGAACAACTTCACTTCTGTCTGTTCAATCTCAAGGAATGGACATTCCTTTATTTTCAGTAAAAGGCTTACAAAATCCCTAGTAATGTTCTTATCAAGCTCAACAGCAAATTGCTCCTTGATTGACATACTAATGTAGATATCTGCTTCCAAAAAGTTGTCACAGAAGCGCCATTTGTCCGCCAATAAATCTTTTGTCGATTGGATTATTTGAAGAGCCAGAGCTTGAAGAACACTATTGAGACGTGCTTCCAATTTGCTCTTTTTCACACCATATAACTTGTATGTTTTTTCTTGAGTGATCAATAAAACTGAGTCCCCAAAAAATCCTCGCCGAAAATCAATTTTCTTTATATTTAGAACTGGAACTTGAACGCTGCCACGCCAACGAGCGATCGACACACCATCATCAGTCTCTCGAAGTTTCCAGCTGCCGATAAAAAGTGTCAGCAAATTCCATAAAGTAATTGATTTTCCAAGTGCAGATGTCATAAACAACTTATAGTATATAGCTAATAGAATGTCACCGATAATAGCGAAGCCTCCCAAAAAATCCTCTTATATCGCGGAGGCATCTCACTTATTCAATAATCAAACAGATTAATCGCGCACTAGAACTGACGAAAGGTGCCAGCTTTCGATTCTCACCAAGTTCATCCGGATGCAATGCTTAGCCTGTCTGCGAGTTTTTTCAATCAACAAAACGTTCCATTCAATTACCGTCTCAAACAAATACAGATTTCTAGCATCTAATATTCAAGGTAATTAGCGTGTGAAACTTTAGTTAAAAACCTGGGTTGCTTAGATCTTAAGGAACAAAAAAATATTGATATTAAAATTCAATTCACCAATATCTTTTACACTGGAAAGACTGATCTTGATGGCCTCGTTGATACGATCTTCCGATGCGACTCCCATCGACCAAACGATGTCGTAGTCGTGACGGCCAGAAAACACATGCTTTTTTCAAAAATAGCCGAAGCCCAATCTTGCCAGAGCTTTAGAAATATTTTTCTTATCCTGACAATTATAAACAGTTATTATTTACTCACAGCCTTTTCATCCACCTCTATCAATTGATCCGTGCGAATCTAACATAAGAATTTATACCAGATGCTCCACTAGTTTCCCTTGGAGCGAATAAACGATAGCTAAGTCAAAATTTTGTATCATTACGAGCGAACTGACTCAAGGAGGCCTCAGCAATAACCGATGAATTTATGGTCAGATACGCTTAATAGTCGCAATATGAATTGGAGTAAACTTGAACATATCCATAACTTTACTCATTCTGTCTATTTTAATTCCATTGGTGGGATTTACTTCGCCGTCCTCTTTGACTTACCAAGGTCGCATACTTAAGTCAGACGGTACTCCACTTGAGTACAACAATGTGTCTTTCATTTTTCAAATCATGGATCCAACTGGCTCATGCGTGATATTTCAGGAACAAGTCACCGGATACAGCATGGTAAACTCTGGCGGCGTTTTCGACGTGCCCATTGGCAAAGGTACCATGAACTTTCCATTGCTGGGCGGATTCTCTATTCTTGATACCTTCAATAGCTCCTCCACTTTCACCTGCGGATCCTGCACTGGTTATACATGTACAAATGGCTCCTCCACTTATGTGCCAGTGACCAATGACGGCCGCCTTCTAAGAGTCAGCTTCTATGATGGCTCCGGTTGGAAAACGATTTCCCCTGACAGCACGATTCGTTCGGTTCCTTTCGCTGGCTATGCGTCCTCCGCGCAAAAGTTGGGAACCAATGTTGCGAGCGACTTCTTGATCAAGGTCGGACTCCCCACTTGCGGAGCTAATACTTTCTTGGCTTGGGATGGAACAACCATGTCCTGTCAACCGATAGTCGGGGCTGCCGGCGGTACCGTTACTAACGTTGCCACTGGCTCTGGCCTTACTGGTGGACCTATCACGTCTTCCGGCACAATCAGCTTGGCGAACACGGCAGTAACAGCCGGCTCTTATGGTTCTGCAACTCAAGTTCCAAGTTTCACGGTAGATGCTCAGGGTCGTTTGACCGCTGCAAGCAGCGTTACAATATCAGGCGTAACTCCTGGAGGAACTGCTGGCGGAGATTTATCTAACACTTATCCAAATCCCACCGTCAGTAAAATCAGTGGAACCGCTTTATCAATCTCCTCACTGACAACAGGACAGTATTTAAAATACAACGGCACAAACTGGATCAACTCAACAATTGCTATCACAGATGTCACGAATCTTTCCACTCAACTAAGCAATAAGATCGATGCTTCGCAGATGCCCGCGAACTGTGCCTCGAATCAAACACTCACGTTCTTTAGTCCCACAGGCGCCTGGACTTGTTCCAACATTGGCATCACTGGAAGTGCTTTTGGCTCACAAGCTGCGAATACAGTTTTAGCTGCCCCGGATGGGTCTGCAGGAAATCCCACATTTAGAACTCTTGCTTCTACAGATCTTCCCGCAGGAACTTTGTCAGGTGCGGGAACTACAGGATATTTACCTTACTACAGTGCAGGAGCAACCCTGGCAAACTCACCTGTTTATACAAGTGGTGGGAATGTCGGGATCGGGACAACAAGTCCCAGTTCTAAATTTGTTTCAGCAGTTTCGAGTGCTGTAACCACCACTGTCATCGGCCTTTACAATACAGACCCTACAGATGGAAATGGCAATGTGCTTTCGTTTAGAGGTGATACAACCGGTTCGGGAGCAACTTCGTATAAAGAATTTGCTGCTATTCAGGCTAAGAATTTAACCCACGACAATTCTACAATAGCGTCTCAGTTGGCCTTCTTTACCTCCAACGCGGGAACAGAGGCGCAACAGATGGTAATTTCCTCAAATGGAAACGTAGGTATAGGAACATCTTCACCGGTGACAAGGTTGCAAGTAGGTACAGTTCCCACGGCAACAGCAAATTACCCGCTTTTCGCTCTTGGTACTGCACCCTTTGACGGAACAACAGCAGGATTTTATTCAGGACATGGCAATGGTACTTTCATTGGTGTCAATGCCGCCTCAGGATACGCTGGGGATTTTGTAAATCTACAAATCAATGGTGCGACAAAATATAAAATAGATAATTCCGGAAATATCACTACTGGAGGAGCAACAAGTTCCACAGGTAATATTTCGACTTCGGGAAATATTACCACCACAGGAACCGGAACGATTACGGCATCTGGTGCTTTAATGGCAAGTTCTGGAGCTGCTTCAACATCTCCGACCACGGGATCTTTAATTGTGACCGGGGGTGCCGGGATATCTGGAGCGCTCAATGTTGGAACCAACATTATCGCAAATGGAAACATTTCGACAGCGCCAGTTGCCGCTGCGAGCGCAGGGGTGAACCAAAATTCTCCCTCCATTTACTTAACGGCGAATTATTGGAATGGTTCTGCTTCAACTCAAGACCAGTGGTCACTTCAAAATATTTTAGGAACTGGCACAAATCCCTCCTCGACTTTGCAATTTAGTCATATAGGTTCTTCGGGCGCAGCCCAATATGCTTTCATGAATGGTAATGTCGGCATTGGCACTTCAAGCCCTCGCTACAAACTGGATTTCGGTGGAACTTACGTTCCTTCAGGCTTGGCCTACGACAGTATTCAATCATCACCTAATGCCGGTATGTTTCGCTTTGGAGATAACACCGGTTGGAAATTGCACTTCGGTCGACAATACGAATCCAATGCAGGTGGTTCTCCTCCATTGAACTCAGGAGCCACGGGTGCCATCATGACTTTGGTGGATACGGGCAATGTAGGCATTGGAACAACCAGCCCTAGCGCCATTCTAGATGTTATAGGAAGCGGTGGCGCCGGGGTCATTAATGCGACAACAACTACTGGTGCATCCAACAGTGCTACAAATGTCGCCTATTTAAAAGCGTCTACTTCAAGTGCCATGGTGGATGGATTCGGAACCCAATTATTGTTTGCCAGTGTGGACAGTTCAAACGCTACCAATAACATAGGCTCTCTGAATTTTGTAAGAGATGGTGCCAATACCAGCTCAAAAATGAATTTAGCAACCTACAATGCCGGAACACCTAATAAGGGCTTAGTCATGGATCATTTGGGTAACGTCGGGATCGGCACGACTACCCCGGCTTATCCTTTGGATCTACAATCGGTGACGACGGCAACTGGAAACAGTAACGTCTCACTTCAAAATTTAAGTTTGACGGCAAATCCTGGTGCTGATTCGGCTGTCACAATGATCGGATCTATATTAAAAGTTCAAACCACGGCCGATGCCAGTAACTATTCAAAGAATATGACTGGATCTAAAGTCATTGTTGCTCATAACAGTACAGGAACTCTGAATAGTTTGACCGGACAAACTGTAAGTCTCAGCTCTGCTGGTACAGTAGGAAATGCCTATGGCATTTCGACTAGTATCGCTGGCACATTCACGAATGCCTATGGTATTTACACGGGACTTATCCAAGGCGCAAATAAATGGTCCATCTATGCCTCAGACGCAACAACGCCGAGCTATTTTGCAGGCGCGGTAGGCATTGGGACGACAAACCCTGTTCAAGCCTTGCAAGTTAACGGCAATATTGCTGCTGCTGATCTTCTTGGCACTGACAGCACGAGTGCACATACTTTTGCCGGAGGCGCTGCCTACAATGACGGAGGCGCGATTTCCGTCTATGGTTCGACAGCAGGAACCTATCCGGGTTCTATCCTGTTCCGAACGGGATCAGGAAGTGTTTCGGGAATATGGGACAATAGCGGCAACTTGAAGATCTACGGTCAGATTTTGCCGGCAACGGACAACAACTACACACTGGGAAGCAGCTCTTACCGCTTTACTACAATCTACGCAACTAACAGCACGATTAACACCTCAGACGCTCGAGAGAAGAAAGATATTCAAAACTCTGATCTCGGTCTGGATTTCATCAACAAATTACGTCCTGTCTCGTTTCACTGGAGGACTGGGGCTGATAAAGATCTGCACTACGGGCTGATCGCACAGGAAGCCGAAAAGGTTGTCTCAGACGCTCGTAAGCAAGACAGAGACAAATCCATCCCTATTGTTGATCACGATGCAAAGACAGACAAATACGGAATCAGATACACCGAACTTATTTCGCCGCTGATTAAAGCCATCCAGGATCTCTATGTTGAATTTAGACTTCTAGCTGTCAGAATATCCACCATGGAAAACAAGGAAATCGCCAAAGACCGGGAAATTGCATCTGTTAAGGTGAAATCAGCTCAGGCCAACGCCCGAGCCGAAAAAGCTGAAAAAGAAAATGCCGCTATCAAGGCCTACATCTGTGGCAAGGATCCGGGGGCAGTTTTCTGCGGAGACAATAAGAATTAGTTGTAACTCGGCTTAAAAAGAAACCCAGCGTTCTATTGCAATCCCGCATCTTTAAGTATGATCTGGATTTCCGATGGAGTTTTCTCCTTGAATTTATCCGCCAACAAAAGTGCGACTACATAGCGCACTTTCTCAGAGGAAAAGCGAGCCCTGGATTCCGGCGAAAGGCGATAAAGCACTTCATGTAATATTCCCGTCGCTCTTTGCTCTGGAAACATACTTCGCCAGATATCATTATTTACCTTGTAATACCGGTCATCACTTGAGATCGGTGGCGACTGCAAGAACAGCTGCTTCAGAACACAATCCACAGGGATGAATCCCATACCTGTGTCGGCCACCATCACCAAATCGACGCCATTCATAAGACGAGCTTCATCATAAAATGCATCGATCAAATGATGGGCGTGACTTAACCAGGAAGCATCGACACCTTGGATTCGGTCTAGCATCGCAGAGGCCATTCGGATTTCCAAAGGAGTTAGATTTTCATCAGCATACATTTCAGGAATTTGCGGAGTCAGTCCATAGCGGATTTCTGTCTCAATAAAGTCATACATGTTAAGCAAACGCCCATGCCCGCCGCCGCTACCTTTGATGTTGGCGCAAACAAGAACATGCCCCCCATTACCCACCTCTTGCCAATCGGCCATCGCCTTTTGTGAAGGCCACGAAATTGTGACAATCAGAGCCATTAAGATTATGTGAAGTGGATTTGATTTATTCACAGAGCGCTTCCTTCCGATTGAATTTCTGTTAGTGGGAAAAGTTGAATGTTCAAGTTATAGACCTCAGTACAACACTTGCCACCAAAAGCCTTTGCCAGCCTGCGTCTGAACTGAACTATCATTTTCTTTGCCTCTGCAAGATCGTCAGGACTTAACGGCATCGTGATTGAGCTTATATCACGAACTTGCACGGGATCAGATTGCAAGCTTTTTAGAGCGAGTTGAATCTTCTGTTCATGGGACGACCGGATAACCTTTGAGGGAATATCCTGGGTCGTCGTGATGTTCACTTTATTAGCTCGCCAAGTATCACCTTTACGCGCTATTAAATTCGCGCTTTCCAAATTATGAAGAACTTGCGTAACTCTTTGAGATTCAATTTTCAGACGTTGCGCAATCCAAAGAGCATCAGAACGGAAGGCTTTTGTTTTCATCAAGGACATGACCGCAAAATGTTCCCAATCACACACAATTGAAAATTGCTCTGGTGTCAGCTGAACAGGAATAGTCGCTTCCTCAATTTCCAGTTTGGAGATCTCAACAGCTTCCAGCATTTTTTGTTTTTGAGCTTCCGAAAGGTCTAAGGCAGAGCTGATTTGAATAAGACTTTTTGTGTTGGGAATACTTTTGCCCTGCAAAATTTCTGAAAGTCTGCCAGAGGAAAGCCCCAGATCCCGCGCAAAAGCTCGCTTTGAATAATAAGAGTTTTTCTGACGACGACTCTGAAAGATATCGAGAAGAAAATCGGCTATTGATGCTTTGTCATTGCTCATAAGAAAACCTAAGATATTTTAAGGTGGTTTTCATCTGCAATTTATCTTTTTTTAGGATTTGATGCTCCGACCAATGATTGCGGAGCACCCGCAAAATTAAAATCAACAAAAAATCATCTTTGCCCGAATTCCATGAAATATAAAAATCAAATCTTAACTTAATAAAATCGCCTGTTTTCTCTATACTTCGACGCTTAAGAATTTCCAAAAGAGCGAGACTTTTTCTCTGCCCCTTACGACCAAGAAAGCAGAAACGCAAGACAATCATTCGTATCAGCACTCGCTGAACTTTATTTTTGGTCAGTATAAAAACGAAAAAGCCCTCATTCTCAAATGAGGGCTTTGGATTTATTAACTTTTATCCTTCATAGGGAGCAATGATATATTTCTCTTTGCCACCTTCATTGATATTGGTGATGCGACCGCCTTTGGTACCGTGAATATCGCTGATTCCAATTCCGCTATCGTAAATTGTATCGCCTGAACAGTTTGCTCCGTTTTTAACTTCGAAGCGCATGCTGTATGCAAGTCCCATGTCGTAGTAATTATCCCAACCCTGTCTTTGACCTGGTTGCACACAACCATGATCGCGATTGCTACCGAAGAAATTATAAATAGTGACCCACACAGATTTACCATTACTTAAACCATTATGCGCTTCAAGAGTACTTCCACCTTTAACCTTCAATCCCATTTGCTCAGCTTGCTCGTAGGTCTCTTGAGTCACTTGCGGAATTGCTTGTTTCACTGGTGGTTGCGCATTTGGGCCCATCGAGATTCTCCACATGTAGCCTGTGCGACCGCCGTCATTGTAAGAAAGCACTTTCGCGTAAGCTCCGCGGTAAAGATCTACTTCATCTCTGAAGTCGCTGATGGTTCTGCCACCACAATCTACATTTTCTTTCACTTCTGCACGGATATAATATTTAAGTGGTGGATAGTAACCAGAGAAAAGTGTCTCATCCCCGTCACGCACACAGCGAGCTTCGCGAACAGAGTCGAACATGTTGTACATTGTGACCCACACCGATTTCCCGTTGCTCACACGATTTTGTGCAAGCACGGACCATGGTGGTGGTTCTTGTCCAGCTTTCACCTGAACATTTTCATCAGCAACTGCTTTTGCAGAAGTTGCGAAAACCAAAACAGCTAAAACACTTTTCATTACTTTTGTTTTCATACGGCCTCCCCGGTCGTTTATCGTTTGTTGATGCAAACTGCTATTGCAGAGGAAGTGCCAAGGGTATTTTTATGTAATTTCAATCACTTAGACAGATTTTGTCCTGCCGAGATTTCGGCATTGCTAAGATTCCGACAGGAAAATCGCCGGGAGTTCGGCGGGGATTTAACAACCGATCTCAAGAAAAAAGATAGGCTCAACACGACCACACCCCCTTCGTTCCGACTCTTGGGGAGGGTTTTATGTTTGCAGCTTTGGAAACGAACAAAAGATGCAGGCGCATTCCGCACTGATGGAGATCAAGAACGCTTCACCACCCCTCAACTTGATATCCCCGACATGGCTGCCATGACATTGGCTCACTCCCAGAACGCTACTTCACTCGGTGGAACACAAGCTGTCTATAGATATGAATTCAGTCATCAAATCGGCGTGAAGGCACATCACAAACTTTCAGCCTTCTGCCTATTTGTTGATTGGAAAAATCTTCCTGAGGGTTCCAAAACTTCGGACACAACACACATGGGCAACGTCAGTTTGCTTGTCGTGAAGCCATGCATGTAGGATATACCTCTTCTAAAAGATAGCATATCGTCTAATCAAAAAATTAAAAGGCAGCTCAATGATCTGCCTTTTAATTTTTCGTGCTTTGCTGAATTCTTGTCGAGGGGCCAGCTTTGATCTTGGCCTCATTCCAAAACGTGTCGATGGCGACAATTGGCGCAATTCTTTATCTCGTTTATCTCTCAACGCTCATTGGTTACGGAGCGTGGGGATTTCTTCTAAACTCTTATTCTACATCAGTCCTCGCTCCCTTTACCCTACTGATCCGGTCTTCGGGTTTTTGAGCTCGGCCTTTTTCTTGGGCGAATTTCTTTAGAGCAACCAGAAATGTCGAATACGCTCATTCTTGACTTCGTGAATAGCTTAGATCCTAGCTGCAGAGGTTAAATCATTTGGAGTCATCAATTACAGGAAGTCAAAAATGACTTCCTAAGACATGGGTAATTGCGATACTGAGTGCGATGGTCGCTCCCAAAGATAAAGGAGTTCTCAGGCGACTCAACCTAACCCATCTCAATGAAGACGAATCACTCGGGAGGATAGAATCCTTCTCTACACGTAAAACGTGTGGCGCAAAATAGCTAACTGTCGCAATATTGATCATAGCAAAAAGGCCTATTGCCACGAATACAAAAAGCCTTGCAAAATCTGAAAGCCAACTCGCCCAAAGACTACCGAGGAGACTCGATACAGCCAGAATATTTGCAGGCACCCAAAATAATTTACGATTAACACCCCCCTCGACAGGCCTTACGATCGACGGTTTTTTGGGCCAAACTGTATCTAACACAGCTTGCTCATACCAACCTGCTCCCGTGCAAATACCAATTACAATCAGTGCCGTAAATAAAATGACAATTCTCAACATGAAATAATCCATATTTTTCGCCTTTCGATTTAGTTTGACAATATTACTAATTAGTTTTATTGTCAAACTAAAATGAACAGCTTAAAGGAACAATACGGCAAATGAAAACCGACTTAATATCGCAAGTCATCCAGGCGATTATGCACTTTCAGGATGCAACTGATCTATTTGACACGGCCGCGGCGGACTCACTTCAAATCAACAGGACCGACCTTCGATGCCTTGGAATCCTTCACGCGCAAGGACCCCTAATGGCAGGTGAAGTCGCTAGACAACTTCGGCTTACAAAGGGAGCTACGACTACAGCTTTGAATCGACTCGTTGATTCTAGTTATATAAAGCGAAAGGACAATCCCGAGGATGGGCGAAGTTTTCAAATTGAACTAACGAGCACTGCAAAAAGGGAAATCGAGGGAATTTGGAAACCTCTAAATCAACAGACAACTCAACTGTTAAAACGTCGCTCTACTGAAGAGCTAAAAACACTTATAGATTTTCTGCATGAGGGCACAGACCTTCAGAAAAAACAAGTTGCTCAGATCTCTCTGACTAAGTGAATCCCTGAAAGACTGCTTCGAATTCAGAAAGACCAATCAACTTCAATTTTCAACTAAATTGATTTAATAGATTTTGCGGTCTCCTGAATTCCTTTTGCATAAGAAGTTGGTGAAATGCCAAACTCCTTCTCAAATTTTTCAGAAGAGAACAGATAGTCTCTGTTATACTGATAAAGCATTTCCGGCAGCTCTTTAACCTCGCGCTGAAACAGGCCCCCTATCTGCAACATCCAAGGTTTCAAGATCTGGATTTTCTTTGGAGACACCTCTAGAGCTTTCGCCGCTTGCTGCGCCCATTCTTCTGCGGTCAATGCATTCCGATCTGTCGGTAGATGCCAGATGCGCTGCAGATTTGGAAGATCCGCCCGAATTCCCAGCTCTGCTGTGGCACGAGCTGCATCACGAGTATATGTCATTGAGTGACGAAAATTTCCGCCTCCCATCCATTGCGGCCTCTTTCCCTTAAGAAGATTTGCGAAAATTAAAATATTCGGGATCCCGTTTGTCGCTCCTGGGCCATAAAAATCTGCAGCTCGAGCGATTCTAATATCGACCTCACCTTTGTCGGCGGCATTCAATAGTGTTTCCACCAACAACGCGCGAATCTTTCCTTTCTCCGAAATTGGACGATGGGGGCTTTGTTCCGTCATCCAACCATCGACTGCTCCATACATATATACATTGTCAAAAAACACCAACCGTGCGCCATGCGTTCGGCAAGCTGCAAGCACATTCTGAATTATGATGGCCATTGAGCCTTCCAAATTCGAGCATCATAAGGAAGCCCAGCAGTTAAATAAACAACCTGTGCCCCCTGAACCGCCAAGCTTGTCGCATCTGCATTCAATAGATCCGCAGGAAACCTTTCCTCTTGAATATTCAAAAACGGTGGTTTGCGGCTCACCAACCTCAGAGGAATCCCTCGTCGATGCAACTCATGAGCAAGTTCAATCCCAATAATTCCGTTAGCGCCCAATATTGTATGTAACATCCTTCTCTCCTGACTGAGTCATTTGATACCAAAATCAATACTATATGCAGACCAATCAAGTGAGAAATTATTTTAAATGGTCGCCAGTTATTTTGGAGAGCGTGAGGCCAATTAGTGAATCAGATTCCCGCCTTGATATTGAGGACAAATATCGCAAATGCGAAAATAAAGACGACGATAGTTGCTCGTTCGACAATTCTATGTAATGAATCAAGCCTCCTACCCTCTTCAATCAATCCGCGCACCTGACCGGAGCTCTCTCTTCGCTTGATCGCGGCATCAATCGGATTTTTTAGCAAATTATCTTGTTGTCATCAGTTGATAGAGTTTTGTATCCTCATCACATGATCTCGTTCGCTCCGAAACCACCATATTACGCGGTTATTTTCACCTCTCTTAGAACGCCCAGTGACAATGGCTATGAGGCCATGTCTAGTAAGATGGCTGAACTTGCGCAAGAGCAAAGTGGTTTTCTGGGGATGGAATCTGCTCGAGATCAGAATGGATTAAGCATTACGGTTTCTTACTGGGAAAACCTCGAGAGTATTTCTAATTGGAAAAAGCACTCTGAACATCGCGAAGCACAAAGACTTGGAAAAGAAAAATGGTATGAGCATTTTAAAGTTAGAATCTGCAAAGTAGAAAGAGATTACGAAATCTAGCTCTAAAGTCTTCGTCTTATTTCGAGTTAAGAGCCTTTTCAATTCTATCGAGTCGAGCTTTGACCTCTGTGTTTTCTTTCTTCAACCGAGCGTTTTCCTTTTCAAGGTTAGAAGCCCGAGACTCCAGCTCCCCGTATCGCCCATCTATCTTTCTCGACAAAGAGTCATAGATGTCCTCTGCCGCTTTTACTCTTTGGTTCAACAGCTGTGCCGCCTTGGTAAGCAAGGCCACCAGTTGATTATACTCTACACTGAATTTATGCCCAGAAGGACTGACATACCCATCATCGTCCACCGTTTCTGTCATGGCTGGATCACGAGTAACTCCCACTGCCTCATGGAATCCGAGCTTATCCACTTCCTGAGCGATAAATCCGAAATTGTAGGCTTTCTCGCCCTCTTTCCAACGGAAGTGCACTGGTCGAGATCTTTCCAAAAACTTAATCGCGTCTTCATCCTTAATATCCACAATTTCCTGCTTTGCTCTTCGATCCGAAAGAGCATCGAATTCAGAAGCAAGTATCCGTCCCGTCGCATTGATAGAGACATTAACGGCCCCGGAACTTATGCCGTTAGTACCCGCTCCGCCGCTATATAAATAGCCGTATCCAGAATAGCTAGTAGTCACTGTCGAAGCCACGGTCAGTGGATAACCTGGAGCTGTAGTTCCAATACCAACAAATCCATCAACCGCAAGACTTCCTCCTTGTACATAGAAATTCTTGCTGCCATAAGTCCGAACCCAGCTTGAGTCCGTCATGTAAATGCCACCACCATAGGTATTACTATACCAACCGACGTTACCATTAGATCGATACCAACCTGAAGTAGCAACGTTATCACCAGACGATGACAATGCAGCAGCAGTTCCGGATGTGGTAGAGTAGTTGACACTGAAGTTGGAAGGATTCCACACATACATATTCACGCCGTCGTTCGAACCCCATAACCAAGTGGGCTGCCCCCCTTGTCCTGACCAATTCCATGTCGAAGTTCCAGCCGTGGTTTGTAAATGGTTAGCACTGTTCACAGTCGCTGCGGATGTCACATAGCCAGAATCATTTGTGAAAGAACTTACATTTGTCGGACGACCAGTTACATTAGTCCATGCTACTGCCGAAGCCGTTGTTGCCGTGGATGCATTTCCAACAAGATTCGCCGTGATAGTTCCAGCACTAAAGTTACCGCTTCCATCACGTTTCACAATTGTATTAGCAGTATTTGCGTTCGTAGCCGCGTTAGACACCAATTCTGCCGAATGAATGTTTGCCGCTGTTGAACCACCGACTGTAGCTACCGTCGCAACACCAGCATTGGTCATTGTCACGTCACCACTCAAAGCAACCGGATTAAATTGAGTTCCATTGAATACATGAAATTGAGTATTCGTAGCTGCCGTGACAGAAACAGTTTGGCCTTGGATTTTTGCCACGGTTGGATTGGGGTATGTAGCAGACAAATCACCACCAGCTGCACCACTAGGAACAACTCCAGAAACTGAACTTGTTGACACCCAGCTCGCATTTCCTAAAGCGTCTGACTGCAATATTTTTGCATTTCCTTGTGTCCCATCCACCAAACGGAATGCCGGGCTTGTCGCCGAATTGATATGGAGCAAGCTCGACGGAGCTATCGTTCCAATGCCGACATTTCCTGCAGTATCAATCGTCAGCCTTGTCGAATTGTTTGTTATAATTCCAAGCGTATTATTATCCTTAGTTCCAATAGTCGCTGCAGAACCAAAAGAGTTCCAGCAGATCCAATTGGTGCCGCTAAAAAAGTATTTGCCGCTTGTGATGAAAAAGCACTTCCTGTAATAGCAATATTAGAACAAGTCCAAGTCCCTGTCGGAGAAGAGAATGTCAACGTTTGATTGGCGGCACAATTCCCTGGCATTTGCGAAGCAGAAATTTTATTGGAAAGATCCGTCGCAAGATTAGCGACGTCAAATTCTGAAATTGCAGCATTGACCCAATTGGTTCCGTTATATTGTAAATATTGTCCTGAAGTCAGGGAGGCAACAGACAAAGCAGTTCCCTTAAGTCCATTCACAGAAGGATTCGGATATGTGCCTGAAAGATCTCCACCCGCAGCACCCCCTGGAACTGTTCCAGCGATGGTAATATTGGCGGCAGCAGTCAATCGGCCTTGAGTATCAACCGTGAATGTCGGAACTTGAGTAGCGGAACCATAGCTACCTGCTGAGACAGCAGTATTTGCTAAACTGATAGTCCCGGTAGATGTAATAGGTCCACCGCTCAGGCCCGTGCCTGCCGCAATATTTGTAACTGTTCCACCACTACCAGAATTTGAAGCAACTTGTATCCAGCTAGAGCCATTATCAAAATAAATCTTTTGAGTATCAGTCGCAAAATAGAATCTGCCATTTGTTCCAGCTGCTGTCTTCGAAGCATCTACACCTGATTGCATACTAAGGGCATTGCCCACATTTTGAACCGCATCCGTGACTCCGTATCCAGACAAAGTCGTCGGTTTGCTCGTTGTGATTTTAGACCAATCAAGATTAGGAATATCAGTCGCAACAAGAGATACCGCCCCCGAAGTAACTCGACCCTTAGAATCTGTGGTAACCTTATAGTATGTTCCCGCAATTCCAGTGGCCGATAATATCAAAGTCGTTGATCCTGCAACTGAGGTGATATCACCTATAAATGCAGGAAGACTTGCCACAGGCAAAGTTCCCGTAATGTCACTTGCTAGCAGAGGGGAGTTCACGAATGCACTTCCATTATATTTAAGATAATCTCCAGTGTTTGGAGCCAAGATAGTTAAAGTATTGCCTTGAATTTTTGCAAGTGTTGAAACAGCGGAACCTGGTCCAGCAGCTGTCACATCACCAGTTAAGGCAGTCACGTAATTGCCAGCGGCCTGTTTGCTGCTGAAGGCATTCCAATCAGCAGAAGACAAATAGCCATTCGTTAAAGTAGTTGCTTGGGAAATAGAAATCAACGGCGTGGAAGCTCCAGTAGCCACACTAATAGGAGCTGTTCCTGAAACTGAAGTGACTGTTCCAGGATTTCCTGATGGCAAAGTCGCAGGAATCCACTTCGATCCATTCCATTGCAACACTTGATTATTTAAAGGAACCGTGGTGTCGACTGGATTATTTTGCAAGGCTACAACTTTACTAGCACCAATACTTCCAGTGACGTCACCGACAAGACCAACATTAATAGCCTGGCACTGGAAGCTATTAGATACAGAATTCCAATACATTGTCTGCGAAACTCCGCAACTTGCAGCGCTGATATAAGAGTTAAAAGCACTTTGAGTAATATAATTAGAAAGAACTCCGGACAAGCCAGAGAGACGTCTGAAGTGGTCAATGTGTTGGATGACCAATTCGTACCATTGTATTTCATGAACTGCCCAGGGATGGGAGCAACAGAGCTGACACTCACTCCTTGAATAGCCGCCACATTAGGGCTTGGGTAATTACCAGTAAGATCTCCACTCGCACTGGAACCAGACTGCAGTGAATTTACAATACGAGGATCATTACCGGCCGCTACGGTATTTGCAACTGTCCCTACATTCAAGGTCAGCGAAGGAGTTGAAGTTCCATTGGTAACAGAGAGAAATAAGCTCGAAGAGGAAACACTTGTTACCGTGCCTCCATTCGCTCCAGAAACAGGAGCGCAGACTAACCCCGACCCGTTCCATGTCAGAAAAGTTCCGGCCACACAAGTTGGAAGACCGGCTTTAGTCAGAAAATCACTGGCAACATTAGTTCCCAATTTTTGAGCTGACAAAGCGTAACCCGCAAAAGGCACTGAACGGATCATAGAGTCTGGAGAAATGACTTTCCAAGAAGAGCCATCATAAAAAGAAACTCGCAGCTTGCGGGTATCTCCCATAGAGGACGCATAGGTGCTCGAACTGTTTGAACAAGTATAGCTACCGCTAACCAATGAACAAGTGCCGCAAGTGAACGATGACGCATTATTAAAGGCATCTAGAATAGCGAAGGTTCCACTCAAGGGGTACTGAACACCGCCCGTCCCGATCGGAACATCAAAGACACCGCCAGAGTTTACCATGCTATATCCGGTGATTTGCTCTTGATAAATGATGCAACTTCCAAAGGGATCAGTAACTTGAAAAAGAAATGAAACATTATTGTACTCAAGTGGAGTGCCGTCTGATTTAAGAATTCGGCCCTGATAACTAAGAGACGCAGGCGAAGCAAAAGCTTCTTCGGCAAAGAGAAGACCGTTAAAAAAGAAAAGTACAGAAAGGATTCTCATTTGCATACTTATCGGGATTAAAACCAGAACACTAAACCTCAAGCTTCAAATAACGTTCATACTTTCAAGCGATAAAGAGAACATATTGAGATCATAGCTAATCAGAAGGTCTTGGGTTCGAAGCATTACAAATTGTAGTGCGGTCGTTGCCGGAGACCCTGACATAATATCAATTTGAGAAACTCAGGACACAAATCAGCCAACTTTAAAATGCCGATAAGGCAATGATGATTTGGTTCCATGTAGAAAAAGAACGGCAGAAGATACAGAGGCACCATATGGAAAATGAATCGTTAAGATACATCTGCCTAAATTAGCGACTTGCACACCATTCTTTCTTCGAACTCTAAGTTTGAAGAAATTAAAGGTCACCAGATGGTGACCTTTAATTTTTAGACTGCGGTTTAAATCAGTTCCAATTCCTATTTTAGATCTGCATAAATGGTGTCGCGAACTTTATCCGGGAAAGCCCCTGACATTCCCTCTAAGGCTGTATTGGTAAGAATGATCACTGACAACTTCTCTGTCGGATCAACCCACCACGTGTGACCGTAAGCTCCGCCCCATTTGATCGTGCCCTTGTTTTGCGGTGATCCCGCAAGACCAGGGTCTTTTAAAACTGAGGCACAAAGACTCCAACCCCAACCTTTTCCCGCAGCAGATACATACAAATCACCCACTTGATTTTTCATACACAGATCATTGTTCTTAAGAAGTTTAGAAGTTCTGACAGCTTCAAGAAATTTTTGATAGTCACCTGCGGTTGCCACCATCCCTGCCCCGCCCGACGGAAAGGCATTCTTATCAAAAGCTCGTTGTGGAGAATACACAATAGCTCCACCGACAAAAGGAATTTCATGACGATTCCCCATACGCATCGGAGGGTGACCGTCAGCATAGGGTACGGCCACATCAGAGTCTTTCAACCAGAATTCGGAATGGGACATTTTTAAAGGATCCGTCACTTCTTCGTGAATTACTTCAGGCAAAGTTTTGCCCGTGGCTTTTTCCAAAACCAACCCCAAAACATCGATTGCCAAAGAGTATTGCCACTGTGTTCCTGGTTTATACAACAACAACGCCTGCCCAATGCGATGCACGTTTTCATCTAAAGTAATTCCCGAGCTATCCATCCCATCAGAAATTTGCAACTTGTGATAAGGACCATCCTTCGACTCAAAAAAACCATAATTTAAACCTGCAGTATGACTCAAAAGATTCTGAATTGTGATCACTGGCGTAGTCCCGTCACTCATGCGGGGATTAAAAGAGGGAACATATTTTGTAACGGGATCCTCAAGTTTTATTTTTCCTTGCTCCACTAGCTTTAGTGTTGCGACGGCTACTAGAGGCTTTGTCATTGATGCCAAACGAAATGAGGTCCGCATTGTCATGGGCCTTTTTGCTTCACGGTCTGCAAAACCCGCGGCTTTTTCATAAATTATTTTTCCGTCTTGAACTACGACAACGACACTTCCTACGATTTTTTCATTTTTGATAGACTGCTGAATAACCGCATCGAGGTCCGTTCGAAGTTTTCCTGGAGCTGTGGATTTAGCCCATCCCGCCAATGAAGTTTGGATTATCAATGCTGCTGTTAATAGTTTTAAAATACTCATGAGAATCTCCTTACTCATGAAGCTACACCTTGACATCAGTGTTAAGGTCAATAGATCTTTAAACTATGAAAATCAGCGACTTAGCGAAAAAAACACAATCAAGCCCACGATCTATCCGTCATTACGAAGACTCGGGCCTTCTTAACTCACGTCGAAGTGACAACGGATACCGTGTCTATGACAAAGGCCATGTGGACTTGGTTTTGAAAATTCGCTGGTTGTTGGATGCGGGTCTGAACGTAAAGACCATTAAGACCATTCTTCCCTGCGTTCAGACCGATAAAAAGATTGTGATGTGTCCACTCGTGAAGGCCACTGTGATTTCTGAAATCGATCGCATTGGTGAGCAGATCGTGACCTTAAAGAAAAGTCAGAAAGTTTTAGCTACGGCTCTTAAAAATGGAGTTCCTGCGGAAGCATAATGACTGCTCGATCCCATTCGAAAGCTGCCAAGATCTTAAAAATCTACCCATTTATGCGTGTCCACTCTCTAGAAATGCCTAGTAAGGAACAAGTATTCCTCTTTCCTTCCGAAATCTTCGGCAGGGAATGGCTGGCAAATAAAAGCTATGCCACGGTGATCTTGCTTTTAAGAAAATCTAAAGAAGAAATAATTTCTTTAATTGTAGGTTTTATTTCTGCATCATGTAGCATTTGTGCGAAATCCGAATTATAAGTTCCTGCGATTTCATCCATGATGCTTGATGAGTTTTTAAATATAGGAGCTTCATGCCACAATCCGACTTTGGAAGCCTGACTGGTAGTTTGATCGTCGGCAAGCACATTCTTAAAAAGAGAATTCACCTCTAAACCCGTTAGAAATTCATTCACGTCTTTATCACTAACAAGTATGGCGATGTCATACAAATGGCGAATTTTGGCTCTAAGAACTGAATGTCTCTCGTCGCTTTCATAAGACGCCCGTGAAATTGCTAACACTTTTTCACAAAGAGTTCGCTTCTTATCTAAAACCAGAACTTTAAATTTCTCTAGGCCTAACTCCGCAATTTGATTTTCTTGACCAGTTTCTCTTAGAGCTTTTGCAATATACGATTCCATTTCAACTTCAAGATTTGGAACTGGAGTTGTAAAGGAATTAATCTCAAGAATTAAGTCATCTCTTACTACACCGAAATCACTCTTCCCTACTGCTCTGGGATATTTGTGAACTGTTTTACGATAACTAGATCCTTTGCTTGCTGCCGGATCATCCACCTTTTCTTCAAGTGGCAAGGTTGCAATTGCCAACTCAATGGCTTTGATCACTTTTTTAATTTGGTTTTGGTTCTCGCCATTTGAAATTAACGCCAGGTCGACGTCTTCTGAAAATCTTTGAATAAGATTATACGCCTTGGACAAGGAAGTACCGCCCTTAAAGACTACCTTTTTCTTATAATCAGAAAGACTAATATTCCTTAGTACATAAGTAATCCAATAATCTTTCTCAATGTATACCGCTCGCATTTTTAATTGCGCAGATGCAAACTCGATGGCCTCGACAAACTCTTTGGAATTTTCATGTAACTTCAACTTATCCCCCAAGTTGCTTTATTTGAAAACATGATGTCGTTTATTCCAAGCTTATACTTCGTCAAAGGATTCAAGCTAGACTTCAGCTCGTACGATCGAAGGCTTCCAACTTGCTCAAGCAATGCTCCTAATAACGCGCGAACATATGGACGCTCATTTCGAGCAAGATTTATAAGCTGGCTAAGGCTATCAGGATCTAGGTCACTCAAAATTCTTCGAATTTTTTTTAATGCTTGAACGATGTCTCCATCGGGTATTTTTTTAATCAATCGAAGAGTTTCAATAATATCTGTAAGTTTCGCTTCTTCATAAGTCGCTTCAGCGTTACCGGTAGTTACAAAGTTTACGGTGAGATTCCCTATTTTCAATTTCCTAGTTGAACGTGCTCCGCGCACAGTCACTTGCGCAGGAACCTGTGTAGTTACACCTATGCGGCTCAATGCGGTCGATCCCGCAAAATAGCCTCCATTCGCTTTTGCGACTTGATCTAATACTTCCCACTCGCTTGGGCCTAACTTTCCAAACCTAGAGGATTTAGGCACGAAATACTTACCCTTAATAAGTCGCTGAATCTCACCCTTCTTTGATAGTCGGCTTAATTCTAGCGATACAGCCTGTAAGTTCTCGATTTGGATAAAGTCCTGTAAGCCAAAGATTCTTCCTGGCTCCATCTCTTTAACTCTAGCTCTTACTGCTTTTGATATTTTCATAACTTCCATATCGGCTATATTAGCATAAATTTGATATGTTTTTATATATATTTACTTATCAAAAATAAACATCAATATATACAGGTAGTTAGGCTAAATGCGGGACGAAATATTGTGTCAAATTGCACCGTTAAAACCTGAGATTTTAGTAGAATTAGACGACTTCCAAGACCTCTGACAAATAACTTAGCTTCAGTCATGAGCCGTGTTTTTCTTCAACCACTTGAGTACCCACTATTCAGCTCCACGCCATTTTGCACACGAAATGTGACAGCCCCTGTTAATACCGGGCTCTTTTTTTCGAAAACAGTTTTAAAAAGCCAGCGGAACACTCTAAGGTTAATGCATGAAAACCATTTATTACGGCGCCACTAGTCTTAACGGATTTATTGCTGACGAAAATAACTCTTTGGATTGGCTGTTCCAGTTTAGCACCGGCGATGTCCCTCCTAGTTATAATGAGTTCATCAAAGACGTGGGCGCCATCGCAATGGGCTCACACACCTATGAGTGGCTTTACAGTCACGAGATCGCGAAAGCCGAGAATAAAACTGCGGCTTGGCCTTATAAAATGCCCGCTTGGGTATTTACGACTCGCAAGCTTCCGATTATCCCTCATGTCGATGTGCGTTTTGTTCAAGGAGATGTCCGTCCCGTTCATGAAGAGATGATGAAGATCGCTCAGGGAAAGAATCTTTGGATTGTTGGTGGCGGTGAGCTTTCGGCTAAGTTTTATGATGCTGGGTTATTGGATGAAATGATATTGCAGGTGGCACCACTGACGCTAGGTGGAGGTGCGCCCTTGCTTCCGAGAAGGATTCATCCGCCGATGACATTGCTTTCGGCCGTGCCGATTAGTGACAAGTTTGTCGAGTTGAAGTATCGAGTGAATAAGAATTAAATTTTTAGATTCAATTTAGAGAGGGTTCCTACCGAAGGTTAGTGGCTACATGAGCAAACTCGACGGCAATCCTAGATCTTAAAGCTATTATTAAGTTGTTAAATTTCGAGCAATAAAAAAGCCACCTTTCAGCGGCTTCTTTATTTAGAAATTGAAGCGCTAAATAATCAGCGCGCGAGTAGCAAAACTAGTTCGGAACAGAGCCTCGTGGGCTTGTGCATCCGGATCATAACAACAATCGCGCACGATATAGATTCGATAATCTGCATCGCTGGACCAACCCACGCTTGAGAATAGCACTCCGCTGCTAGCAATACCGGCCATGACTAGCGTATCAATTCCATGGGCACGCAGATCCTTGTCCAGATCAGTGCCATGAAATACATTGGCGCGTGGGCAGGCATAATGCCAATCGCTTGCGGCCACCTCAAGTCCTGTCATCGGCGTCGGCTCACGAAATAATCCCGTCTTACTAATATTTACAGTAAGCATGTTCTTTTCATTAACTGATTCATAATTGGATCCAAGCGCGAAATTAGCGAAGACAACCGGGCGTCCTGTACTGCGCCATGCTCCTATAAGTGCATTTGCGCGATCAAGCATGTCCGTTGGAAGCTTGTCTGCAAGCACCGAAAATACATCCGTTTGAAAATGCATCATCAGTAGTGCTGCACGTCGATTATCAATGGCATTTAGATCAATCATGTTATGAGTCCTATAATATGCGATTTATATTAAACTACACCGAGCCAGCCATGAAGGAAATCTTTTGGAGGGCTGACAGGTTTATATATTCTTCGCTTAAACCTGGATCTACCCGCAAGATAAATATTTTTAACAACAACGCTGTAACATCAACTAATGATTCTATTGCCGATCGAGTAATTCCTGCTCCCCAGGTAGCGAGTCACCTTCCCAAGAGTTTTCAACTGTTGACAATCCCTTTATTCAACTCGAACCTATGTATCTACCCAAGGTCCAACTTCGGTAAGATGTGGAGTCAACATGATTTCTGATCTGAATAATTTAGAGTGCATCACTCTGTTTGTTGAGGACCTTCCTCAAACAAAGAAATTCTATGAAACAGTTTTCTCGGTGAAACCTGTTTACGAAGATCAAGATTGCACCGTCGTTCGCCTCGAAAATGTCATGTTGAATTTATTAAAAAAATCAGAATGCCCGACACTCATCACCCCAGTGAAAGTTGGCGGTAGAACTAGTGAAGCACGAATGATGTTCACCATCAAAGTCCCGAACGTTAACGACGTGTGTTCGCAATTGAAAAAGATAAGCGTAGATCTTCTTAATGGCCCTCAAGATCGCCCATGGGGCCGCCGAACGGCAGCCTTTGGCGATCCCGAAGGAAATATCTGGGAAGTCGCTCAAGAACTATGATGACGGAGCTCTTATACGAGGAGATCTCTTCAGAATACCTGGCCATGACAGCAAGAGTGGTATTTCCTTGTTAGAGGGATATTTTTGCTACTAAGCCGAAATCCTATTCAGAATCTGGGCCATCAGTCTGATCAGTATCCTCATCTGAATCCGCGGAATCATCCGGCGGAAGCTCTGTCTTACCATTCTTCAGAGTTGTCTTTTCCACAGACGACGGAGTTTTAGCCAAAACCGCATTGCAGGAGCCTTTTACCTTAAAGAAATGCTTCCACATCTCTTCATTGGCTTTTCCCTTGATCTCGGGGCTCTGCAATTCCGAACCCATGTATGAACTGGATTTAGAAAATTCCTTAAGATGCTTTAGCCCACGAGGAATTTTGCGTTCTCCATCACATTCACCTTGAGAAGCTTTTCCCCCTTCTGCAATAAAGCTGAAAGCCTTCGGAGGACCTTTCTTCTTCGCCAAAGCGAAGGAGCCAGAACTCATCATTGGTTGAAGAAGCATTACACTTGCGAAGATCACTATTTTTTTATTCATATACAAAAATGCTAATAGTTTATCTAAAAAATAAAAAGCACAAAAGTGATTAGCAGATAAGAAAATAAAAAAGGCATCTCAATTGGCTGCCTTTTTTATTTAGAATGCCACTCCGGCGGCATCAGTCCGTCTCGCCTATCGCGCACTTCCGCGAGCGATGCCAAGACGGTCTTCGTATGCGCTGAGGACCTTCACGAAAGCGGGTCGCTCTTCGCAGCGATGGCGATAGTTCTCGACATACGGATACTTGCTCAAGATCTCTGTCTTGCGAATTTCGCGCAGCACGCAAGTGAGAACAATATCGGCGACGGTAAAATCAGCGCCCGTCACGAACGGTTGAGTCTTCAACATTTGGTCGATCGGCGTCAAGAAACGCGCGAGTATATCGACATGCCAAGGGCGCTGTGCTTTCGCGTGAGGATTTGAGTCACCTTGAAGATCGGCAAGTAAAATCGGCAATGCAAACGGCTCGATGTTATTCAACGATGTGATCAACCAACGATAAACTTGCGCACGTCCTTGCAGATCACTAGGAATCAATTTTCCGGATTTCTCCGCAAGGTATAGAAGAATCGCGCCTGACTCCGTCAGGATATATCCGTCGTCATCGATCGCAGGAATTTGCTTGAAAGGCGAAATCGGCTCGAACCAGGTTTCATCCTGAAGACCGTTCGGTCCGCAGTCGAGTCCGATCGGGTCGTACGCGATTCCACACTCCTCCAGTGCCCACATAATACGAAGGTCCCGCGTATAGCCCCAAAGAAACGGTGGCAGCGATTTGAAAACGTATACTTTCATGGCTTGGACCTCATCAGGATTGCATTTCAAAAGATGCTAACAGGAATTGGTCTTGGCTAAAAATAGTTTTTTATTTTGCTGGAGCAAGTTCCAAAGTCTCATTCTCACCTTTTTGGCCAAGTTTTCATCGAGAACTTGCTCAGCAAAGAACGACCTTCCAGATTTGCATTCGGACAAAAAGAAAAGGCACTGCTTTTGTTAGTGCCGAACTGGCATTGTATATACGATCTTCATGAGCCCCCCCCGTAGAGGATGAAAAACATATTAGGATGACGTGATAGTTTCAATAAGAATGCGGCATATAAACAGCATAATGTTTTGTGGTTGTATGTCTTCTTTTTTCTAACTCCTATCCAACCCAGTGCCGGAGATCGGGTACAAAACCAAATATTTCCAGATCCACAAACACACTGATAAGCTGACTGAAACCTCAAAGAATCGAGCCGCTTTTTTTTTGCTCACCGCAGTGAAAACAAATGATGAAACTACTTTTGGAGATCAATTTAAAGATTCGCGCACTCATTGCCTCTTCCGCTCCCTATTTGCTCAACTGGGAGCGTTTTTAACTCAAAATCCAGAGAGAAAAGTAGCGCAGTATTTCACCGAAGTGACACGCCGAAATAACGGAAGAGACATTTCGCGTCTGGAGGCGACGCCTTAGACACCTTTTTGCCTTCAGTTCAAATAAATTTCACTTTTCACTGGCATGGCGATCGCAAGACCATTTTCATGAAAGATTGTTGCGCCTGCATCATGGGAAATGAATCCCACAGACGTTGCAACAATATCATTAAATTATGAAATCAACTTTTCTTGTAATATTAAGTTTTTTAATTTCTTCTCTGGCAATTGCGGACCAGGGGATATCCATTTGTAACAATTTACAGTCGAGAGGTTACTCAAGTACAGTTTTGCTCTGCATGAAGAAGACTGCAAATTTTTGGTTCGACAGCAATGCTGTTGCTGTTTGCAATGCACTGGTTGATCGGGCCTATTCTGCATCCGCAATTGAATGCATTGACGCCACCCGTGCAAAAAAATATGCAGATTCTGAAATTGCAACTTGTATGACTTTCGTTGAAAAAGGCTACGACACGACTGCAATTGATTGCCTGAAGATGATAGGAACAAGTATCGCTCCTCAAATACCGGAATGATCCCATGACGTTCTGGTTACCATGGACCGTTTTTCAGAGATTAAGCGCCAGCTTGATCTCTAAGTTAGACCTGCTGGCCTTCAACATATGGGCACTTGGTCAAACTCAAGAATGCCGCAGCATTATGCGAAGGTTTTGAGTTCTCGCACCAGAAAAGCCATTAGAAAATTAGAGGCGGAACAACCACGCTTGAAGGGAGTTTCACCAAGCGCAGATCTCAAACCTTGAGGACATCCAAACAAGCTTCAGGTGTAACAGTTCCCAAAAAAATGGGGAGGATCAGAAGCTTGGCTTGTTCAAAAGTATTTACAATAATTGTTAAATGCTTAGACATATGTTTCGTATTTAAGTCAAAGGAAGTACTTTCTGAGGTTTGCCACAGATTTTGCACTCCACGGGCTTGATGCAATATTAGAAGCACATATTCGAAGGATCTCTTATGAAAATAGTGTTAATGACAATCATTCTGGCCGGCTCATCATTGGTTTTTGCAAAGCCCGTTGGTAATCTAAATGGCATTCCGCTTACGACACCTCATGTACAAGAATATGTAATGGACGTCCCTGTTTCTAGCAAAATTGTCTCGACCGCCATCAAAAATCAGCAAATAGTTGCGACTTTTAATTCGACAACAATACAGCTTATGGAAAATCCTTTTTTTTACACCATCGAATGGACTGATCTGCAAAAGTTTGCTCAATTCAACCATGCAAATCGATTGATGGTTTACACATACAATAAGCCCGTTGGAGTTTCGCCGGAAGATCTTAAATCCTACCTGGATGCCAATGAGTCTCGTTTGGCAGGGAGTGTTTCCACAACAGTTACTGAGTTTGTCGGAAAAGTTAGTGGGCCGCAGTCAGGAAAATCGGTTAATTTTTGTGCTCGTTATCAACTGGAAGATGTGGAATTTGCTCCAGATGCTACGGTATTCCCGAAGCGCCTCGGTGAGTTTCAAGATGCACCATTTGCCTCGTCATCAATAAAAATCCTAGCGAAGCTTCCAGCCTCAAGTTGTAAATAGGTCCTGGTTTTTTCGCGACGGAAGGCTTTCCGAAAGAGCTAAAGATTTCGGCTCTTTCGCCGATGTAACTAGGGATGAAGACTCTTATCTCGGGTTTATTAATCTTATTACTTCTGGGCTGCCAATCCGCACCAATATCCAGCCCCGTGAAGCCCACCAACTGCGATTCTTCGCGAGGTCCAGCGAACCTTGGATTGCAATGTGCAGGGGTGTTCTCAGATTTTTCTCTGAAGCCTCCGACGGTCAAAGACCTCGAGGTCTTCTTTAAAGAGGTCGAGGCCTTCAAACTATCTCAGAGGGATATGTCTCGAGAGATGCAACGAATTTATCTCCTGAAAAGCAGTCCAAAAAGTTTTGTTGACCAACAAGCTCAAACTTTAGAACCTCGAAGACCACTTAAATCTGTTTCGAGTGCAGAAGTCCTTGCAGAGCGAAATAATCTTCAAGAATCCACCGCAAAAATTCTTATAGAATTGGGATATCACGAAACCGCCGGACGCTTGATGCCTCCTCAGAATCTTGCAAACCTTTATGAGAAAATTTATGCAAGAATCATCAACTCGGCGAAAGAAAATGGCGTGGCAGAGTCTGATATCATTTTGCCCGCTTTTTATTTCACTCGAAAAGATCCAAAAACGGGCTACCAAGTCTCTCAGTTCGTAAGGCCTGCCATTGACCCCACCCCCTTGGCATCAGAAGGTTGGAAACTCACACTAAAAAGTTTCGAACTCAGTGGATATGAATTTGGGAATATGCTGAAAGAAAAAAATTCTTCTTGGCCCCAGGCATGTTTTTTCATGACATTGGCCACATCGTAGACTTCATTGAGAGACCCCACTATATGAAGGCCTACCGTCAATACTACGAGAAAAAAACCACAATTACTGACAACGATGCTCTCTCGTGGTCGACCCGTGCCCAGCTTTTAGGTCAGGTGACCTACCGTGGAGATATTGAACGCTACTTCAATGAATGGCTATACCTGCCTTCAGAAAAAAACCTAAGCACGATAAAAGTTCTCATAGAGAACCTTCAAATCAACACCTTCGTTGCCTTGCCAAATATTCAAGCGTTTTATAAAAAAAAGGACAATGCCGAGCTCTTGAATATTGCAAAAACCTTTTTAAAAAATCGATATGTTCTATTCTCGGGTCATGGTGGCGGAGCTCGTGACTGGACCGTGGAGCGATATTTAACTCCGGATTCTGTGATCAAGGGTTTTGAAGAAATTCTTGCCTCAGAAGGCGGGGCCGTTCATCCTGAGCAGCTGAACAACCCCTTAAGAAATCAAGTTTATAAGCAAGACGCTGATGCGGCTTTTCGAATGCACGAGGCTCCAGGAATGTTTCAACGCCTAGATTATCTGATCCAATTTAAAGAGAAAAAATCAATTCCAAGGGAGATCGAAAACAGTCTCCTCGAGTTGGCTCAAAAATTAGGCTACAAAAACACCGAGAGCTTCGTTGATACTCTCATTGCTTATCATTTAGCGGAAGTTCAGTTTAGAATTCAAACCGCTCTTACCTTCAAAATGACTCCGGAACAAATAGCGACAGACACGGCTTTGCTCTACGAAAAAAATGGTTGGGAGAAATACCGTCTCTCTAACACCTATAAGTATTATTCAACCTATCGCCCTTACACGGTTCAATGGTACTTAGGGTACGATATTGCCAGAGCCATTCCCGGTCTTTAACCCCAAGTGATGTTAATTCCGCCTTGTGGAACATTTCAGTAGCGACTCAGAAGATTCAGGCACCTAGGTGTTCGCAGCTGTTCGCAATCGGCATTTTGTCGAACCAATTAAAAGTACAATTTTTTTATTGAATTTCGGGCATTAAAAACCCGCCTTTTCACGTATTAAGATCTTTGCTTGGTGAAACTCCGAAATACCTTTTGTATTCTCGACTGAACTGCGCAGGACTCTCATAACCCACTTCATATCCGACGCTAGAAGCGGTCGTATTACCACTTTGTAGAAGTCTTCGGGCCTCCATCAGTCTTACCGTTTTCTGATATTGAAGCGGACTCATTCGAGTAATGTCTTTGAAAGAATGATGCAGACTAGAGGGGCTCATCTTAAATTTTTTAGCTAAATTACTTATAACTAAAGGTGATGCGAAATTGGTTTTGATCCAATCAATCACATCTTCAACTCTTTGACGATTTTTTTTAGACGTCACTATAAATTCCAAGAGCTGTCTTTGATTTCCTCTAAGAAGTAAATAAATTAACTCTTTCTTCATCAGAGGAGCAAGGACAGGAATATCCTCCGGAGTTCTGAGTAGCGAGACCAAGCGTACGCAGACATCATGGATTCTAGAATCAAGTGGGCTCACGATGAGTCCACTTCCCTGACGGGCCTTAGAATCTAACGGCAGCTTACAATCTCGAGCAATTTCGGCAATTTCTTCGATAGTCAAATCTACAAAAATACTGAGGTAAGGCTTATCCGAGGAAGCCTTAACCACACCACCCGCCACTGGTAGATCGACCGATACTACTAAGTATTTAGAGGAATCATAAAGATACTCAGTAGTACCCAAAACAACTTTTTTTACTCCCTGCGCTGGCAGAACAAATGCAGGATTCATCAAACCTCTTTGAAGTGGCTGGGGCTTTATTGTCCTCACGAGTTTCAAAAAATCGATAGCGGTGTCATGCCATCCGTCATTGCGAGCAAACTCACTAATCAGATCTTTCAATGCATTGTTTTGATCCTTGGTATTCATGTTTTCAGGTTAGCATAATTTTTCACACAGGGAATCCGTTTGCAGGAATAAGCAAACAATTTGCAGCAATGGGCATTCTGAATCTGGCGTTTAAATCCTATATTTAAACATACAAACCCCCTGTTAGGAGCGCAATCATGAAACTATACGATGCATATGGCCCCAATCCACACACTGTCCGTTTGTTTGTGTTAGAGCGTGGCGCAAAAGTTAATCCTGTGAGTATCGACATCATGAGTTTACAAAACAGAAAGCCGCCTTACCAGACAAAGGTGAATCCACGAGGAGAGGTTCCGGCTCTTGAGTTGAATGATGGGCAAGTTATTACTGAAATCACTGCTATCTGTGAATACTTAGATGAAGTCACACCTGGAACTTCATTATTGGGCTCCACACCGGAAGAAAAAGCTGCGACAAGAATGTGGACCAGAAGAGTTTACTTGGAAATTTGTGCGCATTTTATTGATTGGTGGAGAAATGGTGATGATGCCGCCGATTTTTACCGAGGAAACAGACTCCCGGTTCGTGCTGCCCAAGATGCGAATAAATATAATGCTAATGTAGGATTAAACCGTCTCGATCTTGAGCTTGAAGGTAAGCAATTTATCGCAGGCAACAAAATCACTCTGGCAGATATTTTACTATATTCATTTATGGCAAATATGATCCCGGCTATCCCTTGGTTGAATCCGCCGAGTAGGAATAATGTATTTGCTTGGTTCCAGAGAATGAACGAACGTCCAAATAGCGTAAAGGCTCAAACACTTTTGGCAGACAGTTAATGGATGAGCGTTTGCGGGTGTGTAGCGAAATCTAAAAGGCCTTGTCTTTCAAAGTGCTTGTCTCATTTTTAAAAAAACAATTTGCGAATAGTTAATGTTCGTAAATCAAATAGCCGCTGTACTCTTAGATTCAGCGGCTAAATATCTGACTCACTTATTTAACAGGAATTTTCGCTGCTAACGTATCATCAACGCTACAGAAAAATGAACTCAAGTCGTCGGACTTACCAAGAACACCCTGTCTGTAGTTGCGCTCACCACCAAAAGCTTTCATCGTCATTCGTTGCAGAGTCAGGTTTTTGAAAGTGGGGCTGTTTGTCTCAACGATAATTCTTTTATCCACCGAAGAAACATAAGCAACGCCCACTTCTTCCGCGATCTGCTTCGTTTGCACATCCAACGTGTGAACCACGGCCTGTCCATCCGTTCTACTAGGATCCAAGCAGATATGAATAAAGTGATCGGCATCAGCCGCACAACTTGCAAAAGCGGGCCATCCGTTTCCACAAATTTTACCGTCAGCTAAAGCGACAGAGGCACTGGACATCCCAATCATAAGGGCCGCAAAAACAAGTTTCATAAAATTCTCCTTTATTAAAAGTTCAAATTCATGAATTCAATCTGCGAAACTTGATCCAGGCTCACAATCAATAGAATTGCTACCGCATGTTTAAACATTGGTCACTGGTCTCAAAAAAGTCAAAAAAAGGCATTTGCCTCTCGGGATTAATCTGCGGGTGGCTTCATGCCAACAATTAACAAAAGAAAATTTTGGTTAATAATTTCGCCCTCTTTGGTCTTAACTCTTATTCATCTTCTCCACTTCATCGTCGGCGAAGTCACCTTGATACTCACTGATATAGTGATAAGAGACAATATTTCCAGGCTTTATCGCAAGAACTCCGCCGAGTTGATATTTATCACCCTGCTCTGGCGACCAACTTCCTGCACGATTTCCAGCAAGTTTAAGTTTCGCCAGACTAATAAGACTTTGATAACCGAAGGCCAACATAAACCCGCGTTTAAATCCTGCCGCATGAAAGGCTTCCAAGGTGGGATCGGTAAATATCCACGCATCTTGCAATCCTAAATCTTCTTTAAATATCTTAAGCATTGATGGAGAACCATTTCCTATAAAATAAATTTGCGCTCCGGCTTTTTCATATTTATGACGATGCGCCCAGATGTCAGAGGCATGAGCTCTGCAAGCAACGCATGCAAAGTGCCTAAGAAAGACAAATATTGCAGGACTTTTTTCCCAAAAAGAGCCCAACTTAAACTTATTGTGATCTTCCCCGACGACAGTGACTTGCGAAAGGCGACGTACATCTAGAGCCACATTTGAATTTAGATTTTCCATAGATATAAATGATTACCGGTCGCTGAAAGCTATTCAATCCAGTAACTAATTTCAGGACTAAATTTTCCTAGAGTGAAAGATCGCTCATATTAGCAGACAGCAGTGACAGTGCACCTCAACTAAGAAAAAACCTTTTCAAACTCCTCGAACACAATTGGCATTGATTCATCAAATTCGAGATCTAAAGCTACAGCGGCCAAAACCTATTGGAACATCTCAGTTCGAGAAGGTCGCCTGATCAGGCAATAATAACATCGGGTATTGATGATCGTACTATTTGAGAGACCGGGATCAATTGTTGATTGAGCCGATAAAGTTTTTTTCCATCAATGGATTTTTCATTAAATATTGTCAAAAGTTGTTTATTAAAATCTTGAACGAGTTCCTGGGCCCTTGCAAATTGCTCTGGCGACAATGCAAAAAAAGCTGAATACATTTTTCGATTCTCAGGGCTGTCTTGAATGGCGGCTTGAGCTTGCTTAAGACCTTCTAGATGAAATGCTCTTATGTGAATGCTTGATGCCCCCGAAGGAACTCTAAAATAGGGACTGGCAGCTCTATAGAGAATATCACCATTCTCTTGAACAGCTCCATTCACCAATTTCTGCCAAATCAGGCATTTCAGCGCTTTCTTTATTCGCTCGGAATCGCAGTTTAAATCTCGGGACCACTGATCTAAATTTGAAGGAGAATCCTCGAAACTCAAGTAGGTGAACAACTGAGGAACCAAGGCGTCCGATAAAAACTCTGAGATATCTGGAATTTCTATTTCTTGAATTCTACGAGTCCATGCTCTAAATATTGTTCGTGTATAAACAGCTTTGATCTCGTTGTTTGGAGCGCTCTGGTAATTAAATAAAGTAATAAAATAGCTAGTTTCTTCATCGTCGAGTTGAAGGCCCTTTAATAGCGAGGGCAATAGACCCGCGCTAGGAATCTTCTCACCTAAAACCAGATATCTTAGGTAAGAACGACTTTTAAGACCCATTTCTTCCGCCCACTTTTCATATGAAAATGAAGGCTCATTTCTTTTTCGGTACTTATAGAAATCCTTAAGATATTCAGTCAGATCTCGGTAGTCATAGACAATGGGTCTTTGTGGATTCTGTTTCATTGTAAAAGCGTAACAAGGCCCTCTGTCTTTGAGGCGTCCAGTTTTTGTTCTCTACCAAAGAACAAGGTGCGCAATTTGCGGCAAGGTACATACCGACGCAACAGGCCTTCTCTTTTAGAACTAGTTAGAACTGTTCTGAGTTGGTACACCCTATGCAATTCCGAGTGCATAACTAAATCCTCGCCCTCCAGAGCGCATCTTCTGGAAGAAAAACTTAGGGAGACTCTATGAAAAAGTTCTTCGTAACATCACTTATTGCGCTATTGGCAACTCCTGCCGCCTTTGCTCGTGGCGGATCAGTTACTGGTGGTGGATCGGTCGGATCAGATACTGCAGCTACCTATATCTGTAAGGCGTCTAAGCTTACAGCTGGAGCCGTTATCACAGTTGTAGATGATTCAAAAGCCGGGGCACCCACATTCTCTGTTGTCGGCACATCTCAAGAGGTGACAAAAGTACCTCTGGATGTCAGCAAACCTTCAGATATGTTGTCCATGTATTATACCGTAGCAAAAGTTCAATCTTCTCAAGTAGTTTCTGGGATCATCTATTCCACAGTAATCAATGGGATGCTCGCGGTGAACCTTGTTGAGTTTTTTGATAAAGATGGCAATAACATCGGCCAACTTTATAGCGGGAACAGCCTTCCTATTGCTTGTGATTAATTAACTTCAAAATTGATTGAAGAATCATTTAAACATTTAACTTTAAATATGGAGAACCAAATGAAAATAAATATTTTCCAAAAAACTTTCTTCTTTGTCATTCTTTCTAGCGTTGTGTCTGTTTCGGCGCTGGCAAATGATAGCTTATCGCAGCTCACCGGCCGATACGCACTCTCTCAACAAGATGGAGGAGCTGATCAAGGTGCAGTGCCAATTTCATGCTCAGCTAATTTAAATATTACAACACCAAGCAATGATATTTTGCAGGTTTCCCAAGATGGTCCCGATGATTTTATTACCAATGCCTGTGAAAACTGGGGTCAGATCACTCTAGGAAACTGCAGTAATAATATTAGTCACTCATCAATGACCTCTTCATTTGAAAATGGCGTTTTAAATTACACGGCAATTCATGTTATCGAAGGGGTCTTTGATAGAGTGAAATTTAAGGGCTCACTGCAAATGTCTGACGACAAGACCTTGATCGTTAATGTCTCTAGGTATTCACCTCGATTTGGCATTCTTCTAAAAGACGCCACTTTGAATTGTGTCTATAGTCGCCAATAACAAAATGAAAACGCAACAGATACCAATCTTGCGTGGTATTTAATTTGCTCGGTTTTTATCGGAGTAATTCGAGGCGGCTAAGACAAAAGTTGTCCACCCGGTAGGGCCCCGTGGCCTCGCCGGATCGCCGAGATTCTTTGTTGAGTCATCCAGTTTTGTTCTCTACCAAAGAACAAGGTAGGCAATTTGCGGCAAGGTGCATGCCAACCTAACAACCCGTCTCTTTTCGATCGAGTTAGAATGGTTCTAAGTTGGCACCTCTTATGCAACTCTACCGGGCATATCTAAATCCTCGTCCCCCAGAGCGCATCTTCTGGAAGAAAAATTTAAGGAGATCCCATGAAAAAGCTCTTAGTAACATCACTTAGTATATTTTCTCTCGTACTTATTCTTCAGTGCTCACTTGCTCACGCTTTCAAACTGGGTGACACCGTTCGATATCCTTCTCCCAACAATCCTTCGTATTTGTACGACGCTACTGTTGAAAAAATCAATTTAGATGGAACAATGCAGATACGTTGGATAGAACGTAGCGAAAATCAGATATGGTCAGAGACAGCTAAAGTTTTATATTCAAGCGTAGTACCTTACCATCAAGTAGACAGTCTGAATGGATACAAAGTCGGTACCAATGTTCGCTATCGGTCTCCCAACAATCCTTTGAGTTTTATTCACGGCACTATTACAGAAATCTATTCTGACGGAATAATGAACATGGTTTATGAAGTGCAAGGTAGCGAAGGTAAGACATGGCCAAAGTACATGCAAGTGAGGATTCCGCCTTTAAGCTCAGAAAAGATCAGCTGCGAAAAGGTTTTTTGATGTATGACAAAATAACCTTTATGACTGCACTGAATGCATTCTGACGGAACGCGAATACTCTACGATCATTTTAAACACTTAGAAATGTCACTATTTTAAACTTGGTGCAGTCATCAAGAAGATCAGCGTACGGACTGGAATCTGTAAAGACAACTGCAAATTTATGGTCACAAAATGCAGTAGTATGAGATCTCTTAATATTTACAACATAGATATGGCAAAAGAAAAGCGACCTCAATAGTCGCTTTTCTTTTAAAATGGGCATGTTTCATTTTTCTTTGTCGTCACTTTGGCTGTCATCCGAAGTGGGTTTAATTGCCCTTTTCAGAACGAAGCATTTCCAAGATAAGTTGGGCTCTTTTCGACATCTTCTCTCCAGTCCGCCTTACAAGATGAATCGAATGAGTCGCGTGTTTAGTTCTAATTTTTTCGTAAGCGACAAATCTGCCATCTTCCAATTCATTCAAAACGCAATGAGTTGGAAGTATGCAGGTTCCTGCTCCCTCTTGAGCTGCGTGGATGGCTCCTGCCATGCTGCCTACTTTTACAACAGGTTTAATGAGTTTTATTGCTTTTGCTCCTACACCGGCCGCTTTAAACCAGACTGAAGCGTAGGCCTCCCAACCTGGATAACTAATGATCCGGAACTTTTCAAAATCTTTTTTCTTCAGAGCCTCAAAAAGTTTCTGATCAACTGAAACAAGTGAACAATGCTCTTCAGAGAATTTTTCAAAGCGAAGTTCGGGAGCAAGATGTTCTCCTGCAACAAAACCGAAATCAATTTTCCCCTCAAGCAGAAGCTGAATAATTTGATCGTTCGGAAGAATATCGATATCAAACCGAATTTCAGGAAAATCTCGTAGTTTGCTCATCACGGTTCTGTAGTAAGAGGTCCACTGACAACTCTCTTGAATTGTTGCATAGACATGAGTGCGAGACTGATCACCTTGGCCATCAATATCGCTTTAATGGGATTCATATTGTTGGAAGGTATCTCCTCATATTTGAAGGATACACTTCCAAAATTTCTCAACCCATTGCATTTGCATTCTTTGGCAGAAAAAATAGCTACCGGAAATTTGGCTTCTCTCAGTAACCATTGGCCAGAACTATCGTCTCTAGACCCATCAGGAGCCATTGTTCATGCCGCGTTTATACACGGCTTCGGCTTGTTAATGTTATATGGAGGCATCGGCGTTTGGATTTTGGCATTAATTAGTTTTGTGATTTTTAATCCCAAAAAGGTTATTTGAAGTATTGGTGACAAACAGGTATCAAGTCCCTAGGAACGTCCCTTAGTAAGCTTGAAAAATTTTATCCAGCTTTCCCATCGAGCGAAGTGAATAAAGAGCATGTTTGAGTAACTCAAGATCTTTGATGGAAAGCTTTTTAGATGCCATAGCATACTGTGCCTCCGTGCCAAATACAGCAGGAAGTATTTTGAATTTTCCCTTCCACTTAGGCCTGTTCAGAATATTCTTAAGTCCCAAATCGCTAACCAAGAAAAAGCGTCCACGCCCTTTTTCTAATTTTGTGAGATTTGCATCCACGGTATCTGAAGAAGCCTCCAACTTTAAGCCAGGGTACCCTTCCAGGAAAGCCTGTAGGCCCGTTGTACGAAGAGTTAAAATCACATTATTGGGGATGGTATGTATTTCATTGAGGGTTTTAATTTTGACTGGATCATCTCTGCGAACAACTAACAAAAATCTAAATATATGGATTGGCACATCAATAAAATGAAATTTCTTTTCACGTTCTGGAGTTTTAAACGCAGACACAAAAATATCTAAATTTCCAGCCACCAAATCAGTTTCAATTTTTGGAAAACTACAAATCTTATCAGATCCAACAAAATCAATAGTTCGATCTACAATATGAAGAGCTTTGATAATATCGACGGAATAACCCTGAACATGATGATCTACAGAAAATCCCTTTGGATAGAAATCCTGGATGCAAGTTCGATATGTTCCAGCCAGAGTTTGTTCTGGGACGAAGGCTGTCAGTACCACAAAAAGAATCGAAATAAAGTAAATCATCTTATCATAAGACATCCTTACTCATTAGTTATCAAGATTATCTCTACAACAATGTGTACATTTAATGAAGTTGTGCTTCGCTCAAAAATAAGTTGTAAATGCCTCTCCGGCACTGACCATTGAAAGCGAACTGTAACAGCTCAGAAGGCGGCAGTTTGCTCTAGACAGCCCCTTCTAAGGCAGAATTAATCATGAAAAGCTCATCGCTTACTCGAATTTCGAGGGAGCCAATTTTATTGTCGATTTTTATTTCGATCCATTTTTGCAGGGGCTTTTTAAAATCGCGTCATAAGCATTATTAATTAAATTTAAAAGAACCCGCCTCAACTCGACCAACCGACCTTCGATGGTCAGAGATTCAGCAATTTTTTCGACTCGCAGTTCGACTCCATGCCGCTTAAAGCGCTCATTACAAAGAGCAACGGTATCCACCAAGTTTCAATCCAAAAAACAGATCCAAGGATTTTACTCCTCGGATCCAGAAGATTCATCGGTGAAATTTATTTCTTTGAGTTGGTCTACTTACTCAGCACACACGTCGCTTGATAAGTCACAACTCCGTCTCGAGTATCGAACTCGGAATATGTCAGTGCTCCGTTGGCGTTCAGCTTGATGCCGGCTTTGTTCACTGCCGAAGTTTTGCTGCAAGCGATCCCCGTCAGCTCAGTGACGGTTGCTACAAGTGCGGAATCCGTTGCTGTCGAACTTTCTGAAGTACCCGTGCAACCAAATGGAAAGGGATCATAGGATTTATTCTCTTTCGGACTTCCGTTGATATTTGCAAAAGTCAGAAACCCCCAAGAACCACCCTCTTTAGTGACGAGCATGTCGATGTCGGTATCCTTGGCAACGAATTGTACGTTTGTGCCCGGGACCACATGAGCCAAAGAAAGATAACTTTGTCCCTGCTGAATCTGACAGCTAACGACTGCGAAATCCCCCTGAAGAGCTGATGGTACACTGGCACTCGCGCGAGCTGCACCACCGACAAAGCAAACTGAAACTAAAGAGAGCATTAAACATTTATAATTTCTCATTGAGCCTACCATCCTTTTAAAGTTACTGACCGAGTTCAAGCGAACTCTCGATGCGCAGAGTGTAACTCAAATCAGGCCTCGACGCATTAACATACTATAAATAAGTCTATATATTATTACGTCCTTGAGTCTTTAAAACAATCTCTGGGGAATTACCAAGAATTCCCTGGAGCGAATCATTCTACCTGCAAGATTGCATTGAGTACTTGATCTTGCCCGTAAGAACGGTGCTGATCAAACTTGGAAGATTGTAAATTGATCGCCATTGCCGGGGCTACAGTGTCTGATCTACGGGGCTCACTCCAAACCTGGAATGAGCCCCGTAGATGAGACATCTGTAGCCCCATGCTGACCAGAAGGGCTCACCCCAAGCCCGTTCATTTCTAAAATATGATTGGTGGAGGGACAATAATATTAGGTGCTGGAGGAATAAGTGGAGGTCCGGATATTGTTTTTCGAAGCAGTGGAGCTAATCCGAGCGTAATTAACTCTGTCTATAAGATGAAAGACAATAGTGGAAGCTTAGTGAAAGGATTGCGCTTTAATACGGCATGGATTAACTCAACTCCTGGAAGTTATAATTCCACAATTACGGCAAGTGCTTTGGGCACAAGTATTTTTTTTGTAAATGCGACAACAACTTCATCTACAATTAATTTTCTTGGCAACGTCGGCATAGGCACGACGAGTCCTGGCTACAAGCTTGATGTACAAGGTGGAGACATCAACGCTTCGGGAAGTGTGAGAGCTGCTGGAGTAGCCCTCACTTCAGATATTCGTTATAAGCGAAACATTGCCTCTATCAAAAATTCCCTGGATAAAATATTAAATCTTCGCGGCGTCACCTACGACTGGCGCAGAGATGAGTTCCCCGAGCGGCATTTCTCTGACAGAAGACAGCTTGGAGTGATTGCACAAGAGGTTGAGAAAGAATTTCCAGAAGCTGTCGATACCGATAAGGACGGTTACAAATCAGTTGCTTACACAATGTTGATAAGTCCTGTGATAGAAGCCGTTAAAACGCTCTATAATCATCAATCCACCCAAGACCGTGAAATCGCTTCCGTGAAGGCTGAGAACACCCAGCTCAGGACCCGTGCCGAAAATACTGACAACGAAAATGCTCAACTGAAAAAAGAAAACGCTGAAATCAAGGCTCGTCTTGAGCGAATCGAGAAAGCACTCAACTCAAAATAAGCCCCTGAAAGTATTTGTCGAATCGAGAGCCGCACTTTTTGAATCTTACCACTCGTGCGGCCAAGATCATCAATCTCTATGGCTTCACGAACAAGATCTGCTTTTTGTAGACATTTAAAGTTATTGCGAATAATCCAACTCCACTAACTGATCTTCTTAAGATCACAATGAGATCTAACAAAAAATCCACGGGATGCAGCTCAATAAAGCTCAGTCCATGATTCCTTTGAGGTGATGACTTGACAACTGAACTTGTGGAGAAAATTTTACTCTTTTATTTAGGCCTCGCTGTATTAAATTTTCTCATTTCCGCGCTTCAAGGCTTTCTCGATAAAAATAAATGTCAGAAAACTTTGGCTATCTATTGGTTGAGTATTGGCCTCTCTGTCGTATTCAATAGTTTATTTCAAAATAATGGCTTGAATCTAGTCATTGCATGCTCCTGCGGAACTTTCTTTAGTCAGTCAATTTTAGGTTCATTTTTCGCTCAAACCACCAATGTGAAAATCAACTACAAACTTCAGTTTATTTTATTAGCGCTGATGCTTGTAGTGACGATCATCCTGTACAAAATGGATCTGCCTTTTGAGATCTATTCTCTTCCAGCCATGATTGCAGCAGTAGCCCCTGTCATTTTCGCAGCCTACTTTGTTCTAAAAGGTAAAATACGACCTCTGACAACAACCCAAAAAATGTTCATGGTTATAACTCTGACCATGACCCTTCATTATTTAGATTGGTCCTATTTTAGACCTCGACCAGAACTTTTTATTATCGGAATGACAATTGCTTTTTTAATTTACCATGTTCAATCCATCATTCTTCCCATGATGGCCAATGAATACACTCTTCTAATGCGCAATGAAGAATTGGAAGAGGAAGTAAAACTCCGTGTAGATCAACTGGCCGAAAAGAAAAGGCAATTGTGGGAAGAAAATAAGTTTGCCAGCCTAGGTCGAATGGCTGGAGGTGTTGCTCATGAAATCAACAACCCACTTTCAATCATCTCCTTGCAAGCGGACAATCTTCAATATCTTGCCGAAAATGAAACGCTGAAGAGAATCGATGTCATAGAAGGCGCAGAAAAGATCCAAGAAGTTGTGGAACGAATTTCAAAGATCACAACAGCATTGAGAAAGGTAGCCCGAGATCAGAAATATACTGTGAAAACCGACATTGATCTGCGAATCATCATCAATGAAACTGCCGATTTATGCAGAGACAAAATGAAAACTTTAAATATTCAATTTCATTGTAGCGTTCCACAAAAACCCATCATGGTCTCATGCAATGCAGTGGAAATATCGCAAGTTCTTTTGAACTTATTAAACAATGCGGCGGAAGCCGTCGAAAATTTAGAAAAGAGAATCATCCAGCTCTCTCTTTCCCGTCACGATCATCTTGCTGAAGTGAGAGTGCAAGACTCAGGCACCATTTCCGAAAACGTCGCCTCAAAAGTGACGGAACCATTTTTTACAACAAAACCTATTGGAAAAGGAACTGGGCTAGGCCTGAGTATTTCTAAATCCATTATCGAGAATCACGCAGGTACTCTGTATTTGGATAAAAATCACACCAACACTTGTTTTGTATTTCTACTTCCCCTATCGCATTAAAGATTTGCAATCTTACTTGCTGTAAAAAAACATACTTTGATCTTTTCCAATGTTCGACTGTAAAGATTCCTTAACTAGGGATACAATAGCGACATAACTCTTGTTTTCAGACATAGAGGAGTTGAATGAGAATCTTGCTTGTCGAAGATGAACCTGACTTACGCACCCTGTTTACTCGCTATTTAGAGCGTGAAGGCTATAGCGTGTGCTCAGTAGAAAATGGATATGAAGGATTTCAGGCCGTAAAGACCTGGATGCCCGATCTTGTTATTAGCGACATTCAAATGCCCGTTTGGGATGGACATGTACTTCTCACTAATATGCAATCGCTTCCGCCGCCTCAGATCCCTGTCGTCTTTATATCTGGATATGCCGGCAAAGAAGAGATGGACTCGTCCACCCTCCCCAATTTGAAAGCATTTTTAGCCAAGCCCTTCAAACCCAAAGAGCTCTTGGAAGTTATTTCTTCTATTCTTAATTCTTAAGAATTCCTTAAATATTTTTCTTAGATATTTACATTAATCAAAATTAATAAATTTTACTGATTTTGAGATCTTCTCAAAGTCTCGTTCTGGCTGACGCGGTTTATGCGGAATTAAGCAGAAGAATCGGCTGACGATTATTGAAATTTAAAAGCCCGTTCATTTCTGAACAGGCTTTGGATTAAAAACAAGTGCTATTATTCACACTTGGTATCATCACTAAAGATTTTCTTTCGGTACTAATGACCAAAATAGAACCTATTCTCCATATTGGCAGCTGCCACTGATTTCAGATGTTACTGCATTCGACTTAAAAAAGATCTTCGCTTGCAGAGCAGTGTCAGTTGAAGATGGAACATAAAATACTAGTGCATCGAAGGCCGATGTTCCACCAGCATCAAGCTGAAAGCGCTCTTGTTCCTGAGCTTGACCAACCGGTTGAGCTTTAACTGGAACACTTTTAGCGGAAATAGACGCAGATGGTTTACCATTTACATCAAGAATTTCTAAAGTTTTGCCAAATTTTTCTGGGCCGATCACGGCAATTTGAGTCGTCAGGTACGGCTGGCCTCCAATCGTAAACTTACAAGTTTCTTTGTAGCCAGCAAAAGAAGTCGACGACAGTATTAGAAGGCAAGTAATGGTTAGTGCATTTTTCATAAAACATCCTTTTATGTTATGGTTAAATGTTGTTTTTCAAAATTATGAAATCGATTTTCAAAACTCTTAGAAAATGTACTGCCATAAATATTCCAACGAGAGTGTTCGCTAATTTCCAAATGAGCAACAAACAAATGTTTAACTTTTGTTAAAAGGTCGTAAAAGGTCATTCCCTTCTGTGAAATCCTCCATACCGCAGTTAACAATTACCATTTTCTCGTTGGTAAATGAACAAGTGCATGGCGAGTTTCAGAGCGAGGCTTCCTAGATATGATGGAAGCTGTTCACATAGAGTGAACTTGGTGACTTTCGCGGCGCCTATCAAATACCTAGGCACCCCTTTTGCCTTCAAACCAAATTTACAAGTTTTCGAGATTGGCATAATACTCGCTCGCATTCATCTGTATTACTAACCTCTATTTAACTGGCTTTTATTTAGGAGAATCGCATGAACTTATTAAAGAGAGTTTCCGCTGCCTGCATCCCAGTGATCACACTGTTACTTAGCCTCTATTCACCTACGGCGCCTGCCTGGGGCGGTTCAGTTGATAAATATCTGGTCCCACCCAATGAAGCTTGTGCGTCTGGCTTTGTTAGAAACGAAAACATCTATGTCAGAGCTTGGTGCCTTCGCATTAGCACCCTTAATGAATTTATGGTAGGCCCTGATGCCAAGTGCCCGGCAGGCTTTGCACGAGATGCAAGCCTTTCCTTGCGCGGTTTCTGCCATAACTTGGAAACAACTCGGAGCTTCATAGCTCAGGGAAACGTCGCCTGCCCTGAGGGCTTTGCAAGAAACACCTCTCAGTCGCTGACAGGCACTTGCTGGAATCTTCAGTACAGATAATAGTAGGGCCTCTTGCTGGCCCGATAAGAATGTTACGACTAGCCAGTAGCCTCAAAGCTTCTGGCTTTTTTTATGCGTAATCCTGACTGAGAGCCATCGGCCCACGTCGTACCCAAAGATGTATAGCCGAGCCACTGCGAGATATCTTCTATCTTCTGATCTTTATCCAACATCACGTCCACAAATGCCTTACGACCACCGTAAAGTTTTATTCCCTTGCCGCAATGTTTGCGAACAGTTTTATGCAAAGGTCGTCTGAATCCCCCTGAAAATATAATCTGCAGACACTGATCTTGCTCATCAAAGATAATTGGAATTTTCTTCCAGCGTTTTGACTCTGCTACCAATTGAAGTTTGGATTGGTATACATTTAAAACCTTCACACCACTCTTTAGCTTTAGGCTCATCTCAAGTCTAAATCTTCTCTCATCATTAAGCAGATCTACCTCTTCAGGACATAACCCAAACCAAACTGAGGAGCTTCAACCAATTGTATTGTTCAGGTAATAAAAACTTTTTAGATCTCTCAAGAATTTCAACCGTCAAAGGTAATGACTCATTCTGACCCCTAACTCAGTCTCCTCTTATATAAAATTACACTTGGATCAATTTGCTATTAGCTCTAGGAGTTCGTTGTGGATGTCTTCCCATGCAGCGGAAAGATCGACTGCACTAACGGATACCTTATGACCTAAAAGCTCAAACTGAGTCCTAAAACGTATCCCAACTGACGGACAAGGCAGCCTTGAGAGCTGCCTTGTCTATTTTAATGTTAGATATTATCAATCTCTTCAATTTGCAGACGATAAAGCCGAGCTGTGACTTTTGCTGTCTTAACAATTTGAGCTGCAACTTCAGTTGTCAGTAAATCTGAATTTAGTGCTTTTTCTAGTCGATCGAAGTGGTTTTCATCATTTTTTCCATGATAGAGCAGGAAAGAAACTTGATTTTCATTTAATTTCAGTTGCTCTAGAATTCTCTCACCCCATTCGTAAGCGACGCGATTACCTAAGCCTTCAATAATGTACATTGCACCTAATATATCCACTGGATTTTCACGACTAGCTCTCTGAAACATCCATGCAGATAAAGCTTCGCTTCCCAAGTTTTTAGGAAAATTAATAATCTCTGCCTCATTTCCACCTGTGGAAATGAAATCCTGCTCTAGCATTTGATGGTGTCGATGCTCCTCTTTCGCATGCTGAATAAACATAGAACGAATTTCAAGAAGACGTTGATCTATTAAATTGGATGCCGCACGACTGATCCATCGCGAACCATCAATTACTTGTGCCCGTATGTTGCGGAGTAATTTTTGATAATCTTCCACGCTTAGCTGGTTTCGATAAAGACGTTGAATAATTGGAACATTGCGAAGTTCACGCTCGAAATCAATCCAAACACGTGTAAGGTCGCGAACCAATCTTTCTTGAACAGTACCATCTTTAAGTGCAAGCTTTGGAGCCTGGATATCTGAATAATTCACTGTGAATTGCTCAGCACTAGAGCCAACGACTTCTAACAACATAAAACCAATATTGAATCGGCCACTTTCTGGTACCATACAAAGAATTTTTTGTCCTTCTTTCAATTCACGCTCATTGAATAGTTCTTCAAGCATAATATAAATTGAAGCAGCTCCCGTATTTCCTTTTGTATGCAAATTCGTAAACCACTTTTCTTCTGGAAGACGCAAACCTGCTCTAGCAAAAAGATCTACAATGGGCTGTTTAAATGCTTCTGAAGAGTAGTGAAATAAAAAATAATCAACGTCTTCGCTTTTAAAGAGGTTTTGGTTCAGTAGATCAAAAAAAACATCAACTCCTATCTTAATCAGTTCTGGTAGAAGGCGAACATCTTGACGAAGATTGATATAGCCTGAGTCTGCGGCCTCCGCATAGTGATCAAAATCCAACCAACTCTTTGCATCTCGTTTCCCATTCTGCTCAGGTCCACCTACGTACATGCATACCGGATATTTATTGGCAAATGATCGAGTTTTGATCCAGTCTATTTTTAAAGAAAATCCCTTTTCTTTTGGTTTATCTTCCAATATGCAGGCGCCAGCACCATCAGAAAGCATCCAACGCAAAAATTCTGATTCAAAAGGAAGGCGCCCACTTTCTTGATATTCTTTTTGTGCTTCAAATCGACTTGCTTTAAATAATCGGCTGGGCATCTCTGAAGCACAAGCGACTGCAACATTTGATTCTCCTGTTCGTACCTGTAAAAAGGCACCCTTTAATGCCATTAATCCTGTTGAACAAATACTTTGAAAAGAAGCAATTTCCGGAGCATCAATATCAAGGTTTGAGTGGACCATACTAGCAAATCCAGGCAGTGGTAGGTCTGCCTGCGACGTTGCTGTAGCAAGATAATTGATTTTTTCAGAATCTATTCCTCGCCTTTGTAGAGCATCTTTCACAGCAAGCGCTGCCATTTCATGATTTTGCAAAGTGGTTTTTTGTTCTTCATCAATGGCATAGTAACGACCGCGAATTCCGTTCTCACGCAGTATACGATCTTTGATTCGAGAAGATTTGCCCCCAAGAAGGCCAAGGCGTGATTCCATTCTGTCATTAGTGACTAAGGCTCCAGGAAGATGACGACCGATAGCCGTAATATAGACATTCTGATTCATAAAAAATATATTCCTATTATTTAGATTAAATTATTAAATATTTTTTTAAAATGAAACCTCTCCTAGAGACATTACTTTAACAATCAGCTCAATTTTATGTCGAGGCCTCATTGCCATGAGTGGATTAATACATACACAGGGTGGGATAGGCCTCTGTTTGTTGACGATGGCGCTTGAGATGCTGGCGAATGACTGAAAACAAGAACATCTCCGATTATCTGACTTTTTGAAGGTATAGGGATTGCTTGATGAAACAGGTCATAAGAATCGTGGTTTGCTATCGCTAATGCGAAGGCATCCGTGGAATTTAAATCCTGATCAAGAGGTAAAACTCAGGAAATATTTAAAACAACATCCTGCTAACGGCCTACTGAGAAAGTTATAAGAATTTACTGACTAGCCAGCGGACCTCAGTCAGCCAGCTTTACACCGTGGTGTCAAAATCAGTCCCCGTCTCATTGTGAGACGCCCTAAAAGAAATTACCCGCTTTAGAAAGGCCCGGCCCTTGCAATTCCTTTTGCAAGCGTCAGTGTTTGCAATTTTAAAACGGGAGAGCTTCGTGAAAAACATTTTGAAGTTTTTTGTCCAAGGTCTTCTCGTACTGTTTGTCTTTGTCGGAATGGCTTCGCATTTACAAGCGGCGACCCTGCAAGACATGGACTCCGTCCTTTTAAAAGCCCCTGATCTAAATCATTTTCTAGCCGACCCGCAGCTCATTGAAGAATATTTTCAAGTCTCTAGCGAATACTATGCGAACAACGACCGTTTTCCGCGCGTTTCTTATGAGGCCATCATCAAACAAATGAGAATAGTTGCAAAAGCTTATCCGGAATTCGCAGCGCGTGCGTGGGAAACCAACTTAGGAAAGCCATTTCAAGTGGCTTCGATCGCTGCAACTTATGGACGCAATCTGCAAGAATCAGCTTGGGACCGATTTATTCAAGACTACAAAGAAAAACTTCACGCTCAAGCCGGAGAATTTGCACAGTTAGACGACGACCAAGCGCTCGAGAAGTTACGTAACGGCATTGAAAACTTAGATACAAAAATCAATGCTCATGAAGTCGAAATAAAAAATTCACCTCTGAAGAAGAGCGAGAAACAAGCCCTTATCGGTAAGTTTTACCAAAGCTTCAAGACGGATAGCGGCCTGCAAAAACTCTCTAGTTATGTGTTATTGAAATGGCTGTCATCAGACAAGGCGAGTGAGATTTTTAACTCTGGAAACGCTGATTTAATTCTGAATTATTTAAAAGATATTAAAGATCAGCCGAAGAAAGTTCTTTCGCAAATTTCTGGCATAGAAAACACCGATTCGCTGGCCTCTATTGTAAAGGCGTCGTTACCCGATCCAAATGCTTTGCAAAATGATGAAAAAATTTTCCCCCATGCCATGATTCCTGGTGCCGATGGCGAGCTTGTTCCCGCTGAAGCGGGCTCAAAAGGGTATTGGGATTTTATTCCATCACCTCGTCGATTTCATGCGTTCTTCAAAGGCATCTACTTTGGGGAGTGCGTGGGTGGAAGCAACAAACCTGATTTTCTTCCGAGTTTGTCTCCAGAGCGTTGGGCGACAGTTCTTCTCAGGGACACTGAATTTCACTTTGTTCAAAAGGATGGTAAGTTTCAAGGATGGGTTCAAGCGGTACCAATCACTCGGAACGGAAGTGTTTATGCCTCTGTTGATTTTGCCTCTTTTTCTTTTAAGCAATCCATTCTATCAAGAAGCTCAGACGGTACCATTTATTCAGAAAGCATGCTCAGTGGATGGTTGAAGCAGGCGATGCTGCATAAGCCCGCCCACTGGCAAGGTTTTGTCGTCAGCAAAAGCAACGCTATTAATAACGGTGGCGCCCTTCCGACAGTTCGAGTGAGCCCCGCCTATTTACTAGGACAATCTTATGATGAAAAGACCAGCCCCTTTGCCCATACTGATCCGACGACAGTAAAAGCTTTGACCAATATTATTCCTCGTGTCGGTTACGCAAACAACTATGGTGGCAGTATGATCTTCGATGCCGCCGTTCCGGACGCAGGGACACTGACAGTTTTAAAAGTGGTCGATAAATCGGTTTATCAAATTATCAAGAACGCCATCGATAACAAGCAGACTGATTTTGTGAAAGGTCTGTTAGCTCGTATCCATAAGAGCGCGATGAGCGACCTGGCAAATGAAATTTTAACTTTACGAAGTGCTGGAGTTCTAAAGCTCTTGGCGGAGCACCGTTATGCTTTACCTAATGAGGTTGTTTATTACACTATTGATCCACTTCATTACCTTCCTAAACTTATTAGTGCGGGTCTCTCTATCGATGAGATGAAGTACGCGCAAAATATAATTTGCCACGACGTCGATACCACTATGAAGTTTTCCAATGCGCTCTTGACGTCTTCTCTGGTGACGGATCCAGATTCTGCTTTAAAAGCGATTGATTACGAAATAAACAACCCGGGCGATTATTATGTCACTGCGATGAATAATTACCTTAAAAATTTCATTCCTTACTTTGCAAAAAAGTATCCAAATTTAACTATAGATCATTGGGTTCAAGTAAAAAGCATGAGCATCACGATTGAATCAGGAATACTTGCACTTCAAACCGGCATTGCCTTCGCAACCAATCCAGATGATTTGTTGAAACTTTTTGAAAGTGGTTTTCAAAAAGGAAATGACAATTACAAAAAAACCATTGGCCAGTATGTAGGTACTCGGATCAATACTTTTTTTGAGAAAACACCGAATGTGAAGCAGACCTTAAAACTGGCCAATACGTATTCCCGCTTCTGGAGCGAAGAGCAAATTTCTTCTTACTATAAAAAAGTCGTTTCGCAACCGGATGTCGCGAAAGATCTAAAAGCTTTTGCCTCTGAACTGACCGACAAAAAATTGGCGGCCCGTTTTATCATGGACCACGTGCATTCAAGTTTGCCTCCGGATTCTGAGGCGAAAAAAGATTTGTCGAACTTAACAAAGAAAGCCCTAGCGAACTTAGATCTTAATTCCGGCTGGGAAAAGGCTTATAAAACAACAGTTCATCTGGCGCACACCAAAGAGGACTTATTAGCGGATATGACCCACTACAGTACCGCCACGGGTGAGTATAGAAATGCCATCGCACGTGTCATCCAAGAAAATATTCCTCGGTTTTTAGAAATGAATCCTAGCTACGACGAACTCGACAAGCTTATCAACAAGGGATCCCATTTTGAATCCGCGATGGTAGCGCTCATGACAGCGCAAGCTCAAAAAGCAACGACTCTTGCGCAATTTAGACATGTTTTAGAAAATAGAGGTTTTTGGACAACGGCTTCTTATGCGAGCGCGCGCCAGCAGATTTTGCTTCAGAATGCTGAAAAACTAAAAAAGTTCCCAGAAATTTTGAACAATCCTGAATTAGTCTTTGGACTCAGCAGCGATATTCCAAGAAGCTCAGATTGGCTCGAAAGTCTTGTGGGTAACGAGCTAGAGGCTCACTTGGAAAAAACAACAAATGCTACTGAGTGGACCGAGTTGCTGAGCAAACACCTCGGTGGCGGTTCGAAGCAGTATCAAGAACGCATCCGCTCGTATGCGCGTGCAAACTATAAATTCTTCCTGGGTTTTAATCCCTCTGAACGCCAGTTGAAATGGTACACGCAGGGTTTCTATAAGTTCTATGAGCGAGTGCCCCTGCGATTTGTAAAGCCCGAGTACCGCCCAGTAAACAAAAGCGCTCCGCGGTGCGAGAGCGTGTTCACGATTTAGGTTAGAGCTAAGAAGCGCAAGTGATTCACTTTCACTCAAAACCTACGATGAGTTTAGACAGCGTGATGGTCGCCTTGTTTTAATAGACAGTAGACGCCTTACCCAACAGAAAAAAGAAATAATTTTCTATCGTAAATTCATTTTTTCTGATCATCTTGGAATTGTCGTGATAGGAGCCTCTTATTTTCCCAAGGAGGCATTAGTCAAAAGTCCTGTTTAAGTTTGAGATAATGTCAGCCGATAAATTGACATGGACATGATGTCGCCTTCAAAACTTCAATCTCTTTGTGAGGATATCAAAAAATCTTACACCCCGAAAAAGGGTGATCTGATGTTTTTTGATTTAACGACAGGTGATGATCCACAAGTCTTAGAGACTGAGTCCGAACTAGCTCTTATCATTGAATCGATGGTCGCAACGAATAAACCATACGTGATCATGAACTACAAAGGCCCGGCCCCACTGCTGACTTTGCATGCTGTGAACTTTATCACTCGGGAAAATATCGAAAACGGCAAAACACTTGATGTCGTGAATGACGGCATGTCGACAGAGGACATTCTTTCCCTGCGTAGGGCCCTTAGACCTAATAGAAATTTATTGCCTTATTAAGTAATCATCGCGTGGTGGTAGGACGTTTTTTACTGAGGTTCAAGGCGGATTCGAACACAGAAAGATCACGATGGCTGTCGCCAGTATCATGGCCACGACTTCAAGAATTGAAAGAAGACTTTTGCGCATACATTGAGGCTACAAACTCAAAGTCATTTTCTCAATTGAAATTATTAAGTGGATAGATGGAAGGAGACACTTGAATAAAAACAACTCCTCTGCGTATGACATTCGCCTTAAGCCAAGTATCCGAAAAAACAACCCCAAATGCTCTTATGAGGTAAAGAACCAAACAAAATATTTTCAAACCGATACACATTCGATTTTGTTTGGCATAATTTTTAAGAAAACATAAACTTATCTATAAACACTCCGATATCTACTTTCAGATGAAGGAGCCCATTTATGGCAAGAGAGACCAAACAAGACAGAACCGTTCGCGCAATCCTAGATCAAACTACAGAGCATCTTCATGAGCTAAAAAATCTTGAAGCAACGCCATCCACAAAAGAGCTCGATGTCGAAAGATGGGCACAAAGCTTCCTGCGCAACTGTCTTGGTTACACCTCTTCCGCTGGCTACACGATCCGAGCCCAAGAAGCTAAAGGAAAAATGCGCCCCGACCTTGTGGTCATGCATGGTGATAAACCTATCTTCGTGGTTGAAGTAAAAAAGTTAGGCTTTGACCTTACTAAGTCTGATTTTAGATCAGGCAAAGTTCAACTAAGTGAATATCTAAACCTCATAGGCAACGTTCGTTGGGGAATGCTTACGAATGGTGTTGAGTGGAAACTTTTTGATTTCTCTCAACCACAGTATGGCGGTATCGAAATTTCAAACTTCGACCTTAAAGCCGAAAATGAAATCATCGATGTTTCTAAAAAAGCCGTTGAAGAACAATGCTATGAACTGATCGATCTTCATGAAGCTTCATTCACGGCAAAAGAATGGCCAGAGCTTTCCCGTGAAGCACAAGCATTCTCGCCAGAATCTTTGTCTAAGGCAATTCTATCTACCGACGTAGTTCGTTATATCGCTAAGTTCGTTAAGGGAGAGCATGAGTTCAAAGCGAATCATGAAATCCTTACTGACCGCCTTTATTGGCTGCTTGAGCAAGGGCTTAATGATGCGATCAGTGGATGGAATGAAGCCAAAGCCGCTGAAATTCAGAAGTATGTGAAGGCTCAGAAGAAGGCTTCGAGAAAAACTAAGAAATCAAAACGAACATCATCCTCTGAAGCAGATACTGCAATCACACCTTTAATTAACACAACTATGGAAAATACAACAGAAGGTCCATCTAAAGCTTCTTAATTCATCGGACGATTTTTACATGTAATTCTTACTGAGATTAAAGGCAACTCTGTCCTTCGATTGAAGGACTTTGATTTTCTCAATTTTGAAGAGTTTCGAATTCAACTCTCCACAGCCCCCAGAAACAGGAGCTCGAATGACAACAACACAAAGCCACACAAATGCAGTAATCACAGCGGTTATCGACTCCATTCAAGATCCATTTTTGTTTGAAAAACTAATACAACATCTTCTTTTTCTCTACAAAAATGCAGAATTTAATCCAGCAGGAGGACTTCATGATGGTGGCGCTGATGGAGTGTGGCAAGAAAAAGGAAGTCAGAAATATTGGCAAATATCTAAGCAAAAGACTTGGATGGATAAGATACAGAGTGAACTAACGGCATGTCCAAGCTGGGAAATTATAGAATCAGATACTTCGGCAAAGCCGAGCGTAGGTAGCGCAAATAAAAAAGCCCACTTATGCGGGCTTTTTTATTCATTCGGAATCAGGTCCATCACTCTTATGTAATCACTTTGGTTTCCAGAGATTGGATTTTAGTCTGGCTGTATGAATGGCAAAATGCACTTCCCTAAAGAGAATATATTAGACTCTTATATTCCGAGAATTCGTCCGATATGAAAATTGTGAAAATCAAAAATATGATCCCATTTTTTACAGGCATTAGTTTACTAATCGAATCATTGGTTTCATGCACCACACCCTCCTCCCATATCGACCGCTGCATAAATTCTGTGAATAGCTGTCAGGGTGTTTTTTTAAGTGACCAGCGTGATCTTGCTCCATCGGTTCGTGGCTTTCAAAAAGTAAAGGACATGGACGATTGGAAAAATAGCGTTGAACTTTGGGGTATCCCTGAAGGAGCGACAAAATCCATCTATCTGGGAAGGTTTGCGGTTGAGCCTGTTCGAGACCGCCGTGACACCATAGTGCCAGGAGAAGTTCAAATTGTTTACGTTGAGGTTGAATCCAAGTTTCGAGAACGAGGAGCGCAAGACGCTATGTTCACAATGTACTTATCAAAAAATCCAACGGTTAAAAAAATTTATTCCGGATTTTCTGAGACAAATGCAGAGGCATTTTAGATTGCTTTAAAGGAACGTTTAAAAGAACTGGATCCTTACTTTGATGGAAATATTGAAAGAAAATTAAAAAGCCTTCCTCATGACGAAGTAGAGGCTCATTTAAAATGGGCCTACGAAAAAACACCCGCTGCGAAAAGTCGCAAGAAGTTTAATTTTGAGCTGTGTAAGGGGCCGGGATCAATTGAAGTCGTAAATTATAGCTCCAGGAGCTTTGCTGTGTCGGTCATTACCTGTCGATAGATCTGATTCTGCTGCAGACTTTATCTGTTTATCCCACTCCTCTTTTGCCGAAAAATCTGCTGGGCCTTTTTTTGTATCTAAGCCATTAGAAAAATATAAGAATTTAGTGGATTTAGAAGAAAAAGGTAGCCAAGCTGCCCGTGGTTCGAACAGCTTGACATGTGGTAGCCAGACAGGAAGGTTGCCAGAACTCCGCCAACATCATGTAATTATTAAGATTTCAGAGTTACCAAAACAAGAGTTTTCTGAAAAATGTATGGAGTTATATAAAAAAGGCTCTCCGTAGCCGAAGTCGGCAAGCAACTCAATAAACCTAAAAGTACCGTTCGCGACATCTTAGCAAAAGCCGGAGTTAAACTCCGTCCGGTAAATCCCAACAGTAAACTTTTAGGTAAAATTCCATTGGGCAAAACTAATACTCCCATGCCATTCGGCTTCTGCTACTTTCAAGGACAAATAGTACCGAACCAACAAGAGTTCGCCACAATGATCCTAATTCACCGTCTATGGAAGTCAGGTGACACCGCCACTGTCATTGCCAGAAAACTCAATGACAAAAAAATTAAGCCTCGAAAGGCAAAGACTTGGAATCGCAATTCCATCAATAAGATCCTCGCACGCATCAGCGATGGAACTATAACCTTCAATAAAAATACTTACAGAATCAATCACAAGAAAGGATAAATATGCTTAACCCAACCAACCTGATAATTTGGTCCATTGGCATCATAACAACACTTGCGGGAATTTATTTCTCCGCGCAACACAAGACATGCCTGTGTTCGCAGATCCCTAGAACGGATATTTATAAATAATATTAATTTGATTATGCAGAATGAGAGGTGGAGGTTGCTCACATGCGTAGACAAAGCATGCTGCGGAATCGGTTAATTTATTTTAGAAATATTTTAAGTTTTTTATATTTTTTATTTTTGCAGAGCGCAATCGTGTGATTTTTTACAAAAAATTTTGGCTTCCGCCAAATAAACCTGAGGGCTACGGCCCGCGCTTCGCGGGGCCTGCGCTTTTCCTCAAGTTTATTTGTCTACAGCCCTTCAAGGGTAAAAGGTTAAAAGAGCCAAGGGCTACCGGCTAGTCCTCAGGAGGCGGAACCCAACAACGTAGTTACGATAACCCGCGTCGAGGCTGCCGCGAGCACCGGAACGCAAGTCCTGCGCATTGTCGTTCCAGCTACCGCCGCGAAGAACGCGGCCGGAGCCCGAAGAAGCACCTCTTGGATCTGTTTGACGAGAAGTCGAATACTTACCGTACCAATCCGAAGTCCATTGCCACACATTTCCGCTGGCATCATAAAGGCCCCAAGAATTTGCGCCCTTTGAACCTACAGCATGTGTTTGATCACCTGAGTTTCCATAAAACCAAGCATAGTCCCCAAGTCTATTTGGATCATTTCCAAACCAATACGCCGCCTGCGAACCCGCACGAGCGGAATATTCCCATTCAGCTTCTGTTGGCAAACGGTACAAATATGCTGCATCCGTTGAATTTAGCTTAGCAATAAATTCTTGAGCATCATTCCATGAGACTTGTTCAACCGGATTATTCGGACAAAGAGATGTTCCATTGATTTCAACATAGTCGCCTGGGCAATAATTTTTACTTTTGAAGGAGGACGGATTATAACCCATTGCTAAAAAATATTGAGCCTGGGTAACAACCGTAGACTGAATTTCAAAGTCGCGCGAGATCGTCACTTCATGAAGATCTTCATCGCTATATCTTCCACTTTCAGAAGATGGGCTTCCCATTTGGAATGATCCGGCCTTAACTTTCACAAAGTCCGCAGATAGACCAGGAGTCTTGATATAACTTCTTAAAATATTAAATTCAAAAGTATGTTTATCCTTTGAAAATACAAATTGCTGAAGTGTCGGCTGACCGATTACCTGATCAACAAGTCTATCTATCATTTTGTTGATTTCGGCGGCGCCCTTCATGCCTTGTAGCTTGTCTACTATCCCTGGCTCCGCATTTTCTTGACCGTATCTAGTTATAAAATCTTGCGCGCGCTTAATAGCTTTGTCCAACTCCACTGGATCAATGGGCGTTTGCTTTTTATAAACGTCAATTTTCGCCTTTATTGGCGCCGAATAGTCCGCAGGAATGCTAAGCGCCGCTTTAAGTCTGCGCTTAAATTCATTAACCGGAACCTGCACTAATCTAGTACCGGATTCTTTCTGACAGTCACTTCGTTGATTCAAGACGGTATTATCTTCACACTGCTTAATTACGATATTTTGACCTTGTTTATAAAACAAGATGACCTCACCATTTGGTCCGACAATTCCAGCATCAAGATCTCCAGCAAGTTTGCGTGTCGAAGGGCTTGGGGAATTTGACGTTTGCGCGCCTTCTGTCTCTGTCGGTTTCGGACTAACGTGAGTACAGCCAAGCCACCCTGTCACAACAGAGGCAACCAAAATAAACGATATGTATTTTGCTTTGCTCATGAATCTCTCTTTTTTGAATTTTTTGGTCTTTGCATTTTATCGGTTTGTCACAATTCAAAGTTTACTTTTATCCACCTTATTTTCAACCTAACCAAGGGCTAGTTTTTGAATATAAGTCATGTCTGTCTCCAAAACGCACCGGAGCGCTTCTGTTTTTTGTGTCATATTTAACCCTGCCCTCATAAAGAAGACTGCCTTTTTTGCCGAAATTATAAACAGATGAAATTGTCATTTCTGTTCTTGTTATTCATTTACTTTTTTGCGTGCCCAGCACAGGCTTCGCAATTCGCTCTGGTCATCGGCGGCGCTACAAAAAATATGGAATCCACTCAACAGGAGTTCGCACGCACCACTCTGGCTTCAGCCATTGGCTTAAATATGAAGGGCTATAACGTCACCACCTTGTTCGGCTCAGCCAAAAACAGTGAAGAACAACAAAAATATGCTGGTGATTATAAAAAATTTGAAACTGTTCCAGGTACCAAAGACAACGCCACCAATTCAGCAATAGACAAAGCCTTTGAAGATCTAATCGCCAAGGCTCATTCCGGCGACTCCGTCGAAATTCTTGTGGCTGCTCACGGTAACGACACTTGCGGCGAACTGGGTGGACTTATTAAGAACGATTTAAGCTCAGGATGCAAACACACTTTCACAGTTTTTGATAAGGACGGCTACGAAGCTCAGTATGCCAGCGACAAAATTCTTCAGTATGTAAAACGTCTTGAAGAAAAAGGTGCGCAAACGAATATTGTTTTTTCATCTTGCCACTCTGGCAGAGCCAAAGATGAATTCAAAAAATTAAACTTAAAAAATTCCTGCGCCTTCTTTCAAACTGCCGGCAATGAACTTGGTTACGGCTGTTTTGAAGATGATCCTGACTTTTCAAAGGACTTCACATCAAGCAGCGAATATTTTGCCTTGATGTACTATAAAGATGCATTACCCCAGTTGAAAAAAGACCCCTATTTTTCCAAAAGCAAATGTTTTCAAAAAACCACCCAATACTTTAAAAATCAAAAAATGGATCTGACAAGCATGTCCTCCACATTTTGGTCAGCAAGAAAATCAGATCAAACTTTTCAATCCCCGGCCTTAAGTTCGCTACTAAATTTCAACTATTTTTCGAAGGGCACTTTGCAACCGCAAATTAACAAGGCACAAGCTTTATCCTGCGAGCAACTTAAAATGGCCAACACCACTTTGACAAAACAACTGTTAAATCTTGGCGCACAAATTTCTGATGCCGTTACGAATTCCTACGATCAATCGTTAGTTGAATATAACCAGGCAGTTCTTGAACTGCAGTCATCCATTGAAAAACCGGAATCAGCGCTTCAAATTTCAAATAAACAAGCCAAGGTCGATGACTTGGCCGCAACCGTTGTACATCAAGAAAGAATTCTTATAGATCAACTCTTCAAACAAAACCAAAGCCCACCTAATGATCCCTGCGCAAGGCCTCTGAAATGAAAAGTCTATTTATTTTCCTGACAATCATTGCATCGCAAAGCGCTTTTGCCGAAGAAACTTTATTTCAAGGCAAACTTTTTAAACACAATGGCACATGGAATCTTTTTGTCGAGTCTGAAAATACATCCTTCAAAAAAGGTGTCTTGGAACTAATCAAAGTACCTAAAGCCTATCAGGAAACACTTATCGACAAGTCGTTCGTTGCAATTACAGGGCACATAGAAAAATGCGACTCTCGAACAAAGTGCCTGGCCGTAAAAACCATGACCCTGTCCACCTACGATCCGCTTAAAAAATGAAGAAATAAGCCGAGCTCGACCAAATATTCGAACAAAGCCTGCAATCCGCCGACCTGAGAAAACCTGAGAATTGAATTTACAGAGTTTTAGATTTAGCGGCCCAAATCGCTAAAGTCTTGAATTTTGGGCAAAAAAAAGCCGTCCGAAGACAGCTTTTATAAAATTGGTAGTGAGAGGCATTAACGCACCATCTACACAAATAAATTTCTTGCATGATTATAAATACTTAGAAATATCGCTATTTTAAACATGGTGTAGTCATCAAGAAGATCAGCGCAAGGAGTGGGTGCAGTCTTTAGTCACATCACAGTGAACTGCATAGTCTGTAAGCAAGTTCTGTTCAGAACTTGGAGAAGCGATATTTTGTTTTGGATTAACGATGCTCGGACATTTTTTCTGAGTGATCTCATTTTACCATAAGCGTCAAGGCGCCTGCATTGATGACTACACCACAATCACAGCCCTATATTTTAAAGATGGCAGTCGCTGACGAAAAACTCCAAAATATTATTCGAGTTCTGACAGAGGAATTCCACCCAAAAAGGATCTTACTTTTTGGGTCGCGAGCGCGTGGAGATAATCACACTGCCAGCGATTATGATTTGGTCTTAATCGGTGCTACTTCATCTCTTCCTAAAGTTGAAAGAATGCAGCGAGCTTCGGACCTTCTCTATCCAATCGGTGTTACTGCCGATGTCTTTTTTTACTCTGAAGAGGAGTTTAACGACTGGAAAGATGAGTTCAGCTCTATCCCTGAAATTGCCTCACGCGAAGGCCTGGAGTTAGATCTTGGCTAAGTCAAAGATGATAGATCTCTGGCTTAAAAAAGCAGGACGTGATTTACGCTTTTCTAAAGCGGCTCTCACCTTAGAGGAGCAGTTCTTCGATGAAATTGTTTTTCACTGCCAACAATCCGTAGAGAAATCCATCAAAGCCTTTCTTACTTTCCACAAAGAGCCCTTTGGCAAAACTCATGATATTGGCGAGCTCTTATTGCTAGTCGCAAAGATTGATGCCGGACTCGCGCAACTTTTGGACGCCTCAAAAATCCTCTCTAAATACGCCGTAGCAATTCGATACCCTGATGCTCAAGGCTTGGATGTCGTGATCGACAAAGAAACTGTAACTCGAAGTCTCGCTCTGGCTGACGCGGTTTATGTGGAATTAAGCGGAAGAATCGCCTGACGATTATTGAAATTTAAAAGCCCATCCATTTCTGAACAGGCTTTGTATCGAAAACTAGTGTTATTGACTAATACCAATATTAGTACCGCAAGTTCTTAGATATGTAGTGTCATTTAAGCAGAGAGTTGAATTTATTTTTCACTTCATCGTGCAATGGAAATGCTAATTGTGTCGCTGGCTCGATTAATAAAACCTCTTGGGTCTCTTCACTTTTAAAACTGAAATCGACATTATTGATTTCCTTGCATATTCCAAAAATCAAAATTCGATTTGATTGTAATGAGTCGCCGATATGGAAAACCTCCCATGAGTCTTCAGAAACTTTAACACCAGTCTCCTCAAAAAGTTCCCGGGTGAGAGCCTGCTGAAAGGTTCCCCTGAATTAATGTAACCACCCGGAAATGCAATTTGACCTTTTCTAGGCTCGATTCCTCGACGAATTCCTATCAGTTTATTTTTATAAGGCACAACGGCTACAGCAACAGGCACCGGATTTGAGAAAGACATTCTGACACCTCTTTCGCAATTATTTAGTTGCCGTACAACTGAGGACATTGATGATCTTGAATCTCTTCTACATGGCCTTTATCCATTTTAGCAGCATCGGCACGATCCGCTAGCATCACAAAATCAACTTCGCCGATGACATTTTTTACTGCAACAACAGCCAAGCCATATTCTTGCATATTTAATTTTGCATCAGTTAAGTCATTTGCTAATAGCTGAAATACATTCTGTTCCTTCAGCTGTTGGAAAGTAATACGACGGGAAAAATAATTATGACCAAGAATTCCACCAGGAAACTCAGACCAGATATTTCCAATTTTATCTAAATTTTGCTGGATAAGATTTTTTACATCTAAGCGAGTACAAGAAATATGAATGTGCAGTTGGTTTTGACTACGCCCCAGCTGGGAATTCACGGTTAACGATATTTCTTCGGGTGCGATAGCGGATCCGTAAAGCTTCTCCATGTGCGATCGCGCTTCCCATGCTTGATAAAAATAATTCGGACTCTCTGCAGTTAGAACCTCGGCGCTCTCAATTCCTGTCACTTTTATTGTGGGTAATAAAAGATACTGAAGAGGTCCATTGTAATCTTTAAATACGGCGTATCCACGATCGCCGTCTTTTTCTAGATTAACCTCAACGCACGGATCTGGGTTTTTATTATCTTTTTGATTGGGGACGCAATCCATACTTACGACCTCCCAAAGAAAGTCAGGATTTCCTGCATGCGCTGACGTATAGAAAATTGTTAAAACTAGAAATCCAAAAATTGCCAGGATTGCCTTGTTATTCAATGAGGTATTAGCCATGAATCGCTCCTCCCACCGTGAGGGTGAATATTCTTGAGAGATCTCACTATTGAAATTTCCAAGCTTCAATCTAAACTTACTGTGCACGTGGTCATCAAGGGAATGTTAGTAGGCCACTTCGTGTATAATAATGCACAGACTTAGTGTTCCCCTCTTAACCAACCTCCCTCCCCCTCTTACATGGCCCGTAGGGACATCGGGGTTCCCTTTTTCCTGAACTGAAATATTTGAATAGTCCCTTTATTAATCATCAATCCAAATCTTCCATTCACATAAATGTCGTTTTCACCTGCCTGGTGGCAGGCTGTAGTGGAGAGCACAGTTGACTACCTCCTCTCGTAGGGAGGGGGTAGTCAACTGTGCTCGGAACGGAGGCCTGCCGCCAGGCAGGTGAAATCAGGAGGCTTTTTTAAGAACGTACCTTCCCCTATCCCCCCTTGACCAGGGTGCCTTCCGGGGTGCCGACAGAGAAATACAAAATGGTTGGCGATATGGGCTGCGCCCATATGTAGAGCGGGCCGCAGGTGGTCGCAGCGCACCTGCTACAAGGGGATTTGACGATAGAGGCCTGAATGAAATTAAGCTTGTCTTGCCTCAACAGTAGATGTTGTCTGAACGAAATTTACGATCTCTTTATTTTTATAATGTGCCCAGGTTGTATCCAAAGATGTATGCCCCAACCACTGCGAGATGTCTTCGATCTTCTGACCTTTATCAAGCATCATGTCCACAAAAGCCTTACGGCCACCATAAAGAGTAATTCCTTTACCGCAATGTTTGCGAACTGTTTTATGCAAAGGTCGTCTAAACCCGAATCAGCGAGTTGAAGACCATTAAATCCGCTGAGTTCTTTACTAGAGCTGGCTTCGACTAAAACTCCTAGCGTCACCATTTAGGTGAGAGTAAAAAAGATCAGGAAATCACATCC